>VFQQ010001094.1_pt1 | contig 41372 bp, 80 predicted proteins | sample 3512341 | NCBI WGS metagenome assembly VFQQ01 (sample SAMN10412373, study PRJNA504923) | tailings metagenome | isolation source: Relicate 2 Philex TSF1 revegetated site | place: Philippines: Tuba, Benguet | collected 2017-08-29 | reverse complement strand
AGACTGTATAAATGCATTACGACACTTCAAACATGGGCAGAAGGTACATGATGGGCGCACTTGTGCTGGCTCCTGGCGGGGTGCCTGCCCAGCGCTGCCTGCAGGTAAGCGGCCACCGGCGGCGGCAGCCCACTCAGACGTCGCTGCAGTGGCTCCTCTTGCTGCTCCAGCGCCAGCGTGGCAGACTGTTCCAGCATCTGGCGCACCCTGCCAAGTGGGCAAGCTAATGGGTGGAGCGACTTCATGCCGTGGATGGGAATGGTGTGTTGACATCACACCGAAAACCACATGGCACGCCATGCTGGCTGCACTTGCAGCCACATCACACCCTTGCCTGTTGGCCATCTCCTGCCCCATCCTCAGCGTCCCAGCGATGCCTGCAGGCGTGGTGATCTGCAAAGCCCACTGCAGCGCCGCCACTGCCGCCCGCGCCGCCGCAAGCAGCCGTGCGGGCAGCAGGCGGCGCAGAAGGCCTAGAATGACTCCAAGGAGCCACACAATCATGTCAGCGAGCCCCATGGCGCGAGGCAAGAGCAAATTGAGCTGCACGGGGACTGGTGTCGTGAGGGTCAGCCCAGCGGGTAGCGAGTGAAGCCCAGCATTGCGTGGTGCACGCCCAAGTGTCGGATCAGTGCTGCAGAAGCGATGGCTGCTGCCCAAGAGCCCTGAGTGGACGAGCTCAAGGGGAGACACGTCGGCCTAAATGGGACAGTTCAAGAGCGCGGGCGCATCCGCCCATCGATGGTTGCTTTCGCCAGAGATCGCCATGCTGAAAGCTTTGATCCTGCTGGCGGTCGTAGGTGCGTCAGGGTTCAACTCTCGCAGCGCCGCCCTGCCTCCTGCGTGCTCCTGTTGGGCTGCCATGTGATCCACAGAGCCTGGCATGCTGCTAAAGACTCCCGCGCCCGTTGCACTGCCCGATGCAGCTCTTGGGGCGCCGCCGGCGCTCGCCGCCGCCTCGGTCGCGGACGAGCCGGACTGTAGCGGGCATGGAAAGCTGGCGGACGGCAAGTGTGTGTGCGACAACCCGTGGCCGGAGCCAGGCGGCAGCGGCTGGACAGGGCCGGAGTGCCGCATCGCTGTGTTTGCACCGCCGGCAGACACAGCCGGCACGCCTGGGGCCGAGCTGACGCAGCCTTGCAAGGAGCAGGGCTGCGACTCGCTGCAGCCGGGGACCTGGCACTGCCACGCTGTGCGGACGCCATTCAAGTGAGCGGTGGGGCATGGAAGGCAGCGGTGGCGGGCATAGCAGCGTTTCTTCCCTCTGTGGCGCCCTGTCCCCTGCCTGCCTGCTCACCTTCCATGCCAAGTTCACCTGCCAGCTGCTGAGCCGCCATGTCAAGGCCCTGCCCCTGCCCCGCAGCGACTCGTCCTGGAACTACTTGGCGGTGCTGGTCAACAGGACCAGCAGCGATGAGAGGGGCGACCCAGACCTGTGAGTGTGCAGGGAGGTGGGGTGGCCGAAGCATCAACGTCTATTGCCAGTCGGCACGGTCTTGTAATCCTGTGGCTCTGCCTGCCTGCCTAATGACTTGCTCACACACAGGCTCAAGCCGCCTGCTTTCTTGCATGCCACTGCAGGTTCGGTGCGATGTGTGGCTGCCGAGGCGGGGGATGAAGGCGAAAGTGGTGGTCAAAGGCGCCTGCCGTGCTGCTTGCAAGATGCTGGCCTGCCATGAATGGCTGCGCAGCTGCCATGCGCCTGCAGTGTGCCCTGTCCTATAAAAGCCCATGTGCCCCTGCTGTCTTGCACCACAGGCGTTTTCACGGGCGGGCCGCGCGGGCTGGTGCAGCCCAACATGACGGCCAAAGGGGTACGGCTGTTGCCCGGCTGCCTGGCCACTGCCGCTCCGTGGTTTGGTTGCAGCTCCATTCAGCTGCCTCTGCCTGGCATGCAGCCCTGCACATCCAGCCCTCACCCGGCCCATTCCATTGCCGGTCCCATCTGCCGCCTCCTGCCCTGCTGTGCAGTACGACTTCCAGGACACCAGCTCCAGCTCCCACCCCTGGCTCTCCAAAACCGTGGCCAAGGCCGAGTTTGGTGGCGCCGCCGCCGCCTACGAGGGTGCCTACCTGTGTGTGCGCGCCTACGGCGACACGCCCATCACCTACAGCCTGAGGATGGCCAGCACTGCATGCCCCGCCTCCTGGAGCGCCGCCGGCGAACCGCTGATGTGCAGCAGCCCGCTGGGCGTCGCCGAGGCCGAGCGGCGCTACAGCCAGTGCACGGCTGAGGGGCAGTGCGTGTGCAGCGGGCAGTACGCCAAGCCTGTGCCTCAGGTGTTCCCAGGTGCGCAGACGCAGTGCTGTGGGCGATGAACGTGGTGGGTCTGCCTGGTGGGGCTGCCATGGCAAATCCGCTGTGCTCTTGGCGCTGGCAACAGACCCGGCCTGGCCACTTGGGCATTGCAACCCATTCTGTCACTCCAAACTGCCTGCATCCCTGCAACCTCCCAGGCCTGGGCTTTGAGGACTGCTCGACGCCCGTTTTGAACATCAGCCGCGCGGAGCTGTCGGCCAACAAGACGTTCCAGCTGGCGGGCGAGCGAGTGGAGCCCGACCAGTGAGCCGGGTGGCGGCCTAGCATGGGCTCCGCTGGCCTCGAAAGGCAGTGCTGCTGCTTGCGTTGCGCTGCTGCTCTGCATGCTGCCTGGCGCATGACGCCCTGCCGGCCCCGAACGCGCAACCCCCTGGCTGTGCTCTGCTCCAGGTGGAGAGAGTACCGCTTTCATGTGGAGGAGGGGGATGATGAGGTGGTGGTGTCTGTGGCCATGGAGGGGGAGGCGGGCACCACCGGCCGCGCCTCCTTCGACCTCTTCCTCAAGGCCGAGCAGCCGGCGGGTGAGCTGCTGGCGGGTTGTGCTTCGGCTGCCGCACCTCCTGCCGGACAGGCAGTCAGCAACGCGGCCACCGTGCCATGGTGCGCAGTAGCTTGCAGCAGCAGCAGGCCGTGTCTGGTAGCATGCTCATTCACCTGCGCACCTTGGCCCTGCAGGTTGGGGCCCCCGCCAATTCGACATGCGGCCCAGGTGGAATGCGGCCACCCAGGTGTGTGCAGGCAGTCGTGCAAGCAGGGGCATAGGTGTTGTGGCCGACTCCCGACGCGTTTAAGGCATGGCGGCATGAGTAGCATGGCAGATCAACAACAGCTCCACTTCTCCGTGCATGTTGTCAGCAGCCCTCATGGCATGCCCTTACCCTGCCTTGCTGCCCTGCATCATCCACCAGGACCGGGCGCTGGAGGTGGTCATGCAGCCGTCGCAGAGCACCTGGCGCCCAGGCGTCTGGTTTGCAGGCGTGGTGAGCCGGGTGTTGGGCAGGGCTGGTGCCAGAAGAGCTGCTTCTGCCATTCGGGGTGCAACTATGCAAAGAGACGGCTGCTGGTGCTCCGCCTGCCTGCAGGTTGGCGCCCACGAGCCGGTGGCCTACACCCTCACCATCAGCAAGTGTGAGCCTGCCGGGGCATGGGTGCCCGGCGGCATTTCTGGCGGAAACCGGCAGCACAAGCTCCTGGGTGCGACTGGGAAATCATGCTAGAGGCATGCCATCACGCTGCTTGGCCATCCTCCCCGCAGACGACTGCCCCCGCAACTGCTCCGGCCACGGCACCTGTGTGGCCAGCGCCGCCGACCCCGCCAAGAAGGAGTGCCAGTGCAGCGAGGGCTTTGGAGCCAAGGACTGCTCCCTGGTTTCCACAGCCCTGGAGTTTGGCAAGACAGTCACCCAGGAGCCAGCCGCGTTTGAGCGCACGCTGTTCCAGCTGCCGGCCCCCACCGGTGAGTGGCTGCTGGCGCTGTGGCAACCAATGAGCGCGGGGGCTTGGGCAGCGCGGCGTTTGGGATAGCCAGCCATGGGCTCGCTACCCTGTGCCGCATGTCGCATTGCACCCTGCCTTGGCGTATGGCTGTTGAGATTGGCTGCATGTTGCCGCCACCTCATCTGCAGAGGCGATGCTGACCGGCAATGTCGAGGTTGTGATTGAGGCCTCGTTTGTGTCGACCCACTACCCCCACACGCTGGAGGCGCGCCCCTCTGTGCTTCTGGACCAGGTGCGGGCTGGCGCTGGCTGCATCGCAAGGAATGGATGGCCAGCTCGGCCGCTCCGGGCCTGCCACTTGGTGTGCATGGCTGTCACTGCAAACCCTGTGTGTTGGACAGCCGACCTTGGCTCCTGCTGCAATCCTCAGGCTGGCCCCTCACCCCTCTCCTGCCCACCAACCAACCGGCCCCCACTGCCTGCAGGCCAACGGCTCGGTGTACCCCTCCCCCTCTGACTTCACCTACAAGCTGGCCCTGGACGAGCCCAACCGGCCCTTCAACCTTAGTCTCTGCGCCGCCCAAGTACGAGCGGGGCAATGGGTTGCGGCGGTCTATAACCCCCTGCCCTCCGCACCCCTCGGCTTCAACCTCACCGTGCACAAGATCGGGCGCTGCCTGCGCAACTGCTCCAACCATGGCAGGTGAGAAGCAGCACTGGTGGCTGGCTGGGTGTGGGCATTAGGCGCTGAGGAAACCGGCCAGTTCTGCGTGGATCGACATTGACTGCCAAAAATTGACTTTCCAGCCCAGCCAGCTGCATTAAGACCAATGCGCTCCTACCTTCCCACCATCCCTGCCCTGCCCAGCTGCAACTCGGACGGCATGTGCGAGTGCACGGGCGGCTGGACTGGCGGCGACTGCTCGGTGTTGCTCAACGCCACGTGCCTGGCGGGGTCCCGCCGCGCGGTGCCACGGCCCGACGACCATGGCAGCTGCTGGCAGGAGTGCAAGTGCGATGCTGAAGGCCAGCAGTGCAGGTTAGGCGGCCCAGGCGGCAGAGAATGTTTGGCGTGTCAAGGCATGCTGTGTTTGCTTTGCAGCACAGCAAAGCAGCAACAGCAGCTGCACAGCCTGACAGCGGTCCACCGCCACAACCGGGTTAGACTAGCTTGGATGTGCCTGCAGTCACCCTGCGCCCCTGCCGCCCCCTTGCCGTAGCTTCACTGACGAGTGCGCCGGCTTTGAGTGTGATGCCGGGTTCAGGCGGCGAGGCAGCGATGCGGCTTGCGTGCAGGATGAGTGCCAGAAGGTGAGATGGCCTGCGTCAAGCAGCCAACACTGTGCTGGCGTCCGTGCAGCAGGCACGCAGACCAGCTGCTGAATGTTCGCAAATGGCCTTTGTGCAGGACGACATCTCCAAGACCGCCGACCTGGTGTGTGTGCGGAACTGCACGTGCCCCGCCGACGGCGGCGCCTGCCACCTGGACAAGGTGTGTGTTGGGTGCCGCTGCACGGCAGCATTGCAGCATGCCCCCGCTGCACCCCCATGGCCATGCACTGGAGCACTTGCCATCGTGCTGGTCTCAGGCCGCCTGGTTGCTTCCCCACCCATGCCCCACCCCCAGGACTGCACCCTGAAGATTGACATTCAAGGGGGCGGCGGCGGCTCTCGGCGGCACGGCGGCGCCCTGTTCTTCTGGTTCTGCTTTGCCCTGCTGCTAGGCGGCGTGGCGGCCATGGGGTATGTGCACTGGTACGGAGTGCCCACCTGGCTACCCATCCGCGAGCGAGGTGAGCTGCTCATGCGGGTGGAAAGACATGCACATCATCGCAGCACTGGGGCCGGATTACTCTCAACTGCTCTGATCAACCAGCCCTGCTCACCCTGTGCCTGATCATTGCCTCCACTGCAGGGTATTCCCTTGGGCTGTACAACGAGCTGAGTAGCGAGCATGGCGGCATCTGATGCCCGCATGTTGTGGCATGGGCCGCCTCCGGCCCACTTGCATGTACCTTTTGTGTTTTGCTGCCGGTCGTTCTTTGCTGCCTTGTACCAACTGCTTGTAATAAGCGTAGTGAACTTGGATGGCAGCACAGCTCGCACTGCCAGCGACCAGTCATGTGAACTGCAGCCTGGGTTTGCCCCCTGCATGCAACTGCAGTTTTTTCTCCTGGATTGCATCACACTCTTCACCCTGCTTAAACAATTGGTCTGCTGCCCGTGCGTGTGTTGTCAAGTTGTGTATGATATCAAGTAATGCACAGAAGCAAGCACATCACTCTTCTTCTCCGCTGCTGCTGCTGCCTCCATCCTCCCGCCGGCTGGCGTACACCGAGCGTATGTGCTGGTGGGGGTAGCGCCGCCCACACACCTCGCACGGCTGCTGCCACTCATCCCCTTCCTCCTCGCTGCCGCTGCCGCTGTCGTCCCCACTGCTGCTGGCATCGCCGTTGCTGCGTCTGCTGGGCCTGGCTGCTGCTGCCGCTGCTGCTGCAGACTCCAGCAGCAGGCCCTTGTGCTGGCGCAGCCACTGATCCACTGCCTCCTCCAGCAGGCAGTCGGGCGCACCAAAGCGGTCCAGCCCCGCCGCACCCACCAGGCTGCCCTCACGGAAGCACAGCAGGCCTGTGCGGGGGCAGGGCAGGCAGGAGCAGCAGGGGTCAGACGATATAAATGCTGCCAGCTGACTGGATCAGGCAAGAGCCAGCACACCAGGCCAAGCGATGACAAAATGCAGCAGCTGCATCCGACGCTGCATCGCCCGTCCCTTCCCCCGCCCTGCCCGCCACCTTGCCGCGCTCACCCGGCCCCGGCGGCGTGCGCAGGCGCAGGTGCAGCGTGCTGCGCAGGCTGATGCGTGCGCGCACAAAGCGGGTGCCCAGGTAGCGGTGGGCCAGCTGCGCCAGGTGCTCGTCCAGCTCATCATCCAGGGGGGAGCCCTCCAGCGCCAGGTGGCACACCAGCGGCGAGGAGCTGGCCTCTGCTTCGCGCAGCAGCCGCGCCTCGGATACATCCACCAGCCCGCCGTGCCCCGCTGCCTGCAGCCGCGCACGCGACTCGGCTGCCTGCTGCATCTGCGCAAGGCGCTGCGCCCGCAGGCGGCCTGCAGCGCACGAGGCGGAGGGAGGGGCGGGGTGCCGTGGGGACGTGCAGCCCTTGCTGGCGAGAGCTGGAGAGTGGCAGAGCTGCACTGGGGCCCACAGCCAGCTGCTCTCACATGCCCTGCTTTGTAGTCATGCAGGCACGCATGCTGCACTGGCACTGCAGCAGGTGTTCCCAAGGATCCGTTCACTCTGGCCCAGCCGCAGCACAGGTGCCCAAGAGCTCACCCAGCAGCTCTTCGTCCTCCTCGCTCTCCAGGTCACTGCCCAGCTCCCCCCGCTCCGCCTGCTGCTGCTGCTGCTGCTGCTGCTGCGCTGCCGTGCCCAGCACACGGGCTGCCAGGCGCTGCCGCTGCTTGCTGCGGTCGCCCAGCGACAGCTGCGCCTTGAGGCGCGCCTCCACCGCCTGCGCCTCCAGGTCGCGCCGGCAGCACGCCTCCAGCGTGGGGTCGCACGCCAGCGCATCGCATGCTTCGGCATCTGCCGCCCACGCCGCCGCCTCAGGGGCGCAGCAGGGGTCCTCCATGCTGGAGCACTGCGATCAGGCGGGAGAGAGAGGGTGCGCTACGCCGCCGCCGCCGTCGACTGCCCGCCGCCGCTGCCCCGGTGCCAGGGCTCGTCGGATCGATGGCTGTCGCTCAATTCAATGCTGTTGCAGCGGGATCGAGCCTCGAAAGGCCTCCCTGGGGCTCCTGAGCGCCACCTTGGTTGCGGCCTGCTGCCTGTGGCTCACGGCGGGACCAAACAGGGCGTGCCAAGTAATTATTAGGGCTGATCAGGGACTTCTGGGTGGCGCGAGCGGCATTCCAGGCGCTGCCAGGCCACAGGGCGCCTCATGCAAACTGGGCCCTGGCCAAAACGGGCCTCCCCCGCGCCTGCCGCCCCGTCCCTCGCGCGCGCCGCCGTGTCGAGGTCCTCACACGCCTCCCCGCGTGTGCACAAACCGCCAGCACAGCGAAATCAGCAGTATGTCTTACGACCGGGGCGGCATCCGCGTCTGGGTGGGCGGCCTGGACGACCGCATCCAGCAGAGCGAGCTGGAGGCAGAGGCAAGAGCGCCGATGGCAGTCCGTGGGGCCTGGCCGCGCCCCGAACGCCCTGCATCGCGCCCCCATCGCCCTGCATCGCCCTGGCACGGCGTGGAGGCCACTCGCGGAGGAGCCGCCACGCCCTGACCCCGTCCTGCGCCCGTCTGCACCGTCCCTCGCCGCCGCCTCCGGCCCGCTGTTCGCCAGCGCACTCGCGCCCTCCCGTCCGCTGTTCGCCCGCCCGCTCGCTGTGTGACGCGCTGCACTGATCGCTGGCTCGCAGTTCGGACGCTACGGCCGCGTCTCGGCGACCTGGATTGCCCGGTGAGCGGGTGTGCTTGCGGTGTTGCCAGACGGGGCACATGGCAGGCCGCTGCTTCTGCCTTGCTCAGTTTGGCTGGGCAGTGTGGCTGGCCTGCTCTGTCTTGCTTGTGGGTGCAACCTCTCACCAATTCCTTCCCCACACTGCCTTGCTGCAGCAACCCGGTGAGCAACCTAACTAACAACCGCCAGCATTGGCTGCCGCCCCAAGCCCTCGCCATCCAAGCGTTTGCACTGGCCCCACTTGCTCATGCCTGCTAGTGCATACTAGTGCACGCTGTGCTGCATGCGACAGCTAGGACATGCAGGCGGCAGGTGGCATCCATGCACTTCATTCCAGCACAGCCCGGCACCACAAGCATGTTGGCGTCCCACAGCCTGCACTGCACCCCTTCGCCTCCCAGCCACACAGCCGCGCTGCTTACGCACCTCCCTCCCTCCCCTGCCCCCCACCATCCTATTATTCAGCCCGGCTTTGGCTTCATCACCTTTGAGGACGAGCGTGATGCCGATGACGCCGTGGCCGGCCTGGACGGCAAGAACGGGTGGAAGGTGGAGCGCGCCCGCCCCGGGCGCCGCGACGGCGGAGGCGGGGGCCGCGGCGGCGGCGGCTACGGTGGCGGCGGCTACGGCGGTGGCGGCGTGAGTTTTGGCGCGGCAGGGGGCGATTGTGGGCTCCATGTGTTTTTGGTGCGCTCGGCGTGTCCACCTCCCACCTTTAGCACCTGATCTTGCTTGCACTTGTCCCACCCTTGTCCACCGCAGTACGGTGGCGGCGGCGGCGGCGGTGGCGACCGCCGGTGCTTCCAGTGTGGCGAGCCCGGCCACATTGCGCGCGACGTGAGTGCTGGGCGGGCAGGAGGCAGTCGGCGGTTGATGCAGAGGGAGACGGGCAATGAGGTGGCAGGCGTGCTTGCTACTAGAAGTTCTTTGGCCTCTACCAGAACCACCCCTGCATGGCTCGCTTGCTGTCCTGCATGATGAGCTGACGTGTAGCATCCCTTCTTCCTCTATGCAGTGCCCCAGCGGTGGCGGTGGTGGTGGTGGCCGCTACGGTGGCGGTGGCGGTGGTGGCTACGGAGGCGGCGGCTACAGTGGCGGGTAAGCTGCGCTCAATGTGGGTGGCTCAACCTGGTCAGCCCCTCGCTGAAACGTCATGCTGAGAAGTCGCGCAATTCCCTGCTGCTGCCTGCAGGCGTGACGACCGCTATGAGAGCCGGCGTGATGACCGCTACGACGACCGCCGCCGGGACGACAGGTGCCTGCGGGTGGCTGGGGCTTGGGAGGCAGGGCGCATGGTCTCTTTGCAAGCCACCCTCCACTTGGCCAGGCCATACAACTTGAAACTGCTCCTCCTGCCGCCCCTTGTCCTGCCCCTGCATCAGGTATGATGACCGGCGTCGCGACTCCCCCCGCCGTGACGACCGGCGTGACGACGACCGGCGCGACCGCTCCCCCCAGCGCTCGCGCAGCCCGCGCCGCGAGCGCGACGCCAGCCCCAAGTATGACTAGGCTGCCACTGCTGGCAGCTGGATGAAGCAGGTGGGTGCTGGCGTGGAATATCACGAATATCTACAGCAAAACTTGGTGCTGGCCTGAAGGGGTAGCGTGCCTGTTGCTCTGTGCCTGATTTTGCGGCAGGCCGCCAGGTTGCTCAATTGGCCGGTCCACTGACTGGCATGGTGTTGCCCTGTGTTGCAGGTGGCACCTCTGCTCCCGCATCTACCTGCATCCACCCATGGAGGCCCTCCCAGCGCCCTGGCCAGCTAGCCCCGTGTAACGCACGACTGGCCCCCGAAGGCCCCCAGCAGCTTGTGCACGCAGCTGCTCTGTTTCAACGGCTGATCACCCACTTCCTGCCTGCCACTGGCTTGGCTCAAGGTGGCCTGCTCCGGCCCCTTGCTCCGCTCGCCAGCGCCCTGGCTCTCTCGATACCTATGCCAGCAAAGACTGCAACGACTGACGTGCAAACGTTCCGACATGTTCCCCGCCCTCGCAACGCTCCGGATATATGCTCGCCCACGTTCTCTGCCGTACAGCTGCCCTGCCCTTCCCGTCTGCTGCCACTGTTTCGCCTGTAAATGCCAGTCCCTTTTCTGACTTCGTTTGCTTGCTGTAACCAACGTCTCACACCAGCGCGTCATGTTCTCGTCAGAATAGCGGCAGGGGTCATGTCAAGTGCGCAGCGGCGCCTGCAGGGTCGGCAGCAGGCTGCAGGCATGCTGTTGTGCAGGTGCTGCCTTGTCATGGCTTCCACGTCTTGAGCGTGCCGTCTGCCGCAAAGGTGGCCAGCAGGTTGCGGTGCGGGTGGTGCGCCAGCCCGATGGGGTCCTTCTCAGCAACCTGGTTGGTGGGTTGGGTGGCAGGTGGGAAGGCGTGTCAAGGTTGGGGCTGTTTCAGGATTGCACATACGGGTGCTGTGATGGCACAGGGCACTGCTGCGGCAAGCGCTGCTAATGTCACTTAGCCATGGCTGGCCCATGCGCAAAGCCAGGCCGCTTCAACACAACCCCTGCTGCCCTGCCCAGCGTGCCCACCTGCATGAGGTGCTCCAGCTTGCCGGATGCCAGGGAGAAGCAGTAGAGCACGCCGTCCTCGCCCAGGCAGTAGGCCCACTCGCCGCGGGGCGACAGGCAGAAGGCCAGGAAGTCGCCGCCCGACTTCTTGCCCGACTGGAAGCTCTTCACCACCTGCGGCAGGGTGGGGCCCAGAGGCGCAGGGTTGCACGTTGGTAGTGGTGGATCATCCTTGATTGCACGGGTGCTGTTCAGTGGGGGGCCAGTAAAGAGGGCACCGAGCAAGACAGCTGGCCGCATGTGCAGCCTGTGCCTTCACTCATGAGCAGGCACTAGAGCCGGCAGGTCTGCTGTGCTTTGTGCGCCCTAGCCCCTGATGCGCGCACCTGGCCCTGCAGCGTCATGAGGTAGAGCGTGGAGGAGCGGGTGGCCACCAGCACCTGGTCCACATTCTGCAGAGGAGGGGGGAGGGGGGAGGGAGGGGGAGGCACAGGAATGGAGGGGTCGTTGCCAACTGCTGAGTGTCAGGCAGAAGCCTGGTGCGCAGCGGGACACGCGCAGGAGCCTAAGACCACCACAGAGGGCCAGCAGTCAGCAGGCCGACTTCATCCCCACACCTCGGCAGCCCTGCCAAAACACCCCATCCATAGGCTGCCCCCCGCACCCACCTGCGGGTTGAGCGCCACGCTGACCACCGGCGCCTCGGCCGTGGCGCTGGCCTGGGGCGGGCGGAACACAAAGGTGCAGTCGCAGGTCTTGGCGTCCCACACCCGCACCGTTGCGTCCGCGCCGGCAGTGATGACCTGGAGGGCGGGTAACAGGCGGGGGTGCAGGGTCAGTGGGCAGCGTTTGGTGGTGACTTAGCAGAGGGCGGTGGCTCATGAATTGAAATTGCATGCCTCCCCTTTCACAGCCCCAGCCCCAAGTGTGGAGCACCCATGGCACTCCATGCATGCAGTTGGGAGCTGTCAGCTGCCCCACCTGCGTGCCGTCGGAGCTGTACACCGCGGCGTTGACAAAGGAGGAGTGGCCGCGGAACTCCTTGAGCATCTTGCCGCTCTTGATGCCGTGCACCCTGCAGCCCACAGTGGCGCGAGCAATGCTTTGGGCTGGCTGAGTTTGGGGCACATAACAGCGACAAGGTAACCGCTGCACAGGGACATCCAGCTCCCACCCAATGCGACCCAATGCGTTTCCTAAGAACCTGCCCCCACCTGACTAGTGTGTCGTAGGAGGCAGACAGCACGTGGGTGCCATCTCGCGAGAAGGCCAGGCTGGTCACGCCCTGGCTGTGCGCCGAGTCAAAGCGCCGCAGGCACTGGCCGGTGCGCACGCGCCACACCTGCAGGCGCGGGGAGTGTAATGCTGTAAAGGGCAGCCAGCAGGGCAAGAAGCATGGAAAAGCAAGCTGCAGAGCAGCAGGCAAGCCAGCTTTGCACCGTGGCCTCCACGCTTACTGCCGAGCACTCGGGCGGAGCCAGGTGCACAGCCACCCAGGCACCAACCCACTCACTGCCCTGCCCTCCCACCTTGATCCGCCCGTCCTGGTCGCCCGTGGCCAGCAGCTCGGAGTCGCGGGAGAAGGCGGCAGCCAGCACCTGCAGGTGAAAAGGGGTTGGGAGGGCAGGACAGGCGTATCAGGTGCCTGATGGGCCACAACATGCGCAGCACAGCGGCAGCATGCAGCGTTGACTCCATGCAACCCAGGCCCAGCATGGTCTAGCACTCAGCACGGCTTGCAGCGCTGTCTGGAGCTGGGCAGCAGCAGCGCAGCGTGCGCAGCGCACCGCGGAGTCGTGCAGCATGAACTGCTCCTGCGCCTGGTACGGCAGGTCCAGCTTGAGGCGGCCCGTGAGGTGGTCCCACACCTGGGGCAGGGCGGTGGGGGGCGGGCAGGGCGCATGTGACGCTGCTTCAGCATGCACAAGCTTGGGTTCATGGCTTCATCTACCACTGTTGTCATGGCAGGCACAAGCCCAGCTTGTTCAACTTGTTCAATCACTAGGACCACCATGATCCTCAGCACACCAGCACACCAGCGCCCAGGCCCAGCCGCACCTCCACGAAACCGTCCACGCTGCCCGTGACCAGCAGCTGGCCGTCGGGCGAGAAGGCCGCGCACTCGGCGTGGCTCTTGCTGCCAAACTTGATCTGCGGCAGCAGGCAGCGTGCAGAGCAGGAGTTGGGACGTCACGATTGCAGTGCCTTGCAACTGCCGCAGCTGGGACGGCTCACCTGCCTCAGATGCAAGCAATCCACCATCAAACCACCTCCCCACCATCACAGCCCACCATCACAGCCCCTCATCAGCCCACCTGCCGGTCCAGGTCTGTGGGGAACGTCTCCACCTCGTCCCGCGCGCCCGCCGCCGTGCCGCGGAACAGGTCGAACGCGGCGCCGGGCGGGAGCATGCCCTGCTGCTGCTGCCTGCACAGGGGCGGGCAGGTGCGGGGCCAGCTGATGTGATGAGCACCTTATCTTCCCTCTCATGCCATTTGCATCTTGCCATCGCATGTGTCCCACTGATCACCAACGGGTTGGCAACACAACAAATGCAAGCGGCCCCAGCCTCCCGGCCCACCCACCCAAACACCCACCCTGCCACCCTACCCCCTCCCTCACCACTTGAGCGCCTGGCCCACCAGCGCCATGAGGCGTGAGGGCGGCACCGTGGACACCTCGCTGGACAGCGCGTGCGCCAGCTGCGCCCGCCGCTTGTCGCGTGGCGTGCTGCCGTACAGCTCCCGCGCATCAAAGTAGGAGCTGCGGGCCAGGGGTCGGTGGGGGCAGGAGGTGGAAGGGTCAGGATTTTGCAAGTCGGGGAAGGTTTAGGGGGCTTCAAAAAGATCAGCAAGCAGCAGCAGCGCTGTTGGTAGAGCAGCGCGGCAAGAGCCGCAGGCTGCGCCCACCGGTTGGCCAGGTGCTCCAGCCGCAGGTACCGCTCCGCGTCGTCCTGCTTCATGCGTGCAAACACCTGCCGGGAGGAGCGGCAGGGCGGGTTGCCACATCAGTGCAGCCCGGGGCCAGCAACCAGGATGGCGGAGCATGCCCCACAGTAGTGCAGCCGCAGGCAGCAATCAAAGCATGCCGCTCGTGCTGCTGCACTGGTGGCTGCACAGCAGTGACGCTGCACCAGGCATGCACCTGCGTTTGCCGCAGCATGGCACGCGCTGTGTCCGTCTCCCTCAGCTCCAGCAGCTCCAGCACAACCTGCAGAGGGTCAGGCGCGTGGGAGGTGCAGGAAGGAACAGCCAAGCATGAACCAAGCATGAACATTCGGACGAGTGCCTGCAAAGCAGCAGGCACCCTGATTGATTGGCAGGCGGATGATGATCTGCAGCAAACCGCTGGCTCCACGCCCCCCGGCTGTTGCCGACCAATACCAACGCCGTGTGCAGCAGTCGGGGCACGCACGGCAGGCTGGGCACCACAGCACGGCACAACATGGCCCTCCATGCCCAGTCCCCGCCCGCTGCCTGACCCAGCTGCCCACCATTGCCCTTTATGCCCCTGCCTGCTGCCCTACCCCGCTCGCCCCCCACCTGCTCGTACAGGTCCTCCAGCTTGGCGCGCGGCAGCTTGAGGGAGGCCACCTGGGGCAGCACCACGTCCCACCGCCCGTTGTTGATGTCCGACACAAAGCTCTCGATGCTGTCCACCGTGTTCAGCGACACCTGGCACTCATTCTGCGGTAGGGGGGAGGGCGGGTGCTACGCGGTGGCAAGGAGGCGTTGGGACAGCAGGGTGCACACAGCATGGCACGTCGCAAGGTGGGGAGAGCACACACAGGCGGGCGGCCGCGCCAAGCAGCCGGGTGGCTCGGCAACGCTGTGCGGGGCAGCGGCACCTGGATGGCGTTGAAGGACTCCACCAGCGAGTTTTCTTTGCAAAACTGCAGGATGATTTTGATAACACTGCGCAGATGGAGACGGGCCCAGCGAGCACAAGGTGGGCACAAGGCGGCGGCAGTAGCAGCGGCGGCGGCAGCAGCGGCGGCGGCAGCGGCGGCGGGCACACAGTGGTCCCTACCGCCCATCGCCGTGCTGAAGAGACTAATAATATCTTCCAGCATCGTTTCAGGCAGCTTTGCAAGGCCAGCCGTGCCCCGGCTGGGCGCCGGGCGCGCGAAGTCTGCGGGAAGCGCTCGCAGGCCGCCCTCAGCCCGATCAGTGACTCACTCTGTCGCCTCGATTTCTAAACTCATCGCTGGCTAGCCCTCGGCCGCAGCAGCCGGCGGCCTCCCCTGCTAGCGGGCAGCGCTTGCTATTTGGCGCAGCAAGTACCCCCCGCGGTGCAAGGGTGCACCTCTGAAGAAGGCTGCAAGCGGGCCGGCCAGCTGCACCCACTGCTACTCTCCCGCTGGCGGCGCCACGTGTGCGGTCCGCCGCAAGCATGGTTCCGCACGTCGTATTGTGGGTCTGCACAGGCTCTGGCAAGTCCTCACCCGAGGCGCCGGTGCCCTGAAATGCCACTGGGTTACAGAAGGGGCGCAAGCACTGCATCATCTCAGGTGCATCAAAAGCATTCAAGTGCTGTGGGAAAATTTGCTGTTCATGTTGATCTGGAGTCATGTGTGTGAGTCGGCAGGGGTGCGCGCAGTGATTGTGCAAAGCATGGCATCGCCAGGTCACGACTTGCTGGCCATGCAAACACCACGAAAAGACATACCGGTGAAGGAGATGGGGCAAGTGACTGGAAATGAGGGTGAGGGATGGGAAGCAGGGAGATTGAGGGAAGGGATGGAGGCGGCTTGCGCACTGTTCAGCACACGGTGGCTAAGGTGTGTGGGTCAGAGATCCAAGGTATAGGCATTGATGGAGCGAGCGGGGAGGAGCCAACAGGGAGGAGCGAAGCAGGGGAGCAGCAGAAGCGAGCTGCAGCAGAGAGCAGGGGCGGCCCGTGGGCAGAGACGAGGCCGTGAAATCAAACAATGGGGTCAGAAGCCGCATGTAGGTGCACTGGGGCGGCAGGGCAGCAGGTGCGGTAACGGGCGGCCAGCTGAGCTGGCGGCCCACGCACAACTGGGCTGCGTAAGCATGTCATGTTGATGTGCTGGTGTGCATTTGCGGGCACTGCTGTCCGGGGGGAGCAGAGGGACACTGTGGGCAGTGGCGCCGCAATATGGGGCACGTGGGATCAGCCCATGGGCTGCAAGGCTTTGCGTGCCACCAGCGGCGGAGGCGGCGGTGGCTTCTTTGCAGCAGGCTTGGGCGAGGGTGGTCGCGGCGAAGGTGGCGGCGGCCGTGGCGGAGGCGGCTTTTTGCTTGGCGGCGGCGGCGACTTGGCCACCGGTGCTGCCGCATCGACTGCCTTGGCTGCCGGCGGCGGCGGCCGCAAGCTGGACCCGCCAGGCAGGCCGCCAGGCAGGCCGCCGCCGCCAGACAGGCCTCCGCCGCCAAGGGCGATAAACTGGCACTGAGCCGTGCCAGGGGCCACCTGTCCGGGGGAGAACAGGTTGACGTAGCGCTCGGCTGCAGCAGGGAGGGCACAGGGAGGAGGAGCGGGGTGAGCGGCTCGGATTGGGAGCAGTGCAGCGGCACTCCTGGCAGCCGCAGCCGGTTGAGCAAGGGCCCAGGGGGGCACCTGGCCAGCGCCAGCTGGCTGGCGACATGTTTTCAGCGTGTGCTTTCTACTGTTCAGTTGCGCACCTGTGCCCGAGGCCCACTCCTGGTCCTTGGGCGTCTGCGCCGTCAGCGCCACGCTGCGCGCCGTGCTGCTGCTGGGCCCAAACAGCCGGCACACGCCGTCCTTGGAGCGGTAAGACCAGCGCTTGCATTTGATGGGCGTCGCGCCCTGCAGGTACAGGCGGCGGGGGGCGAGCTGGTGAGCACGCCAGTCTGAGCCTCCTCGAAGCCTTACAGAGTGCACCGCCGATGGCCCCAGCACCCAGGCAGCTGGCACCACAGCTTGACTCACCGTTGTGTCTGCCAGCGCCGCCACATTTTGCGCGAAGCACAGCTTGCAGCAGCCGCACTGCGACTTGGCTGCGGCGGGCAGCAGGCGGGGCCACGAGGCGGCGCCCGAGCCGTCCACCTTGGCCAGCTGCGCCCAGGCCACGCCCTCATACGCCAGCGCGATTTGGGAGTAGTCCAGCTCAGCCGGCTGCAGCCCGTCGTTTGGCGTGCTCTGTGGGCGAGGGGGGCGGAGGCACGGATTTCTCGCTTCTCTCCACATGATGAGGACGGAAAGTGCAAGGTGGTATCTGGCACCGGCATGCCTCAGTCCAAGCTGTTCCCACCGGCATGCAGCAGCGCAAGCTGGCCTGCCTCTGCAACTGCGGCACCCACCCTTTCTAGCCAGTAACCCAAGCCAGACTGCATGCAGGTGGGCCGCTTCTCTGCACAGAGGGAGCGCAAGGGGCAGCGGCGGTCACGGGCGGGAAGGCGGGCCGAAGAGAAAGTGGCGGGTGCAGTATCTCGCCCAGCGAACGCCTGCCAAAGCTTTCAATGTGCGGCTATGCTTGCCTGTGATGGTCTGGGCAGCGGCCGCGAGCAGTCCTGCGGGGGCAGGCGGGGGTTCGAGAGAGGGAGTTCGTCACGGCGAGGGGCGGCGGCTTGCGGGCCGTGCAGAGCGTTCCATGGACATTTCCACTGCTCGCGGCAGCGAGCGCCCCGGTGTTTGCGCGGTGTCCCGAGCTGCCGCTGGGGGAACACGCGACAGCGGGCCGCAGTCCCCAGTTCAACCGCTGCAAGCGGCTGTGGAAGGCCTCACCTGCGAGTAGCAGGGCCGCTAGCCGCAGAAAGGCTGCTCGCCCGCGAGCCATGGCAGCCGCCCGGTGGGTGCAGCAGCCAATGGCGTTCAGCAGACCAGCCAACCCTGGCCAGGCGCTGTGAGAAGTGATTGCAAGGGCTTGCAGGTGTGATGGAAGCGCGTAGGTGGGCGCGCCACGCATGAACCCCATCTAGCAGCACCTTACGGTCTCACCCTGGGTGCCCCGGTTGAGGCGCTGTTTTGCGGAATTTCGCATCCATACGCCTCCCTCACACCAAATAGAGCCCCGACCCAAAGAGGAAGCCCCTCTGACAGCTGATGTCCCCTGTCGGGTGACTGCCGGCGGAACCAGCTTCTGCCCAAGTGACTGCTCCCTGGTCAATCCCCCTGCCCGTCCACAACCGCTCCCGGTCATCGAGCAGATGGCACCAGTTGCGTCAAGACCCAATGCAGGCAGCAGAGCTACACTGGTGGTGCGCCGCCGATTACCAACGCGGTCTCGCAAGTGCCGACTCCCACCGTCCCCCCAAGGCACACTTGCAGTGGCAGCTCTGCGGCACCCGCCATGCTCTGTGGGCGCCTGCCATGCTCCATGGCTAGCCAGTATAGGTTCAGGCAGGGCTGGGTGCGCAACTGCCCATCGACGTCACGTCGCCCCTCCCAGGCTTGCTGCACGAAACCAAGGCCTGCACCATCTGTGCACACCCAACGTCTGCCTGCGCCTCTGCACGGAAGGCTACTGTTACACACTGGGTTGGAAGCAAATTGAAGGCAACGATGACCAAGACCCAGCCGCACCGGCGGCAGGCGGCACAGAGCCGCCATCAGCCGGGCGGCGCCCAAAGACAGGAGGAGCGGCATGCACAACGATCAAGGCAGGGGTGCACGTGGTGTGCGAGGAGACGTCAGGTGGGTCAGGCAGTGGTGTCACAAGGCAAGCAACCAGCGCGGATGCACTGGAGTGAAGGGTGGGCGTGGCACGGCACAGGGGCCGCGCAGTCGATAGTAACAGTGGAGCGCTGCGGCACGCGGCTGGTGGGATCCCAGCCGTGTGCTGGGCTAAGCTCAGGTCGACAAGTGGGGCAGCACGCAGAAGCCTGCGGAGCACGGCGCAGCCATCATAGCCAAAGTCACGGATGCGCGAGGGCAGCCCGCAGCGGTTGGCATGCCTGCAGGAAGACAGGGAGGGAAGTTGTGCTCAATGCAAAGTGGGCAGCCACAGCGCTACCACGGCATCAGCTGCAGTGCAGGCGGAAACATGGGGCAGCCGCAGGCGTAAGAGTCCCTTCCTACCTGTGGTGGCTCATGACAGGAACTGAGTCACATCCACGGGCTGCTGGGCCTGCTGCGGCGCCTGCCCACCCGCAGCCTGCTGTGCTGCCAGCTGCTGCTGCATGCGCAGCTGCTGTTCCTGCTGTGCGCGCTGCTGCTGCTGCTGCTGGAAAATCTGCAGCAGCATGCGTTGCTGCTGGTCGGGTGGCATCTGAAGCAGCTGCTGCTGCGTCTGCTGCGGCAGGCTCTGGTAGATGGCCTGCAGCTGCTGCTGCATCGCCTGCTGCTGCTGCAGCTGCGCGGCGTTGGCCTGCTGCGCAGCGGCAGCCTGGGGTGCGGCCTGGGCCTGCTGCGCCTGCTGCGCCTGCACGCGCTGGGCATACAGCTGCTGCACATACTGCAGCTTGGCCTGGGGCGGCAGCTGCGCAAACTGCTGCTGCACCTGGGGCGGCAGCGAGGCAACCAGCTGCTGCATCACCACCGACTGCTGCTGAGGGGGCAGCTGGTCAAAGGAGGGCGGGGCGCGCTGCGCCATCTGCTGCTGGCGCTGCTGCAGCAGCTGCTGCATCACCATGGGCCGCATGTGCGCGGGCACGTTGGCTAGCTGCGCCGCCATCTGCGCATCCACCTGCTGCGCCAAGCGGCGAGGTGGAGGGCCAGGGATGGGGCCAACGTGAAAAAAAGGGGCATGGAGGCATACAAACTGGCGACATTTTGACAGCCGCATTGCAACAACAGGGCATTGGCCCCTGGCAGCTTTGGCAGCACTGACGCCCGCAAAGCAGCCATCCACCCTGGCCCCACCTGCGGGTAGCCCGCCTGCGAGCCGGGGCGCTGCTGGCCATGGTGGCTGGCGGCAGCGGAGCCACGGCCGCCGCCGCGGCCGCCGGTGCTCTTGCGGCCGCGGCGGGGCGCCTCGCTGTCCTCGTCGCTGTCGCTGTACTCGGAGGAGCTGCAGGAGGGCAGGGCAGGTTGAGGCAGCATGGGTGTGGCAAACGGCGCGCCATGCATCAGGCTGCTCACCGGGCCTACTGCAGCTCAAGACCCGCACAACACAAGCTGGCAACTGACGCTTCAACCACGCCTCTCCTATGATGTCGCAAGTCTCACCTCTCCTCCTCGTCGTCATCCTCGTCGCTGCTGCTGGAGGCGGGCTGGGCCTCCTCCGCCGCGCCTGCCCAGAACACATTCTTGCTGCGCTTGGAGCCCAGGGGCAGCGTGCCGTGTGCCGCCTGCGGTGGGAACATAGAGGGGTTGCAGTGTCACTTAGTTGGCCAGCGGGAAAATGGGGACGTGGAAAAACATGTGATAAGCAGTGCAAATAAGCATGCCTGCCCAGGTTGGCAAGCGCGCCCCGCACCCTGCCTGCTGTCCGCACACCCACCTGCTTCAGGCGGCCCCAGGCTGCGCGGCTGCTGCGTGGGCGGCGCGGCGTGGCGGTGCGCAGCCGGCGCGGGATGGGCACGTCTGCCGGCGACTCGCCCACGGGGAACAGCACCTCCGGCTCGGGCGGCGCGGCCTGCGCCTTGCGGGCGCGGCGCTGCGCCCGGGCGGCGGGGTGATCCATGTGCTTGCGCACGCGCGGCGCCGGGGGCGCGGCAGGGGCAGCTGCCACCGGCGCCTCCACCTTGGCCAGCTTGGCCGCCGGCTCCTGCGCCTCCTCGGGCGCCTCCTCCAGCGGCCGCTTCTTGGCAGCAGCCTCATCAGCGGCCGGCGCCTCGGCGACGGGCTCCTCGGCGGCGGGTGCCTCAGCGGCGGGTGCCTCGATGGCGATGGCGGGCTGCAGGTGGGGAAGTGATGGATGAGGAGATAAGCTCACACATTCAACTCACCCTTCAGCAGCAATCCACCCCGACCAGAGCAGGAAGGCGCCCGAAGCAGCGGCGCACCACATACCCCAGCCGAGCGCTGCCCCCACCTGCTCCGCCTCCGCAGCAGGCTCCTCCTCCTCCTTCACCTCCTCCTTGGGCTCCTCTGCGGCCGGGACAGGCTCCTCAGCAGCCTCGGGGGCGGGCTCGTCTGCGGCAGGGGCAGGGCAGCAGGGGGTGAGCCAACGTCGTGCTCGCGGGCGGCGGTCGCGGGAGGGCTGGCGCCAGCTGCCGGGGCCTGCAGTGCCGGCGGGCGCGCAATCAGGCCTGGGGGTCCGTCAAGGGGCCTCTGGGCGCGCGGCGCCGCCCGCCCAGCGCTGTCCGGCGGCAAACGTCTCGCCCACGCGGGTGCGGCCGGCGGGCGGCCGGTTCGCTCCCCACCCTCACCAGGGGCGCCATCGGCGGCGGCGGGGGCCTCCTGTTTGAACTCCGCCTGCTCGGGGGCCGGGGCGGCCTCCACGGCCGGCTGCTCCTCCATGGCGCTGCTCCCGAGGCGTTGGGCTGGATGCAGCGGCGCGAGGCACTGCGGCCAAGTGCCGGAGGGGACAGCACGTAGCAGGAGCGGGGTCACAGCACCCCGGGTCGTGCACAGCCTCAAAGGGCCGCCCCGGGCCTCAGGGACGCAAGGGAAGCACGATCCGAGCCGCGCGGGTAGCCACCGCCGCCCAAGCCCACCGCCGCCTGCGCCGCTCACCGTGCGCCAAGCCGGCTTCCGCTCTCAGGCCCCCTGGCCATTTGCACCCCTGGCATCGCGCTTGCACGCCTCCTGTTGCTAACAGCAATAGCTTGTGACCAGTTGGCAGATGCAGGCTGACCGCTGCCACCTGCAGGCAACTCTGCACGGTGAAGAACCTCCCGACCAAAGGCGTGTCCTCAGTCCCCCATCTCCAAAAGTTTGTGTGCTCATCTCCCAAAGGTGGTTACAACAAGCCGTCATGAGTTACTATATACAGGTACGTCACATGCGCTCATGTGGTGTCGACTCCCCGGGCTGCCTCAGATGGGCATCAAGCTCCTCAGCTCGCCTCGGATGCTCCTCCGCTGGCCTGCGCCTCCACGCCACGCACCACCAGCACTGGCAGGGGCGCGCGCCTGCTAGAGGGAAGCGGGGTCACAAGATGCTGTAAGCCGCGACCGTGTAGCATGCCGGCACGTTACAGCCTCACAGGCCCCCACAAAAGCCGGTGCCTGACCTCACAATAACGTCTGTGATGCTGCCGACCAGCACCCGCTCCATGGCGCTGCGGCTGTGCGGCGCGATGCACAGCAGTGAGGCCTGCAGCTGCCGCGACCGGTCCAGGATGGCTTGCGCTATTGCCTCGCTGCTGCCGCTGACTGCCGTGATCACTTCCACGGCCTGGGTGGCAGGGATGCAGTGGCGCACAGTTGAGCTGCACACATTTCAGGGATCACTTGCATTTGCACATTGCATCCAGGCAGTGGTCATGCGGCGCGCTCCCATGCTGCAGCTTTGACATCATAACACATATACTGCATTGGCAAACAAGCTGCAGCTGTCCACCTGCGCCTGGGGGAACCGCTGGCGGAGTGCCTGCCCGCTTGCCTCCCCCTGCACACATGACGCACCGTGAGAACAGATGTTTTGTGCACATTGCCAGCCTTCCTGAGCAGGCTGGACAGGCGGTCGGCAGGCAGCAGGCAGCTTGGCTGCATGCATTGTTGAGCACACCGGGGAGGCCGGCGGCATGCCGGCGTCGCTGTAAGCGGTTGCCTGCTGCGGCCTGCACAGCAGCACAAGTAGCTGGCCGCCTTCAGGTATGCAGTTGCTGTGCACAAACTGCACCGCGGCCTCGCTCTCTGCCGAGCCGTCCACCGCCACTATGGCCAGCATGGAGGGAAGTACAGGTGTTACCGAGTCGGTGAGAAGGCAGCCGGCAAGGGGCGAGCAGTCCAAGGGCCCTGCCACGCCGCCTCCGCATGCCGCGAAGCCCAGCAGACGGCGCAGCACAACGCTCTGTTGAGTTCATTTTTCTTTGATTGTTACATCGCATAAGGGCCAACAGATGAAAAATTGGATGCGTGCCAGCCAATATGCTCTTCATGTCAGCGTGCGTCAAGGCCTCATGTCTGCTGCAGCAGCAGCTCCTGCGCCGACACGAGAGCGGCGTAGCGCCCGCCGGGCCGCCGCAGCAGCTGCTTGTGGCTGCCCTGCTCCACCACCTGACCACCCTCCAGCACCACAATCTGTAGATGGGAGGATGCAGGCGCAGTGTGTGGCAGCGTGTGATGCACGCCACCGCCAGCCTGGCCTGTCGCACTGTTGCGCAACCTCTGCCGACACCAGAGTGCCTTGAATCCCCCACCACCGCCGCCTCTCACCTGGTCTGCATTCTGCACCGTGGACAGGCGGTGCGCAATGACCATCACTGTGCGGCCCTCCATCAGCTTGTCAATGGCAGCCTGCAAAACAACGCATGGGTGGCAGATGCGGCATGAGTGTGGGGCACAGGTGCCAGCCAGCACATGTGCAACTTTCTGTACCAGCACCCCGCCTGTTGCACATCCAGCAATGCAAGTGCGGCTCCATCAGAGCCCCAAAGCAAAGAAGGCTCTGCTAACCTGCACCAGCCGCTCGTTCTCGGCATCCAGTGATGAGGTGGCCTCGTCCAGAATGAGGATGGGCGCATCCTGGCCACAGGAGGGCGTGTGTGCAGGGCGTGTTGGCAATCCGGGCCATGCCAGCGCGCTCAACGAAAACACGCTGAGTAAAGAAGAGCGCCCCACAGGCCTGACAGTCCCAACAGATGCAGCTGCCATGCTGCCACCCCATGCCCCCTCCCCGCCATCCTGCCGGCCCTCACCTTGAGCAGGGCACGTGCGAGTGCGATGCGTTGGCGCTGCCCGCCCGACAGCAGGCTGCCCGCCTCCCCCACCACCGTGGCGTAGCCGTCGGGCAGGTTCACAATGAACTCGTGCGCATTGGCTGCCTTGGCCGCCGCCTCGATCTCCTCCTGGCTGCACCGCATCGACCGGCCGTAGCCTGCAGGGGCAAGCAGGCGAAGAGCAGGGATGGAGAGGGACAAAAGGCCTGCTGGGCTTTAGCTGGCAATCTGCACTTGACCCACAAGCGCATCAAATGCAGCACCGGCTGCCATGCTCCCTGGCAGCACCACCAGCGCAGCCCGCAGCGAGGCGTGCCCTCACCGATGTTGTAGGCGATGCTGGCGGGGAACAGCACCGGCTCCTGGCTCACGGCCGCCAGCGCTGCACACCACTCGGTGCGTGTGAAGGCACGGATGTCCTGCAGGGCAGAGGGCATGCCCAACCACACCAGCTGGGGTGCATTTGCCACGCGGCAGGGCCAGCAAGCAGGACATGCTGAACCAGGCAGTTGCCCACCAACCTGCGCTCTCAACACATCTGCAGGGCAAGGCAGCCCCCTGCCCGCAGGACCCACCTCTCCGCCCAGCGTGATTGCGCCTGCGTCAGGGGTGTACAGCCGCTCCAGCAGCGCCGCCACCGTGGACTTGCCGGCGCCAGACCTGCAGCAGGGGTGGCGAGCAGGATCACAGGCATGTATGAATGGACGGCTGCCCACTAGAGCGCTTGATGTCTGAGCAAACCTTTGCTGAGTGCAAACTGAGGTCTCATATGCATGCAATTTAGCTATGCACTCCCTTCTCTTTACCCTCCAGGTGCAGCCACGCACCTGCCCACCACCGCGGTGACCTTGCCGCGTGGCAGCGTGAGGGACAGGTTGCGCAGCACCGCCGCCCCCGGCCGCGTGGGGTAGCTGAAGTAGACGCCCTCCAGGCGCAGGTCGCCGGCCAGGGCCGCCTCCACCGCCAGGCCGCTGCCGGCCTCGCCATCCTGCGCAGCCCCCTCGTCCCCGGAGCCAGCAGCAGCCAGCACAGGCCCCTCATCCGGCAGGCCGGGGTGGGAGGCGTGGGCGCTGCCTGCTCCAGCTGCCCTGTCCTGGCTGGCGGTTGGGTCCACCCAGGGCGCATCGGGCAGGGGCGCCAGCGTGGCCACCATCGACTCATCTGGCGGCAGCTCCGACAGCGTGGCGCGCACCCGCCGCACCGAGGCCAGCATGTTGCGCAGGTCGGCAAAGGTTTGCAGCATGCCCTGCATGGCGGGGGTGGGGTGGATGGGCAGGGGCTGGCTGGTCAGGTTGCATGCCCCGTGTGGGTCCATGCAAGCAGCCTGCCACAATCCAGCACCATCCCGAGAGTCGTGCACTACACAAGATGCCAGACTGCCTGCCCCTGTAGTGCCGCCCCTGCAGTGCCGCCCCTGTGCGCACCTGTGTGGCAAACACCAGGGAGAAGGTGAAGCCGATGGCAGTGACCAGCACCCCCACTGGCAGCAGGCCGGCGTGCACGAGGCGGCCGCCCAGCGCATACAGCGCCAGCATGCTGAGGTGCGTGGCGCTGCGCTGCACGCCTGTGGGGTGGTTGGGAGGAAGAGGGTTGTATAGACCGTCGGGCCGGCTGCATTTGTTAGAGTAAAAATGGCCAGCTGGTGCTGAAGGCGGTCGCTTCCTCTGCAACCTCTGCAAAGGTACCAACATGGGCATAAGACATCCCAGCCAGCCTGCCAGAGTCGCGTTATTGGCAGCATGCCAGCGGTGCAGCAGCACTCACTCTCCAACGTTGCCTTGGCACGTGCAAAGCCCACGCCTGAGTCGTAGGAGAGGGCCACCTGCTGCCCAAACCGCCTGCAAGCATCCGGGGTGTTGCAGCGTGGTGCGGCAGGCTCAGCAGATTGCTGCTGGTTGCCTGGTCAGCAGCCCAGCAGATGCAGCAGGCACGAACAACAACACCATGGCGGCACCAGGGCAGCAAATGCAGACTCCCAGCCGCACAGCCAGCCCAGCACTTTTGCTCCCTCACCGCTGCTCCAGCGCCTCCCCCGCAAAGATGCGCACGGTGCGCATGTTGGTGAAGGAGGCGGAGGCCAGCTCGGCCAGCCGCTGCTGCGCCGCTGCAGACGCCGCCTCCAGGCTGCGCGTCTGGCGGCGGTACAGGAAGGCGGTGCACACAGACGCCACAATCACGCCCGCCAGCACCGGGCCCAGCCGCCAGCTGCAGCAGGCAGGCGCATGGCAGCCGAAAGTGAGAACATGGAGCATATCAGATGGAGAGAGCAGCACAGAAGGGCAGGTAGCGCGGTTGGTTGCTTGCATTGGAATGCAAGCACTGCTGGCTGTCTCATGGCGTTCCACCCAACCGCCAACCGTGGCCTGCGCTCACGCCCACAGGTCCACTGCCCCCCACCTGAGCGTGAACAGGATGCACACTGTTCCCAGGGCCTCGAACAGCGCGCGGAAGCCGCGGTCGCGCGCCGTGTTGGCAAACACAAAGGCGCGGATGGAGTCCAGGTCGCGGCTGAGCAGCTGCGTCAGCTGGCTGGAGGAGTGGCGGTCAAAGAACTCCACGCGCTGCGCCAGCAGCGTGCGAAACGCCTCCGCACGCAGCGCCGCCTGTAGCTTCTCGCCGGCGCCACAGGCGTTCAGGATGTACACCTGGCCGGCAGGGTGGGGAGGGGCAGCGGTTGGGTGGGGTTGGGAGCAGCCAACAAGCAGCTGCGGACGTATGTGTTGCAACAGCCCGGCAGCAGCTGGCACAGCGGGCTGTTGCAACAGACCTCGACTTTCGCATTGCAGCACAAGGCAGCGACCAGCCGTCCTTGCAGTGCCAGGCGCTTGGGGGCAACCGCTTGCAATGGCAGCAGTACACGGGGCTGTTGTGCACGCTGGCATCCTCTAGACATCACTACAAATTGAACCGAAACAGCCGGCCGCACCTGGGACAGCAGCGGCTCTGCCACGTAGATTGTCAGCAGCACCGCAAACAGCTTGGAGTACCTGCAGAAGGGGCGGACTTGCATGAGCATGAGCTCCCTCGCACACCCACCGGTCTGGGCTGCATGGCAGGCCTTTTCAAAACATAAAGCAGCAGGAGTGCGCCCAGCAGCATCTGGGCCGCTTAGATGGTAGCAGCCCGGCCCCCATCAGCAGCAACAGACAGCCGCAGCAAGGACAGTCCTTGCCCAGCACCCACCACGGCTCTGCTCTCCCCTGCCACCCACCCCACCACTCACTGCTGGAAGGGCTGGCCGCGCACCAGCACGTCAAACAGCATGCCTTGCAGCACCGGTGACGCCAGGTTCATGGACACGCACAGCACCAGCGATACGCCCGCCAGCAGCAGGTGGCGCTTCTGCTGGCGCAGCAGGCGCCACACCATGCGGCCGCCCAGCGGCGGCTCGCGCTTGGCCCAGCTGCTGGCGGCGGCAGGCAGCGGGCACGACTCGCCCTGCGGCACCGCCTCCCCATCCAGCTTGGCACCTGCCGCCGCCGATGCGGTATGGGCGCTGCCATTGCTGGCGTCTGCTGCTACCCGAGTGCTGCGGCACGGGGCATCTGGCCGCGACCCCTTCCGCCGCTGCCGGGCAGCGGCGGCGGCGGGTGGTGGCGCGCTCATGGGTGAGGCGGGGCGGGGCGCGTTCCTGGGGCTCGCCAGCGCTGGCCTCCGAGGCGAGAGCGCCAGGGCTGGCATCGGCCCACCAGGCAGCGCTGCGGGGCTCGAGCAACCCAAGGCAAGCAGCGGAGGAAGCCCGGCGTACCGTGAGAGTATGACAAACGATCAACAAACTAGGCGCAGCGGCGAGGCGTGCGGGGATCGCCCTCGATCAGGCGCTGATGTCACCGGCGAGAGGCGGCGGTTTGTTCGAGCGACGTCGCGCCTTTTGTGTAGATTTTTTTCTTTCTGTTTGATGCACCCTTGAATAGGAGTCATCATATCGTGATAAGAACCTTCTGCTCAAAACACAAGGGGATGTTTTATTGCATTCGTATGGCAGCGATTGCAGGCAAGCGCGGACAGTCGGCCCCGCGACGGTTGGGGTTGCCTTGCGGCTTCCACGGTCAGGTGCCATGCAGTTAGAGGAGGCTAGCTACAGACACCCACAGCAACAAACATGACATGCACGTATTCTGCGCCACACCTGCTGCCTCAGCTGCCCAGATCTGTGCTGCCCATGTCATGCCAGCTGCCAAGCTCGGCCTCGTGGAACAGGGCACCCTGTATGTCCTGCTGGCGCAGCTGCGGCAAAGTCAATGATGCAACATGGTGCTGCGGCGGCAGGCCTGGCAGCCAGCCAGCGCCTGACGGCGGCATCCCTGGGTGCGGCAGGCCGGCGGCGTAGGGGGCAGCCCCAGCTGCCGCAGGTGTGCCAGGGGCGGCCGGCGCGGCTGCGTGGACTTGTGACATGGTGGCCGCCGGGCTGCTGCAGGGCACTCGCACGTGCAGCGTGTAGGTCCGCTGCACGCAGCGCCGCACTCCGGTGGCCAGGCCATCCAGCAGGCACAGTAGGTGCTGCTTGCTGCAGTAGGGAGCGGAGTTGCAGGGGCGGAAAGTGGTGTAGCGACCCATCTGCAGTCAAGATGACCAGGCAGTAAGGCACACTCATCCAGCCAAGCACAGACACCAGGCCCACTGCGGCACGCACTTCAGCGCCGTCCAGTCGATCTGATGCAATTTGGGCTCATCGATCCTGCCGGAGCTGCCAGGTGCCACTAGCAGGTGCATCAAGCACTCCTGCTCACAGCAGCAGATCGAAGGGAGCATGGTCAGGTGGAGGACCATAAGCAGGCGCACTGCCTGGGGCCTTGCAATGGCCATGCGAAATGCATGTTGGGCACAGCCCCACCCCTGCCGCCAACTCACGAGGCAGTACGTCTTCAGGGCGGTCAGGCTGTGGCGCTCCGCAAGCTCCAGCCACGGCGCAAAGTCAAAGCCCACCAGTGTGCCCATGGCAGGGCCGCGGCGTGCCAGCGGTGTACGCAGACACTCCATCAGGCGGCCAAACCTGCAGAGGCAGGCAGGACAGGCCCCGCTTAGGAGCTGGCATGTGGCATCATGTGAATGGCACTGAGCGGGCACTACAGCAACCTCACCCCAGGAACGCGGCCAGGTCCAGCTGCGCTGCGTAGGCAGTCGGCGTGCGCAGCGAGGCCACCACAGCCTCAGCAAGGTGGGGCTGATACACCGCCAGCAAAGCCCGCTCCACACAGCCGGCAGCGTGGGTGCGCACATCCACGCGCAGCGGCGCTGCTGGGGTGGGTAGCTGCCTCACCGCTGGCCCACCAGCTGCAGGGTCGCTGCCCGCCTCCAGCAGGTCGTCAAACAGCGTGCAGTAGCGGGCCAGGAACTGCAGGTGCGCTGGCAGCTCCTCGCCACCGGCGCACAGAAAGCGAACGTCGGCGGCACGAGCACCGCCCCGCCAGTCAGCGAGGTAGGCAGGCACCGCTCCAGAGGGCGCCCCTGCGCCTGCTGCTGTGCCTGCTGCTGTGCCTCCTGACGTTGGAGGAGCCGTGCTGCTGCCCTGGCTGTCGCTGCTGCTGGGCCGAGAGGCTGAGTGGGCTGCTCCGCCCTCCATGGCGTCCAAGACCGCTCAGTGCTTTGTGGGGCGTGCAGAGAGCCGCAAGAGGAGGGGTGAGGCGCACTGCATGGCCAGCGCTGAGCTGCCGCCCGCCGCCCGCCAGCGGTCTGCTTGAACGCCTCCTCCCTTGGTTTCATTTGCCTTGTTTGACATGCCCTTGCCTTGTGATACATGGTTTGTTAACGTGTGATATCATGCCTGCATATAACCTATAACTTGCACATTCGCAGCAGTGGGCTGCCTGTTGCCTGCCTACGCCCAATGCTCACAAACAGGTGCTGGTTCCCAATCACGTTTCCTTCTTCTTCTTCCTCTTCTCCGTCTTGCCATCCACTGCCTCGCCGCCGCTGCCCTCGTCCGATTTCCGCTTCTTCTTGGGTTTGTCGCCCTTGCTGCCGCCATCTGCTGCCCCCGCTGTGCCTGGCGCCAGGAACATGGCGACGTCGGGGCCGCTTGCCGCTGCGCCCTCCTTCTTGCTGCCTGCGTGCAGCAACAGGCGGGCGAATGGTCAGAGGGGAACAGGCAGCAAATGCCGTGCGTGTGTGTGCGGGCAGTGCATGCACACAGCCTCTCCTGTCGCACACAGCCTCTCGTGTCACAAAACCACTCCCACCCCCACGCCCCTGCCCACCTTTGAGCTTCGCTTTCAGGCCCTCCGCCAGGCTGGCTGCCGTCTGCTGGCCGGGCGGCGCCGCCGCCGCTGCCTGCTGTGCACCACCGCCGCTGCCAGCTGCACGGCCGCCCTCTGTGGGCGCCTGGAAGGCCGCCTCCCGTTGGCGCTGCCGCTCCTCGGTGCGTGCCGCCTGGCGTGCCGCCTGCGCCGCCGCCGCGCGCGCCGCTTTCTGCTCCGCCGACAAAAAGTACTCTCCGCTCTCCAGCATGAGGTCCTCCTTGCTGGGCTGCTGCGGCGGCGGGAAGGGCGTGTAGTCCTTCTTCTCGCGCACCTGTGTGGGGAGGGAGGGGGGGGGCGAGCAACCGAGGGTTGAGGGAGGTGTGGGGAGGAGGCTGCGACGGGCAGCTGGCATGTTGATGAACAGCAAGGCTGCATGCTGAAAAGCGACAGCGTGCTGTGCAATGCCCAGGCCAGCAATGCGGCGTCCGTAGGTTCTGATGCACAGCGGCAGCCAGTATCGCAGCGCAGCCAGCCAGCGCCTGGCCGCCGCACCTTCTTAGGCTTCTTGCGCTGCACGTTCTTCTTCTTGAAGTTGGGCAGGAAGCGGTCCCACGACTCCTGGGCCAGCGCCGGGTCCTTGGCCTGCGAGGCGGGCAGCACAAGGAGCAGACGCAGCATGTCAACAGCTGCTGTGCGCTCCACGGCAACAACGCACACGACTGCCTGCTCACTGACAGCAGCCACAATGCGAGCACAAGACTGCGGTTGCACGCCTGCCACCCTTAGCCCGGCAATCCATCCATCGCCGCCCCAGCATGCATGTGGTGGCGCCCCGCTGCCCCGCGCACCAGCTCCCGCTTGATCATGAGCGTCTTGATGTGGTAGATGGGGTGCACGTTTTTGATGCAGTCCTCCACGATGCGCCGCACCGTCTTCAGGCCCTTGAAGTCGCCCATGGCGGACACCGTGTTGCCCTGGGGCAGGTGGGAAGGGGAGGGGAGGGGAGGGTTGGCGGGCCACACAAGTAATGCATGGCAGCAGCTGGGCAGGGCGCCAGCATGGACAAGACAGTCAACTGAGCTGGCAGTGAGCAGCGTTTGCAGCAGGTCTCGGGGACCAAGCCATTGCCATGCTGACACATGATAACATGGTGCGTCCCCCGCCACCACAGGCCCGCCCCGCACCTGCACCAGGATGTAGCAGCCGGTGAGCAGCTCCAGCGCCTTGAGCGTCGCGCCGTTGGGCCCGATCAGGCGCTGCCGCCGCTTCACAAACTTCTCCTTGTTGCGCACGATGCCGCCGACCTTGATCACGTCGCACTGCACCTCGTCCTCCAGGATCTTCAGCGCCTGCATGGGGTGGCATGTAGGTGAATATAATTGAAGAGAAGGCACAGGGCTGGTCGATGGCAGCAAAAGGGTTGCAGGATGGAATGGCGGCCCGAGCGGGGGCAGCACCAGCAGCCCCCCAGCCCATAGCGCCACGCTCAGCTGCCACCGCAACAGCGCCCGCTGTTGCCTCACCTGAGGCGCCGGCACTGAGCGCGCCAGCAGCTTGATGAGGTCTCGTGCCTTGACGATGATGTAAGGGTCGTACGTCTTGCGCGTGGTGCGCACCTGCGCCAGGCAGTGCAGCGGGTGGCAGGCCCAGCGCCATTGGCATGGGGGAAGTGTGGCAGGCGCGCAGCGGCGGCAGTTCAACAGCACAGCGCTGGTGCAGCAGCCAGCTGCTTTGCTGTGCCGGGAGCCTCAGCAGCAGTGTAAGTAAACAATTCCCTGTGGTTGGCAGTCATGCATGCCGCACGCCTTGCCACCACCACCCTGCCTTGCTGGCCCGGCCCACCCCCAAAACCCCAGGGCCCGCCCACCGTCATGGAGCCCTCCACCAGATTGAGCTCGCAGCCGATGCCGTGCTCCTTCAGCGTCTTGGTCACCGCAGGCCACACCTCCCGCAGGTACTTCTCTGCAGGGCAGCGCAGCGTGGCACAGTGAGCAGCCACAACCAACGTCGAGTGCAGGTGCACTGCCTGCGGGGTGCTGCTGCAGGCATGGGCGAAATGGGGTGCCTGCGGTGCAGCCGGGCCCCTCCTGGCCAAGCTTAGGTATGAAGCAGCAACCTGCTGCATCATCCAGGCACGCTCGTACCCTGGCAGCAAGATGCTGCCGCCCAAAAGCAAGAAGCACACTCGGGCGCTCAGGCGCGTCCACAGCACGCACCGCGGTACTTGGGGAAGAGCGTTGCAAAGGAGCTCTCCTCCAGCAGGCCCGAGGGGTTGTCCTCCTTCTTGAACGGCTCGACCTTCCAGTGGTCGATGCCCTCATGATCCCACGGCTTGTCCTTCTTGTGCTGCGGCAGGGTGGCAGGGGTGGCGCAGCACACGTGGCTGGCGGCGGCAGCGGCGGTGGCGGAGTGACGTCCCAGCTGGGCGCTGCCAGTCTGCAAGAAAAGAGTGCAGTCTCCTCGTCTCTGCCCCGCCCTGCCTGGCGCACCTTGCCCTTCTTCCTGGGCGGACGCTCCTCGCCCTCTGCGGCGGCGGGCTCTTCCTCCGGCCGCTCCTCCTCCTCCTTTCTACCTGCCATGGCTGATGCCAATTCCCGCTGCCTGGCGCCGCTGCCACCCCGCGCTGGGCTGCTCGAGAACCGACTGCCAAGGAGCGGAGGCCTTCGGCGCTGCTGCGGTCGCTGTGATCTCTGCAGCCGACGGTGGTGTTGGTGCATATACCATGCATGTCCCTGACGCTCCAAGCGACCCTCCTGCATGGGGCAGGGCCTCGCACATTTCACCATCAGTGTGCATTAAAACGCCATCCGCCACCTCCACAGTGTGCACGGCACATCCGTCACATCGTTATAACGTTGATCGGCGCATTTGCGGCTTGCAAGGCTTGCAACCATGGCGGGCTGCCTCCTGCCGAGCTGCAGGGGCCAGATGGTCACCCCCATGCTGCACGTGGCTCAGTTCTGTGGCCAGCCTCGCGGCAGCGCCGTGCGGGGGCCCTGCAGCGGTGCCAGCAGCGAAGGCGCTGCAGCGTGGCTGTACCACCGCAACGGGTCGGTTGCTCGCTGCAGCAGCAAGCATGGAACTGGTGACCAGCTTAGCTCGGACGCAGCTGATATTGGCGAGAGCAGCAGCAGCAGCAGCAGCAGCAGCAGCAGCAGCAGCTCGCAGCAGCGCACGCCGCGGCGGCGGCGCAAGGTCGGCAAGCGGCGAGAGGACTATGCTTTCGTGATCTCCCGAGCCGACCTCACGTGGGAGCAGCCCTGGATGTTTGAGCAGGCAAGCAGATGTGCAGGATGCAGGCTTGATCAGGGAGGCACGATGTCCGTCGGCGAGTCGGCAGCGCCTGTGCCTGCTTGCCTTGATCAAACTGGGTGCCCGCCCACATGGCCCACTGTCCCCCTGATTGATCCTCACTGCCCCACTGCGTCCCCCTTGCCAACCTGCAGAGCGCGTCCCTACCAGAGCTGCGCCTGCGGGAGCAGGGGCTCGCCGCCTTGGACAGCGATGCGGCTGCCGCAGAGGAGCAGCCGCTTGCCACCGCCAAGTTTCGCGTGCAGCTGCCCACCGGGCTGGGGGCGCTTGTGGTGGACGGCACAGCCAGCGTGGTGAGGGGGTGCTGCCGTGCGTTGCAACTTACACCATGCGCTTGCAGCAAGTCCAGGTGCACCTGGCCATGCGGCAGCGGCAGCTTTCATTGCTGCCCGCACACGTGCAACCAGGATTGGGCAAGCAGTGCCTCTGCTCCTACCCCCCCCTGCCACACAGGTGCTGCCGCTGCGGTGCGAGTTCTGTGGCGTGCCCTTTGAGCGGGCGCTGCAGGCCGTACCATTTGACGCGGTGGTGTACCTGGGTGACAGCGGGGCGGAGCTGGCTGCCAACGAGCTGGTCTTCGATCTGGACCTAGGCTTTGCTGACCTCACGCCAGTCGTCTGCGACGCACTGCTAGGCTCCCTCTCCACCGTGTGCCTGTGCGGCGGCGCCAGCTGTGCGCAGCATGCGGGCAAGGAGGTGGCCTGGACCGCGCCTGCAGCTGCACCCGCAGCAGCGTCCTCCCCGTTTGCCAAGCTGCTGGCGGGAGGAGGGAGCGCGGGCGGCAGCAGCGGCGGCAAGAAGGGCAAGGGGCGGTAGGGCATCCAAAGCGTGTTGCTTGCAAGCCACCTGGCATCTCTGGCCGCTTCTTTGCACTCAGAAATTGTCCCGCTTCGTTCATTACTGCCTGTAATCTGTATGACGCAGCGCAGGGTGGCTGACAGAAAGCTTGCAGCACAATCAAAAACTAAACAGCAAGAACAGCGTGGTGGCAGGCAAGGAGGCAGGCATGTCGTGGTGCGACAGCCGCCATGAGGTAGGTACACACGAGCCGGTGGCAGGCAGATGGCAGCAAGCATGCATGTGCATGTCAATCGTAAATGGCGACAACCAATGATGCACTGAACAGAGCGCCGACCTGATGCACAGAGCTCCGGCCAAGCGTGCATGCCGACGGGGCCGCTGCGGCGTGCCGCCGCCAGCGCGGCATGTCTGCAAATGCGGCGATCGCCTGGCGGCACGCCTCATCCATCGCACTGTACATCGATTCCAGCTGCGCGGCACTCAAATGGAGCCCAGGGCTGTTTGAGGCGGCAGCGGCGAAATAATGGCCCCGGACTCGGGCCTGCAGGCCCGGGTGGCACAGCTGGAGGAGGAGCTGGCCACCCAGCGCGCCCAGGTGCGAGCGCCGGCAGAGGGCCGGCAGCTGCGAGCGCTCGCGGCCGCTTGCGCGCTTCGGCACCGGTTTTGCGCTGTTCAATGCACTAGTCGCACACCCTGGTCCCCACTTGCAGGCCGAGGCGGCAGCCATCAGCGCCGAGCAGGCCGCACAGGTGCGTGGGCGCCCCTGCGAGCTGCAGGCGGGCCGCTCACACCCCGCAACCGTCAGTACTGCATGTCGGCTGCCGATCGCGATGCAAACCAGGCCCTGCCCTCACCCTCCTGCCGCCGCCGCCGCCTGCCACCGCCGCTGCTGCCGCAGTCCAATGAGCAGCGCTACCGCTTGCTGGAGGGCAAGCACACCACACTGCTGGCAGACAAGGAGAAGCTGTTTCAGGAGAATGAGACGCTGCGCCAGGTGAGGTTGCACTCGGCTGCTGCGAGCCGGGCCTGTCGGTTCAATGCGTCGCTGCCTGCTGCCTTTGCTGGCCTGGGCAACGCAACAACTCATCAGCCGCTGCCACCCTGGCTGTGCAGGAGCTCACGGCGGCGCGCATGGAGCACAGCAAGGCGCAGACGGCGCTGATGTCCAAGGACGCGGAGCTGGAGCGGCGAGCCGTGGAGGTGGCGTCGCTGCAGAGCGACAAGGCTGGACTGGACAAGCTGCTGCAGGTGGGCTGCGCTGGCCAGCTTGGCGTGACAGCAGGCCAGCAAAGCAGCAGTGGAGTCTGCAAACCACCACTCAGCGATGGTGGACTGCGTGTGCAGCTGAGGCTGGGCTGTCGTACTTTTCTTACTGGCCTGCCGGCCTGCACCCTGCCGCCTCGCTGTGCAGGAGAAGCAGTCGGAGATTTCGGAGCTGCAGACGCGGCTGGCGGCGGCTGCTGACAAGAATGTGGCACTGACCGAGGGCCATGCGGCGCTGGATGCGCGGCTGCATGAGGCGCAGGCGGCGGCCAGCCGGGCGTCGCTGACGCAGACGCGGCTGGAGCAGGAGAAGGACATCCTGGCCAAGAGCAATGCCTGGCTGTCGCAGGTGCGGTGCGAGGGGCGCCGGCCTGCTGGGCTGCTGCTGCTGGGCGTGGTGTGGGCCGCAGGTTGTTGTTGCCTTTGCCGCTGCGTGGCCGCTGCACTCTCCCTCAGCTGCTGCTTGCTGCCCCGTGTCGCCTGCCCGCAGGAGCTGGAGCGCAAGAGCGAGGCCTTCAATGCCGAGCGGCGCAAGGCCACCGACACCATCCTGGACCTGCAGCGGCGGCTGGCAGAGGCCGAGTCCACGGCGCAGCGCCTGCAGGTGCGCCGCTGTTGTGGGCGCCGCTGGCAGGCTTGGCTCATGCGCTGCAGCTGGGATCCTGCCTGCCGGGCTGCGGCTGCTGCTGTTGCTGGTGCCTGCGCTGCTGGTGCTGGTGCCTGCGCTGCTGAAACAGCCGAGTTGCACAGAGGTCACAGCGATTGCTGCTGCGCTCCCTGCTGTAGGCGGAGCACACGCGGCTTGCCGACAAGCTGGAGGCTCAGCGCGCAGCTGCTGAGGTGGGGGCGTGGGAGTGGATGGTTGTGGGCCACGGTGTTGGAGGAGGAGGCGCATAGCTGGAATGGCGGCCACGCACTCCTGGCGTCATTGCCATGCTGTCATGGTTTGGTGCCGCGGCAGTGTTGCTGCGCTACTCTGCCCACCTTGCCATCCCACCCTGCCTGCGCCCCGGGCAGGAGGCATCCTCCAAGCTGCGTGCTGTGCGCGAGGAGGCGGCGGTGAAGCTGGAGCAGTACGAGAAGGAGGTGAGTAGTTGGGAGTGGGACCACAGCACAGGGCCTTGGCCGTGTGTAAACCTGGGTGCTAGCATGCATGGCACCACTTTTCCGCTGGCTGGGCTGCAGCAGCAAGGCACGCATGCAGCACTGTGACCCTGCAACTGCCAGTGCCGTAGCACCATCTCCCAAGCTCAGCGGTCCTGCCGCTTCTGCTGTTGCGCAGTTGGGCATGGCTCAGCGCATGGCTCAGCTGTACCGCGAGGCCAAGGAGGAGCGGGCCACCAAGTGCACGGAGCTGGAGGGGGTGGTGCAGGAGCTCAAGGCGCACATGGAGGTGAGAGAGGGCGCAGAGCGGCTCTGTGGTTAGGTGGCAGGCGCGGTTGCATTCAATGGATGCCGCATGTGGTGAGTAAGGTGCATTGGCTGTGGTGGAGCATCAGCATTGCAACAGTGTTGTTGAGAGTCGAGTTGAAGTGCACCCACGCGCTAGTGAAGAACAAAAAGGCTGCGCTCTGCTGACTCTAGCCCCCACCATCCTCCCCTGCCTGCAGAGCTCGCGGGCGGCGCACCAGGAGGCGCTGGCTCGTGAGGAGGAGGCTCGCCGCGCCGCGGAGCAGCTGGTGGCGGAGGAGCGCGCGCAGCGGCAGCGCATGCTGTCTGCCGCCGCATCAGGCAACCTGCCGCTGCTGGCGGCGGCGGGCGGCATGGCCACCCCTGGCGGCGCAGGCGGTGGCGCTGCCTCCCCGGGCGTGTCGCCGGGCGGCGAGGCGGCGGCGGCGGGTCTGAGCGCCACGGAGCTGTACAGCAAGTACGTGGAGATGCACGAGCGGTACCGCGCTGAGCGGCTGAAGAACCGGCAGCAGGAGATTGTGATGGAGGAGCTGTGCAGCGAGGTGGAGAAGCGGGCGGCGCTGGTGCAGGAGCAGCAGGTGCGGTGGGTGCAGAGTGGTGTGTATCCCTGTAGTGCGAGTGGAACTTGCATGCCGCAGAGCGAGACATGATCAGCAGCCCTTGCCCACCTACAGACCGGTAAACCACCCATCTTGCCCATCAACCCATCTCTCACCTCGCCCTCCACCGCCGCCCCCAGGCCGAGTACGAGCGCGTCAAGGCGGCCTACACCGACATGTCGGCCTCCCTGGAGTCGCTCAGCGCCGAGAAGCGGCGGCTGGAGGCGCAGGTGGCGCAGATGGAGGCCGACGGCCGGCGCAGCGAGCGGGAGCGGCGCTCGCTGGAGCAGCAGGCGAGCGGGCTGTGGGGGTGTGGGCATGGGTTGCAGGTGCGGTGGGGGCTGGCTGTGGAACAGGTTTGGGCAAGGCAGTCCAAGGCAGCTGCCATTAGTGCCTGACATTTCCAATAAGTCATGATATCGCAGTGCGTGCATTCCTCACCAGCCCTCCTCCTCCCGGCCACCCCCTTCAGGTGAAGGACCTGGGCCAGCAGGTGGCGCGCCTGGTGCACGAGGTGCAGCTGCTGCAGTCGGGGCTGCCGCCCGAGGCGGCGGGCGCCACCTCACCCGGCGGCGCCGCCTTTGGGGGCGGCAACGCCAGCGACGTGACCACGCAGCGCCTGGTGGAGTTCAAGGACATCGAGGTGGGCCAGGAACTGTTTTATAGGGCAGGCACACTGCGTCAAGCAGCTGAGCACTGAGCTGCAGTTGTGGGCACGCTGTTGTGGGCAGGCTGGCGTACAGCAGTCACCACAGCGCGTTCGGATGGCCACGGCTTGCATTGCACTGGGCCTCAGCCTGAGCATGCCTGCTCTCCTGCCGCCCCCGCCACCCCTGCCTCGCTGTGCAGGACCTGCAGCAGCAGAACGCGCGGCTGTTGGTGGTCAACCGCCAGCTGAGCCAGGAGGCGGAGGCCACGCGCGCAGAGGCGGAGGCAGCGCTGCGTGCCGAGAACGAGGCGGCCCTGCGCCAGCTGGGCCAGGAGATTGAGGAGCTGCGGCAGGGGCGCCTGGCCACGGAGCAGGTGCTGCAGCAGGTGCGCACAGCCAGCTGGGTGGGTGTGGGGTGGAGACTGGAGCTGTGGGCAAGGGCTGGCTGTTTGCCGGACTGGGGTCGCAGCTCACCAGCAGAAGGCAGTTGAAGATGCTTGCTGGTCGGTAAGCATGGCCACCGCAGCGCCTGCAGCGCACACTGCCTACACTGCAACTGCCCGGCTGCCCTCCCTGCGCAGGTGGTGCGCCAGCGCGACACGCTGCGCCAGCTGCTGCAGTCCACCGGCAACGACCTGGATGCAGCCCGCAAGACGTACGCCCAGTCCCTGGGCGCCGCCTCCCCTGGTCAGCCAGGTGCAGGAGCAGTCTCGCCGCAGCCGGCGGCGGCCGGCGCCGCGGCGGCTGGCGGCGATGGCGGGGCGGGCGGCGGCGGGGCGGGCGGCCCCGACTTCCGGGCGCTGCACGCCGACATGGAGCAGCAGATGCGTGACTACAAGACCGAGGCGGCCAAGACGCAGGAGATGCTGAGCACGGATGTGAGCGGGGTGGGGCTGTACAGTGGGGGGATGAGCAGGCAGGAGGACTGCAGACTTGATACAAGGCATGCCATGCTGTGCAGTGTTGCCTGTTTGCACATGCTGCTACTTGCGCCCTCCCAGCCTGCTTCAGTTTCAAGTCACCAGGCAGCCCTCCCTGCCCACGCCTCCCTGCTCGTCCCGCAGCTGGCTCGTGCGCGCGAGGAGGCCAGCGCCGCCAAGTTGGAGGCGAGCCGCGCACGCGCCGAGGCCGAGTTTGAGCGCGACCGCTCGGGCCGGCTGTCGGAGAGCGTGGAGATGCAGCGCCAGCAGGTGGGCGGGGGGCTTCTGGGCGGGGGTGGGGTGAAGGAAGGAGGAGGTTGGCTTGAGCGCGGTGCAAGCCGTTGAGTGGGGCACAACCTTGTGCACTGTGTGTACTGGCTTTGGCTCCCTTTCAGCCCAAACACATTCGTGCTTCTGCATGGTGCCTCGCCCTACCCAAGCCTCCCGCCCTCATCACTGTGCCCATCACACCTCTGCCCCTCTGTGGCTGCAGCTGGAGTCCATGATTGCCTCCTCAGCCAAGTACCAGGCGCTGCTGACCGACACGGAGCGCAAGCTGGCGCAGGCGCAAGCGTCGGCCGACGAGGCGCGCGATGCGGTGAGGCCCGCGTGGCAGGATGAGCTGGGAGAGGGCAGGGCCGAGTGGAGGGCCGGATTCTGTTGAATTCATGCAAATGTTCCACATACTTTGTAGCACTCGAGCAGCTGACCTGCCTGCTTCTCCTGGCACCACCCTCTTGCCTGCCTCCTTGTAGGCGCGCCGCGAGTCGATGCGTGCCGAGGGCCTGGAGGCGGAGAAGAAGCTGATCAACTCGGCGGAGCAGCGAGCGGCGGCCGAGGCAGCAGACGCCTCACGCGACAAGTTCCGCCTGGCGGTGGGTTGGGCTGGGCAAGGAGGGTGGTTGCATTGAAGGGAAAGGAGTTCCCAGCGTAGTCAACGGGCGAGTGAGCGTCCATGCAGCAGCAGGGAGCAGCTGATGCATGCATGGTGGGTTAAGTGTGTGTTGTCCCTGTGTGCCAGAGCTTGGCTTGCCGCTTGCGCATGCCGAGTGGCCACCCTACTGCCTGCCATGTGTGTTCCGCAGGCTGAGCTGGAGGCGACCCGCAAGGTGGCGGCCACGCGTGAGGAGGAGCTGGTCAAGGAGGTGGCCCGGCTCAAGGAAGAGGTGGGCACCTGCTGCGATGCGGCTGCAAGGTTGATGCGGCTTGTTGCCCTGCCATGCGTTCATTAAAGCTGCTTTGGCAGCAGAAAGGGTCTGCAGTTCTTTGCCCTGCAACATGCACTCATGCTGCTGTGGCGTTGCTGCATGCCTCCCTGCTTGCGCTTGCCCTGCACATCGACCCTGGCTGCCCGCTGCCCAACTCCTCGCAGGCCCAGCGCACCGGCCGCGAGCTGGGCGAGGCGCAGCGCGAGCTGACGGTGGCCCGCAGGTGCAGTGCTCAGCTGGGTTTGCTTGGGCAGAGCAGCACATGCCTTCTGTTGATTCAACCTGACACTGGCCTGGGGGAGGCAGGCAGGCACCTCCCCCAGGCAGGCACCTTGCTGATGTATGAGGGGCATGCCTGCTGAAGACAGCTGCCCACTGGGCTCCCGCCCCTCCTGCAGCCGCGCCGAGGGCGCCATCAAGGCCTCCGAGGCGGCCCAGGCGGATGCCGCCACCAAGCTGCAGAAGCTGGACGAGGAGGTGCGGCGCCTGGGGGCTGGCTGATTGGGCGGAGGGGAAGGACACTCTTGTTTGTGTTGTGAAAGCCGGCCGCGCACTTTGCCTGGTCGGTTTAGGTGCATGTGCAGCACAGGTGGATGCACTGCTTACTCCACAAGTGCTAACCAGGCTGCCTGCCGGTTCCGCCTCCCCTGCAGGTGCGCCAGCTGCGTGACACGCTGTCGTCTGCCCAGCAGCGCGCGACCGCCGCCGAGGCACGTGTGGAGCTGCTGCAGGAGGCTGTACGCAAGGCGGAGGAGCGTGCGGCTCGCCTGGAGATGGCTGCCGCGTCTCGCGCAGCTGCCGGCGGCTCGGGCGATGCTGCGGGCGATGGCGCCGCAGGTGCCGCCGATGGCAGCCGCGAGGCGCAGCTGGCTGCGGAGGTCAAGCTGCTGCGCGAGGAGCTGGCGGCTGCACAGGTGCTGAGTGGTTGGGCTGGCCGGCTGGCTGCATGGCTGGCCTGGTGGTCACTACCCACGTTCTGCACCGACACTGCCCTCACCAGCTCGCCTGCCTCATCAGCGCACCACTCCACACCACCGCCACCCTGACTTGTTGCTACCTATTGCAGGAGACGGCTGCCGCGGCCACGGGCCACTCCAAGCAGTTTGAGATGCTGGCCAAGACGAGCGAGGAGGCGCTCAAGTCGGTGCAGGCCGACCACGAGCGGTTCAAGCACGAGGCGGCGGCGCGGTGAGGGGGCGGTGCTGTGCTCCTTCTGCATGGCGGGCTGCTAGCCATGCCCACTGGGTTTCTGGTGCGCTGTGCTTGCATGCCCCCCATCTTGGTCGCCTTGCCATTTTGAAGTCCTGTCCCAAAAGCACCACTGTGCCTGTCCTGGCTGCCTCCCGCGCCTCAATACTGCACATGCTGCCACCTCAACCCACTATGCTGCAGGTTCAACGCCGCCAACGAGGAGATTGAGAAGCTGCGGGCGGAGATGGGCGCCAAGGAGGGCGAGGTGAGGCTCCGTTGGCTGCAGCGTGGGAGGATTGCAGCCGAGTCGCGTGTGCTTGGCAGTAGGCAAAGGAGCCGCTGCTAGTTCTCACGCACCAGTCGCGGATAGAACCCTGCTCCCGCCAACTTGTGGCCCTCTCCCTGGCCCCCCATCCTCCC
>VFQQ010001093.1_pt1 | contig 41405 bp, 65 predicted proteins | sample 3512341 | NCBI WGS metagenome assembly VFQQ01 (sample SAMN10412373, study PRJNA504923) | tailings metagenome | isolation source: Relicate 2 Philex TSF1 revegetated site | place: Philippines: Tuba, Benguet | collected 2017-08-29 | reverse complement strand
TGCACAGCAAACTGCGGGCTGGTTGCCCACGCTCCGCTGCTGCGGTCCATTTCCCGCTCGCAGGCAGTCGCCGTTTGGCGCGTACTCCGACCTGCGCACTTTGAAGAAGTGGGTGTGCTGCAAAGTCAAGAACCTGCTGACCGCTGGAGCGTGCCACGACGTGTCCACCACCACCTGCTGAGCCTCTTCCACACCACTGATAGCTAGTTGGATCGAAGCAAATCCATCACGCATCTGGCCGCCTTGCCACCCGCTCTCTCGTCTCCTCTGCACTCATTCACCGCCGACCTTGTAACCACTGCGGCACGGCTCCAAGCACCCCTTCCTCGTCTTCTTCAATGCCTACGTCACACTGACCGTGCTGATTTGCAGCACGGCGTGTTCCCCCGCCACGTGCCTCACTTCTGTTACTGCTGATTTCATGCTGGGCCATGCGTACCCGCCCGGTTGCCAGCGCTCCCTTCACACTGCACACCCGCCTCTCTACCTCAAGCCACCCCATGTACGGCATGCTCACAGAATGTTCTTTCACCCGAATCGCCCCTGCCCCTGTTCAGATCGGGCTAGCAATTGTAGCAGCCCTTCTGAAGGGAGGCCGCCACTCACCCAGCAGCTGCTCTGCCGCCCGGCGCCGTTTCCAAATTCATTTCAGCATACTCCGTCCAGAAACAGTTGCAACAGTCGACATGTGATAACGTTGAGACATATCCACAAGTGCCCTCGAATCAAGCAGTCCGGCAGTGTTGCAACTCCACAACTTAACAGGGAAGGCGGCGGGTGCCTGCCCATCTTCCCGCCTCCTGCGCTCGCTGACGGCCCATCTTTCGGCAGCCGAGCTTCCCAACGCTTGCCAGAGCTTCCCATGGCAACTGGGATTGGCGTTGCCACCCATGGAAGATGAAATGCCAGCTGAAACAGTGCATTCTGTCCAGGTGCACCCGGACAGACGGGCGCCCGCGTGGCGGCATCATCGGATGGACCCAATGGCTTTGACTGCCGCCCGAGCCATGCCACGCCTCATTGCTCTCCTTCCTCTACTGGCGGCTTCACACGGCCTTTGGATCGCTGTGCAGCTGTCCGAGGGGAGCAGAACCATGATCGGCGCTCGCGGGCGGGTCGCCCTGTGCCTGGGCTACCTGCTGCTGGTTGCCAGCACTGCCTCAGGTGCGCTGGAGGGGGCTGCTGGGGCTAAGGAAGCAGGCCGATGGCAGCCTGCGCGTCACCCTTACGCGCTTCGACAGAATGGTCGCTGGCCTTGCTTGCAAGCGCTGCCAGGAGGCTCTTGAGCTTCAGATCGGCTTAAAAAGCGCTGCAGCAGAGGCCAGGCTGCCGCCGCTGCTCCGGTGCAACCGGCGCTGCCGCCGCTCATGCTTCCCCTCCCGCAGGCCGCCAGCTGAGGCAGGCCGAAGCCGAGCAGCCTGTCGTGGGAGTGGTGGCTCCTGTGGTTGGCACTGTGCCCCTGGAGCGCGGCCCTGCACCCGGCCCCGAGGTGCGCCTGTTGCGGCTTAGGCGCCCGCTCCAGCTTCTGCCGCGCGTGTCGGCCAGCCGCCGCCCAGCTGCCGCACACCATGGACCAGCTCTGCTCACTTCAGTTTGCTGCACCCCGCAACTCGCCCCCTGCAGGGCGCCCTGCTGCTCACGGGGCCTCCCATCCTGGTGGCTGGCACAATCACTGTGCCTGCCGCTGAGCCTGGCCGCGAGACGACCACCACCACCCGCGGGCTGAAGCAGGTGTGGGCTTCCGAGGGCAGATGGTGCAGCGACTTGTCTCACAATAAGTGTGCCAGCATGCTTCTTGTAGCACAGGCTAAAACTACAAACTTTGAGCCGAACGTAGCATGCACCAGCTCTTGGGCACCTCCAATTACCTCCTGCAGCCCAAAGCAAACCGACCAAAATGTTCCCCATCAATCCCTGCAGGCGGGAGAGGAGACTAATAAGAACTACGCCCCGTCCAGCGAGGGCGAGGGCAACGGTCGCAAACTGCTGCAGGCAAGTGCTGGGCAATGCAGGGTGCCACCTGCGGTATGACTCCATGTGAGATGTGGGGGATGGTACACAGGCTAAGACTGCAAGTTGCGAGCCGAACATAGCATGCACCAGCTCTTGAGCACACCAATCCCTGCAAGCAGCACACAGCAACCCAACCAAAAAATGTGCCATCAACCCCTGCAGGCGGGAGAGGAGACTAATAAGAACTACGCCCCGTCCAGCGAGGGCGAGGGCAACGGTCGCAAACTGCTGCAGGCAAGTGTGCTGCACAGCCCACAAGCACGGGGCTGCCCATGGGACGAGTCGCATCCTGCTTCACCCCACAAGGTTGGGGCTGGGAGGGATCCCACTGCATTGGTGTGCCTGATCGTGCAGCCAGCACAAGAGAGGCATTGGCATGGCGCGCCTGGCCCCCAGGCTGCTACGGGCGTCTCCCTTTCATACAAAATTGGGCCCGACAACGCTGGCAGTTACCCTAATCCGCCCCTGCAGGCCGACATCGCCCCCACCGCTGTGGCCGTGCTTGGCGCCCCCGTGGCCGAGAGCCTGCTTGGTAGCGGAGGCACCGGCCGCCGCCTGCAGCAGGGCGGCCAGAGCCTGGCCGCCCAGCTGCTCGCACCGATCGCTGAGAGCCTGACCACCCAGCCCGGCACCGGGCGCCGCCTGCAGCAGGCGAGTGAGAACAGCGTGGCTGCTCAGCTGCTGGCCCCGCTGACTGAGAGCCTCAACGTCCAGCAGCCCGGCACCGGCCGCCGCCTGCAGCAGGGCGCTGGGGATGTTGGCGGTGGCCTTGGTGTGGAGAGGACCATCCCAGCCACTGAGAGCCTGGGTGCTGAGCAGCTTGGCACCACCGGCCGCCGCCTGCAGCAGGGCGGCGAGAGCGTGGCTGCTCAGCTGCTGGCCCCGCTGACTGAGAGCCTGACCACCCAGCCCGGCACTGGCCGCCGCCTGCAGCAGGCGAGCGAGAACGTCGTCACTGCCGTGGGCCCTGCCAGCTCTCCCCTGGGCGAGAACCTGGCCGAGTCGGCGAGCATCGGCCGCCGCCTGCAGCAGGTGGGCTGGAAATGGAATCAGGCGTAGGCTGGGCTGGGTGGCGAGAGTTGGCAGGGAGGGTTGCATGGGGGATGTGGAGCATGCGGGCCGGGATGATGCACGAGCACGGGATTCGAGCATGGCATTGAAATCACGCTGCCGTGCTGGCAAGTGCTGCCCAGCCCTACTTGCTGCTGAGCCTGGCGATCGCCTCATTCCTATGCGCTGCGCTTGAGCAGACTGGCCTGGCATCTGTGGAACCCACCGCCCTGACCGAACGAGCCGCCGACCTGCTGCTGCCCTCCGGCCTCCAGGCAAACATTGCCCCAGCTGTGGAGTCCGCCCTCACCGGTCGCCGCCTGCACCAAACCGAGGTGGGTGGCGATACTGTGAAACTTGTGATGCCTGCCTGCATCACCAGCCTGCACTTTAGGATGCTGCAGATGATGGGTGGCCATGCCGTGCTTAACCAGCAAGGTGTTGGGCGCATTAGCACAGGACAGTGGCATCAACCTCCAGCAGGAGCGCACATTTTGACACGGCCAGGCCGCGCATCGCAATGCTTCCCTGCTTACCTCCGCCCCTCCCATGCCTACCTGCAACCCACAGACCGGCGCCACCCCCACGGAGGCAGTGACTCCCGGCTCGGCCGCCGCGCCCACCCCTGTGCTCTCGCTGACCGGCGGGGCCCCCACAACCGAAATGGTGGGCCGCCGCCTGATGCAGGTGGGTGGCGTGATGAATGATTGGGCTTTCTGGCTTAGCCGGCTGGTTTGATTGGTGGGGCGGTTGGGCAGCCGAATCAACCAGTAATATGGGTACACATCCACTGCCCCCTAACACACGCCTGCCCCCTGCTCGCTGTTTGCCTGCTGCCTGCAGGGCGAGGCCACCACTCCCGCTGGCAATGCAATGCCCTCTGTGCTGGCCCCTGTGGCTGAGCTGCCGGGGCCTGTGGGCCGCCGCCTGCAGCAGGTGGGCACTCATTGCCTGCTAACTCGTGGAGGCTGTGATGGTTGGGTGGTGACTGCCATGGCTGCATGGGTGCTCGAGGGCAGTATGACTCTGGGGTTGAGTTTCCTTTGTACGACCTGTCGCTCCCTGCTGGCTTGAAAGAGCAGCCGAGTACACTTGCTCTTGCTGCCTGCGCGCCTCCAATGCCGCACGCTCTGCAGGCCGACCAACCCTTTGGGTCTGGCGCCTGCGGTTCGGCCCCAGAAGCGGCTTTTGCACCCTTCACAGAGGGTGGCACCCCCGCCAGCAACCCCTGATGGGCTGAGCCCTTTTCAAGCCTGTCACGGCCAACAGCGTGCTCACCAGCCTGCGCACCCCGCTCCTCGCCTGCCCCGTCACCCTGGCATCCACAGGTTAGCAGCGGCAAGGGATCTGACTCTGACCTGGCGGCTGTGGGCTCTGCTGGCCACGGCCAGCTGCCTGCCCCTACCCCGGCGCCCTCCTCCGAAGGAAACTCCGGCAGCACGCCCTGAGGGTGGGCCGCTGAACAAGTGAAGCAAGGTTGAAGCCTGGGAATGAGGAGTGGAGGCTTGAGGCAGCGGTGGCGGTGCCGCCTCCCAGTGCCTGTTGCATGCCGATTCCGTCCATTTCTTGATCTCCTCCGGGCACACAAGTGCTGGCCGTGCTCTGCTCGCACCTCCCCGTCCTGTTGAGCCTGTTCACTGTGTTCAGAACCCAACCAAACCTTGTTGCAGTCGTTGCATGCTGCGCCCAGCCAGGGCCTTCGCACATTTGGCATTTCCATCCTCATCGTCTGCCTCTGTTTGCGTGCAGCACTCCACAAATGCACCCTTGCTGGTGACCCCTAGCGTGCTTTGTTTTGTTTTACACTTTCTGGCTGCTGCAGCAGCCCGCAGGGCACTAGCGAGCATGCCCTGCCGAGTCAAGAGCAATGTACAGGAGTTGGCTGTCAAATCAAATGGCGGTAACCTGGCAAAAAGCTAAGCGCGGTGTGGGAGTGAGCTGCCTACAGCATTTCGAGGAGGAACGAGGACCTAGTGAAACTTGGCTGGGTGGTCAGGTGGAGCAGCAGGAGGCACGAGGAGTTGCAGCAGGAACCAGAGCATCGGAAGCAGTCAGCACAAGCCCATGATCAATCCAGGTCTGCTTGCTCCACTTTGCCGTCCTCCTCATCGCTGCTGCCGCCGCCCTGCTGCTGCTGCTGCTGCTCGCCGTCTGCCGCCGGCGCTGCGCCCGCTGTGGCCACATCGCCCTCCCCCTGCTTCTGCTTCTTGGCCTTCTGCTTCTCCTGCGTCATCAGAGCGGACATGGCAGGCAGGGCAGGCAGGTGTGCACATGGTGCGGGCAAGTGCAACGCGTGCTGGTGCCACATTCGGCACACCGCAGCAGGACAGGTGCTGCAGGACGCGGGAACCATCAAGTCAGCAGCACGCTTGGTCAATCATTCAGGGCTGCCCCAGCTGAGCCCACCTTCTTCCTGTTCCGCTTGTCCCGCTTCTTGGCTGTCCGCTCCTCGTCCGCCTTGCGCAGCTCCTCCTGAGGAACGGAAAGCACACGACAAGCGCAGGACATGAGCTCAGCTGCAGAGTCAGGCACATGTGGGCAGCACTGGCTCCGTGCATCATGCATCCCCTTGCACTGATATTCTGCAAGCAACTGCCGCTGCAACTTCCGTCCAACAGGCGTGCGGGCACAGCTGCATGTCCTTCACTCAACACACCACGCCCAAGGGCCCCCGAAAAAGCCGCACCTGCTTCTTCTCAAACTCCTCCGCCTGCTTCTGCGCCTCCCACTCCTCGTCTAGCCGCTCCAGCCGCTCCTGCTCCCGCCGCCGCGACTGTGTGGGGAAGGAGGGAGGGCGGCAGAGGGGGTCGGCAGTTGGGCGGGATGGCAGACCGACAACAAAGCACGGCACGGAGCAGCAACCAAGACAGCACCATTGGCAGCAGCACGAGTGTGTCGGGCTCAGAGGCAGCAGCCGCATTCTGCACAGGTTGCAGCATGAAAAAGTGCACAAACGAAGCAAGCTAGCTGCTGCGCCTCACCGCGCGGTACATGTGGAACTCGCCGCTGCCGGCGCCGGCGTTGGAGCCCATGATGTGGTAGCGCCGGTCCGGGATCTTCTCCACGATGAACCGCAGCTTCTCATCCAGCTTCTCGGCCTGCCAGGGGGGATGTCAATAACAAGGGAGGGAGGGGAGTGAGGGGTGTGCGGTGCAGCAGGCGGCGGCGGCAGCGAACGGCAGCGGCGGCGCCGGTCATTCCGGGCCGCTGGAGGCCTGTGCGCAGCACCCACCTCCTTGCGGCGCTCCTCTCGCTCCTCCTCTGTGATCTGGGCCGCCGCAGCGAGCGCCAGCTCCTGGCTGTGGCCGGTGAAGTGCTGGAGCGCCATTTTGGCGGCCCACCGCGGCTGCTAGTAACTAATGAGCACTGCAGGAAGGTTTTGGGCTGCCCAGGGAAAGCGCAGCGGCTGCCGGAAGGGCGAGCAGCGACGGGCCGGCGAGCAGGGCACACGCAGTGGCTGGGCAACGTGTCGAGTGATCAGTGCAGCTGCAACGAGCGGCGATGGCGAGCGGAAGAGGCCTGCATGGGCACCTGCTGCGCGCGGCCAGCGCCGCGCCTTTGAACGGGCGCGTGAGGGCCCCGCAAGGTACTCTGCGCTCTCCCAGCTGCTCCACTCGCGCCCCTAGCAACGCCCAACCCCCGCCAGCGCCCCGCCGCACGCAGGGCCACACAAGCGCGCCCCCGCCCGCCCCGCGCCCGCGCCGGCCTACACAGCCCCCGGCAGGCTCCACAAGCAAGGTGCGGGCGCGCGGAGCCCTGCAGCTGCCGCTGCCGGGTTAGCAACCCCGCCTCTTGCGTTTCTGAGCCTGCCGCCCCCTCCGGCCCTCCCCTGGCGCAGCATGCGCCCCGCGCAGGTCTCACGCGTGGGCCGCACGGCCCTCAAGCTGCAGCAACGCACAGTGGCGTCCGCCGCAGCCGCTGCGGCCCCCGCCGCCGGAAGCCTGGCGTCGGCGCTGAATCAGCCACTTTCCGGCGCGCAGGTGGGCCACGAGCAGGGGTTTGCGGGGTGTGCCATGCCCAGCTGAGGCTGTGTGGCCATCTTTGAAGCTGCATTGGCATGAAAGCTTGCAGTTTGGGTCGGGCGCCGGCGCCCTAGCTGTCGGCGGGAATCTGCATGGCTCAGCGGGGCCCGATTCCAGCTGCCGCGGCGCCAGCCTTGCAAACACCTCGCTACACCCGTCTTCACACCCACCCTCCCCGGCTTCCTTCCCCACTCTGCAGAGCCCGCGCGCCCGCGCCGCCCAGGCCCAGGTGCTGACCCCGCAGCAGGCCTTTGAGGCGCACACCGCGGCGCACTTTTACGGCAGCAGCCGCCCCGGCATGGACGGCCTGGACGACGGCGACGCCGCCGCCGCGCTCCTGCGCGAGCACCTGGCCGCCGTCTTTGCCGCAGAGGCGCACACCGCCGCCCCTGGCATCCCCTCGGCCCAGCTGGGCGCTGCGGGCGGCATCACTGATCGCAACACGGCGCGCAACGCCGCCGCGGCGGTGCAGGCCCGCCTCGTCAAGAGCGGCGCCCGGGTGGCCGCCAAGCACTCGTGAGCCGCCCTCAAGGCTGCTTTGCGTGCGCTGCAGCATGATGCTGCGCCAGCCCCTGCGGCCGCGGCCAGCCGTACCACTAGCAGCACCCTCTCCGGCCCCGTCCGTCGTAACTGAATAAAGCTGACCTTTTTCTCGCCGCGCCCCTCACCCCTAGCCTAGCCAGCGCAGCCCGTTTTCCTCCCCCGCTTTCTCCCCCGCCCGCCCGGCCTGCCAGCTCGCTCCTGTGCTTTGATTGTGCAGCGCCCGGCGCCCGATGCCGCAGCCGGCATTCCCTGTCTGTGCCCCCCGCTCCTCCCGTCGCACCGCTCTCAGCTGCCACCAGGCCCCATGATACGACGCCGATGCTATATATGCCCCGCCTGGCGGCCCTCGTGCCCCACGCACACCCCCACGCTTCTCCCTGTGTCATTGTCTCTCTGTGCCCCTCAGCCACCTGTCGGCGGCGCATGCTGTGCCCCCGCTCGCCTCAGCAGGGCAGCCACCCCACCCCCCATTCTTGCCTCGTCGCGGCTGCAACACGCCCCCTCCTCACCCATTCTTCCCGCACTGCTGGCCGACACGCCCCCATGCTATACATCGCTTTGAATTGCCCCTCCATGCCTCGGCCAGCAGGCAACAACCCAGCCCCGACACCCCTACCCCCTGTGCTGCCGCCCCTGCTCTCGAGCCCCCGCACTGCCCATGCGCCCCCTTCGAATTGTTTGTCCTGCCCTAATCTTTTCGCATATCACCCCGCTGCCTAGCCGTCGACTACCCAGCCCCAATGTGTGACAAAGTCAAAGTGCTGCTGGGAGAGCCTTAGAGAGGGCAGGCAGTGGAAGAGGCAAAGCAGCGGTGGGAGGTCACGAGGCACAGCGGTGTTGATTGTCTATTGCATGCATAATGCTAGCACAGCGGCTGATGGAGTTGTGCGCAGCGTGATGCAAGGCTTGCCAGCAAGCAAGGGGGCATGAGCAGGCAGGGGGCATCGATCCAGCGTAGCAGCCCCGAAGCTGGCGGCACAATGTAGGCCGCTGAGGACCGCCTTTTGCTGCTGTTCCTCAGCCCTGTTGCACTCCAGCAAACAGCAGCAGCCCGACAGAAGCTCCTTGGACGCAGCCTCCCACTTCCTTCCTTTGCGGCCTCGGCCTGCTCCCCTCGCCCACTGCGCCCTAGCAAGACGCACTCCAATCATCACAGCAACAGGCATACGATCCCTCAGCAGCCGCAGAGCCAGCATGGCCGGCGACGGCTCGGGCGGCGCTGGCGGCGCGGCGCTGGCGGCCGCACCTGTGCAGGAGCGGCCACAGCAGGAGCGGCAGGAGGAGAAGCAGCAGGATGAACACCTGGTAGAGCGCAGCAAGGAGATGGCGCAGCACCTGCGGCACGACCCGCCCAAAGGTGTGTGCAGGAGCAGCGGACAAAGGGCCCCTGCCGCCGCGCTTGTTCTCATGCCTCCTCACCTGGCTGCTGAACTTCCAAGCTTCCCAACCCTAATCTCCCTACCGCAGGCATGGACGGCTGCGGTTTTGTGCCGGTGAGGCGTGCAGCGGCTGGGGTCCCCCTCTGCGCTGCTGAATGATCCGAGGGTGCCCTGCCGCCTTGCGCTTGCCTTGCCTGCTTGGCTGAGCCCCCTGATCCCACACATGCTTCGCTTTCTTGCACGCACCCGGCCCTGGCGCGGGTGAATGCGCTGGTTGAGAAGATGGAGCAGCCCACCACGCCTGAGGAGGTGGTGGAGATTGTGGAAAGCGACGACAAGGTGGGCTGCTGCAGACGGCAGGGTTTGGCTGGCATGCTCGCCTCTAGCTGCCACTGGCGCTGCCGCTGCTGCACTGCTGCCGTCGCCGCTGGTTGCAAGCAGGCTTCTGGCTGCGGCAAACAGTGTGTGGGGCCATGGAGCTCGGGCCCAGGTGCTGGCGTCCACCCTGCCTGCCTGCAGGGGCGCTACCAGCTGCTGGAAGAGAATGGAGACCTGCGCGTGCGGGCGGTGCAGGTCTGCGGCAGCAGGGCCTGCTCGCTGGGTTCTGCCACAGCTTGCGTGCACTGCGGGTTTGCGCTTAGAACACGCTGCCGACTGCATGCTGCATAGCAGCACTTTAGATTCTGAACATTCTATTGTGCAGCTCTGCTGCACCACGCATCATGCCCCGCCCTGCTGTGCTGCGCAGGGGCACAGCGTGCCGCTTAAGAACCCGCTGCATGATCCCATCAAGGCTCCGGAGCAGGCACCTGTGGCCGTCCATGCCACGTCACTTGAGAAGTGAGCAGGCGGGAAGGGGCAGGTGGATTGATGCACAACAGCAGGGCTGTGTTGCAACCGCTCAGCTGGGATACGCCGGTGCATGCTGGGTGCCCCCTGGCAGAGGGAGAAGAGGGCAACCAGTGGGGTAGTGCCGGTGGATTGCAGTGCAGGCTGCCACACTTCGACACCTTGTCTTTGTGCGCTTCCTTCATCGCCGCAGCTGGCAGAAGATTCAGGAGAGCGGCGAGCTGCTGCGCATGAACCGCCAGCACATCCACTTTGCCAGGTGAGCACCAACAGGGGGCAGCCCTGGCGGTTCCTGGGCACTCTGCCTGCCCTCACGATGCCCCCTGCGCAGCTCGGCATTCCTGTAAAGCAAGCTGCACTGTGCTGTTGTGCATTGCCGCTCTCACAGCTGATGTGCCCCACCTCTGGTCACCCTAGTGCAGCGAGCCCAAGCACCTGCGGGCCAACGAGTGGGCCTGCATCCTGCTGAAGGTGAGCCCAGTGTGCACTGCGGGATAGCTCTGTGGCAGATGGCTCTGAAGTGCATGTGATGCAGCTGCCCATCTGTCAGCCTGCTTTTCGTTTGTTCCCCCTGCCCTGCATGCCTGCATGGTGCGGTGGTGAATGCCACAGCACCAGCCAGGCTGACTTTTCCTCACCACAGTGGCTGTTCTTGTCTGCACAGGAGCATCACACACAGCACGCATCTTCCAGTTGCTGCTGCCTCATCTGCCCATGCCGAACTGCCCGCAGGTGGACCTGAAGGGCGCCATCGAGGCGGGCATTCCTTTCTGCAAGGCCGCCAACGGAGTGGTGCTCAGCGAGGGCCCCATCCCCACCCGCTTTGTGCACCGCGTCAAGGCAAGCACTCTGTCATCTGCTGGGCATGCGGTGTTAGCTGGCCATGTGTCTGTGCTGCGCAGTGCTGCACATGCATCTGCCTTCTTAGGACCCCACACACCATTTGCAGAAACAGGAGGGGGCTACGCATGCCGGCGCTGCTGCCTACCTGCCGTGTCTGTGCGTGCAGCTGCCTGAGCTTGAACCCTGGTGCCTGAGTGGCGCCCTGCCTCTGCCTCGCACACCACACTGATGCCGTCTCGCCAAATCTCTACCCTCCTCTCAACCGATCTTTCTCTGCCATGCAGCTGCGAGACCTGCCCCAGTCGTGGCAGGACGAGATGCCCAACCGCGAGTGGCTGCTGGCTGAGGAGCAGGCTTGAGCTGGAGACAGCGACAACAGGACACTAAACTGCTCGAATGCAGGGCAGGCGCAGCCGCAGGCCGCCTGGAGAGCATGACGTGGTGGCACAAATGTGCACCGGTCCTGAGCAGGATTGAGAGAGGCACAGTCTGCAACATTTGTTAGTTGTTGTTGGGCAGTCGCTGCATTGATCTCGTGCGTTCTGTCGTTGTAAAAGGGTGCAGTTGCATGGCGTCAACAAAACAGGAAGTAATGTCACAGGGCGCTCAATCAAATGAAGAGAATACAACAGCAGAGAGGGCAGTGAAAGCAAATGCAACAAACAAGAAGAAGGAATACCACAGTGCCAGGGTTGGAGGGAGAGGAGCAGATGGGGGTGTGGCTTATGCAGACAGCTTGAACGAATGTTGGCGCTGGTACCACAGCAACTCTGCAGCTGCCAGGAAGTTGAAGGCCGAGTGTAGCACAATTGGAGCCAGCAGGTTGCCTGTATTGGCGTAGCACCAGCCAAACAGGCAGCCGCCCCACCAATATCTCCACAAGTGAGCCACATTGCCATGCGTAAGAGCAAACACCAGGGAGCTGAGCGCCACGGCAGCCCAGGGTGGCAGCCAGAGCGCCAGCGAGGGCAGGAGGAAGCCGCGAAACAGCAGCTCCTCATACACCGGGCCGGTCACAGTTGTGGCCAGCAGCCACCTCGCCCAAACGCGCCGGTTGCACAGGGCGCCAGCCATGGGTGCAAGAGAGTCTGCGTTCTTCAAGACTCCTTCATGTATGCCAGCTGTTCTGCAACCGGAAAACACAGGGTGGCAGCAGAGCATGCATGGTCAGATGGATGGAGTGGGAGGCCATCATCAGAACAGAACATAATGCCAGAATTACCATCCACAGTGCAGGCACGTCAGCCAGCAGAGCTGAGCAGCCAAACGGGGATGCACACCTGCAAGCTCACCTGGCTGCAGCATTGGCCTTGTCAACCAGGAGCAGTAGGCAGCCCTGCAGCGCACAGTAGGCCGCCACACATGGCAGCCAGGCGCACAGAGGCCACAGGCGGGCTGAAAACAGGCCCAGGCTCAAAGCCTGGGGGTAGGCGCTGAGCACGCGCCAGTACAGAATGGCGGCAGTAGCCACCAGCACGCACAGCGCGTACTGGTCTGCTACGACCACGGTTGCCCAGGCTCCACCCTGCGGCGTGCTGCCATCCATCTGCAGCATTTGCAGCACTTGCTTGCTCACATCTCGCCAGAGCTGCGAGATGTACGTCTGGGCCAGAGCAAATGCTGCCATGACAACGACAACTGTGCCGCCGCCCCAGGGCACGGCTGGCAGCACCCAGGTCGCAGCGGCGCGCCGCCAGCCGTACCACATCAATGCCAGCACGCTGAGCGCGGCTATGCCTGCTGTCAAATATGCCGCCAGCTCCTGCCCGGCTGTCTGCCCGGCGGTGGCCGTGCTGCGGCTGCCGCTGCAGCTGCCATCTGACGCCGCTTCCAGCTGCTGCGCAACTTGCAACACTGCTGCAGCTGCGGCCACTGCTCCCTCAGTGCTGTGCCGGCTGCCGGCTGCGGCCAACACCAGCCAGACAGACATTCTGGCTGCCTGCTTGTCTTGCGCCCAACCCTCAAAGTCCGCCGCTGCGTTGTGCACAAGCTTTGCCTCGCTGTCTGCCGCATATTTGTTCAACAGCTGTGTGCGCTGCGCTTGGTCTAGCCGCATCCATGCTGCCTGCCACTGCTGCTCGGGCGTGAACGCCGCAAACGCCCGCAAAAGTGGGCTGACTGCCGCCTCCAATGCCCCTGGCTCGGCTGGCGGCGCAGCGGACAGGCCTCGCCAGCTCTCAAGCCACCTCTGCTCCTCTGCCGTCAGCGGGTAGCTGGCTCTGACAAGATCCTCACCGCTGCTGCCGTCTGGGCTGCCATTGCTGCCTGCATCTGTGCTGCCACTGCTGCCTGCCGCCAGCCGGAGCTGCCGACGGCTGGTGCGCCGGCCATCGCCGCCGCCGCCGCCGCCTGCCCACTGGCCTGACGCCCGCTGCCTGGCTGTCGGGTGAGCTGCAAAAGCCGCGCAGGGCTGCGATCGCCCGCTCAGCGCGCCCGGGCCCTGCGAGGCAGTGCAGTGGAGGGCGGGTGAGGTGCGGGCGGGAGAGGACGGGACCTGGCCTGCGCGACGGTGCAATGCGCTTGTAGGCGCAGGAGTAACATGTGGAGCGAGCGGCCCTCACCGGGCGGGACGCCTGCGGGCGCAGCGCCGACAGCATCGCCTCGTTTGGACGCTCGCAGGGGCAGCGGGGCTCAGAGCTTATTCTACTGTTGACGACTGCACCAATCCGCGAATTGGCGTGAGCCACACTGCGCAGCATGCTGCAGCACCAGCCCCAGCGTGGCGGCACCGGCGGCGGCAGCAATTCCGCCTTCTGCTAAGCGCCATGCTGCAGGCTACATGTGTACATCTCATTGCGGTGGCCAACCAAAACTAGTACACAAATGCAAAGCAAGCAATAGCTGCCGAGCTTCCTGCCCACCGGCTTCCCCACTGCATGGTGGCATTGGCGCTTCCTGCCCACCGGCTTCCCCGCCGCAGGGTTGGGTGTGCAGTTCTCGAGGGCACCGGTCTTTGTGCAAGGAGCGCGCCTTCGTGCTATCCAACCTGTGCCCTACTGCAGGCAGCCAAAATCCGTTGTGGCGGCTGTGGCTGGCAGCCGAAAACGCATAGGTTGGAGCAGAACCTGGTGGCGTTGGCCGCCTTTGCGTTACAGCTGTGATGCCAAGCAGGGTGAGCCGTGCGGCCCGTTGCGTGAGCCGTGGCCCGCATGTTGTCAGGTTTGTCGATGTGCACGACGGAGACACTGCATCTTGCATGCCGGGCCACTCATGGGTCGGGCGAAGCGGCGGCCGCGCTACTGCTGCCCTTGGTTGGGTGGATGCGCGCTGGCCATGCACGGAGTGGCTCAGCCTGCTGCTGCTGCTACAATGCTCCCATTGCACATGTCTGAACCCCCTCATGCCCAGTGCGCCCCTCGCCACTTGCTCTGCCACCTGTCCACTCTCCCAGCGCCACCTGCCCAGCGGTAATGCCAAACCAAGAGGGCGGTGTTCACATTGTGGTTGCAACATCAAACAATTGATGACACCATACAACAGCAAGCTTTTGAAAGTAAGCTTGGGCGCGTTGGCCAGGCAGCGCTTAATTTGATCTGCTCCGCAGCAGCTGGCGGGCACGCGCCACAGCGGGCCGCCCAGCGGGGGCGGCCGCAACAGCAAAAGCTGCCTGCTTGACGCCCCATCCTGAGTTGCCAGGCCGTGCAGTGGCTGCTGAGTGTGCAGTGGCGCCCCTCCTCGCTCCCTTGGACCTCACTCCCCCAGCGGCTGGTCGGCATGGCGGGCGCTGAGGCCGCCCAGGGCGGCCGGGTGTGGATTCCCTGTACAGAGAGTGAGCAGCCGGTGCTGATCTGGCGCACCAATGGCTGCAGGGAAGGGGAGAGTTGCTGCCCCAGTGGAGCCGCCCCCGGAGCCGCCGCCGCCCGCTCAGCCAGCTGTCGCGCCGTCTTGCCAGATTGTGGCTCAAGCGCTGTTGTTGCTGCCCGCATCCCTGCTCCTTCGAACTCCCCTGCAGCCCACCCCAATGGCTTTCCCAATGACAAGACCGGGTCGGTATTCACCGCCATTGTGGTGCGTTGCACTGACCGAGGCGGCACCGGTGCCAGCATGAGCCTGCGGCAATGTCCATGCAGTGGCAGGAATGTTGGCAAAGGCAGCAATGTTTGTGTTTGCAGCAGCCGTCGTGAACACATCTGCTGCATGCCGCGTCATCGCCAGAGGTCAGCATGCAGCAGCTGCACGATTCTGCCACGCATGCGTGCCCCAGACTTTTTCTCCTCCCACCGTGACCCTCTCCTCTTCGCCCTTCCCTGCCAACGACTGGATGCAGCACATCTTCTGCGCGGTGGTAGGTGGGTCACATTTCACTGCGGCGGCCGTTCTGTGACATGTAACCGCTTTTGGCGCGAGCCCTTTCCAGTACCTGCCGCTGCCTGGCGGCAGGTGCACACTCGCTTGAGCCCCGAGGGCCCCGGTGCATGTGGGAGCGCAGCAGAAAGCGGGGGAAGGCCGTCAGCAGCCTGCCCAGAGATGTCACAGAATTGCCACCCCGACTGAAATGTGACGCAGGTGCGGGCGTCCTTTCGCTCCCACAGGCGATTGCCTGGTAAGTGGAGGGGAGGGGCCCGGCCTTTACAGAAGGCTCTGGGGCGGCGGGAGGTTGCTTGTGGGGCGTGGCGGCCGCGCAGCGGCTGCATTGGGCTCATCGCCCATCAGCGCTCGTCCCTCTCCCTCCATTGACCCGAGCATCAAGCATCATTGCAGCCTTGCATTCTAGCTGCGTTTGAGCAGATGGTATGCACACATCAGCCAGGCTGCTGACCGCCGTCCGCGGCCGCCCCATGCCCGCTCGCCTTCCCGCTGCGCTGCGCCCCCCATCAACGCAGGCTGGGTTGGGTGGCGGGCCCCATCTGCATCATCGCGTTCTTCATCATTCAAATCTTCGCCTCTCACATGCTGGTGAGAGAGATTGTTGATTTGGGCGTGCATGACTGGAATGAGCGACGGGTTTGAGCGCTGCAGCTCAGGTGGCCGCTGCTTCCCAGCTTGAGCGGCGGCGTGGACGCCCTGTGTGCTGCTGCTGCTGTTGCTGGCTTTTCAAGCTGTCCATGCAGTCCAAGATGACTCGGCTGATGCGGAATGTGATTGCGATCACTCCTGCAGGCAATGGTGTACTGCGTGAATGGCGTGGAGCACGCACGCTACGTGAGCCGCCACCGGGGGCAGCAGGGCAGAAGCGAGGCGCAGGGCGCAGCATGCCAGCGGCAGCTAGGCGCTTGCCATTGCGATAATGCTCCAGCTGCTTCCCCAATCATGTATTGGCACCGTTGCCACCACCCTCGCACCCTCCGTGCGTTTCATTGCACACCCTGCACAGACTTCCGGCCCCTCCTGTCCCTGCCGTGCAGCACCACGCAGTGAAGCGCATCCTGGGCAAGTGGAGCTCGGTCATCCTGGCCTCCTTCCAGGTGCAGTGACCGGCTGAGCTGGATGCACGGCCCAGACTGCTCACTGAGTTGGGATGCATTGTTGGGAGCATGCCGTGCCGCCTTTGCTGGCGAGCGGCACCTGCATCCGTACTGGCCACACAATCACTTGAGTCAGCTGATGGGCCCCTGCACCGCTTCTTGTTTGCCCACTTGCAGATCCTCAACATGTCCCTCATCACCATCGCCTGTGAGTGCCGCTGAACCTTTTGATGAGGTTGAGGAGGGCTTGTGTAGCGCAGTTTCACAGCTAAATGCCAATGTGCTGACGAAAACGGCACTGTGACACCTATCTGTGTACCTCCCTGTCCCAGACACCATCACTGGCGCGCTGTCCATGAAGGTAAGGCTACGCAGCCTTGCTGCCTGCCGCCTGCCCAGCCCAGCGCACAAGCCACAGCACGCAGCAGCAGCAGCAGCCAAGGACCGCAGCTGCCCTGCCCTGCGTGTGCCAGCTGGCGCCTCGTCAACAGCACAGCAATTAGCAGCATAGATTTGCATCATTGCGCCCATGTTTCGCCTCCCCACAGGCCATCGCCACCTTTGCCTGCTCAATCAATGGGATTGACAACTGCTGGAATCAGACCTGGTGAGGGCAGGTTGGCGGCAGATGCATGCTAGTGCGGCGCCACACTGACTGCAATTGCAGCTGGCTTGCTCTGGCATTGCTCGCCTTCCATGCATGGCAACTCAGCACATGCATGCATGGCAACTCGGCACATGCCAGCACACCCGAGCAGCTTGCGATGGCTATACTGCGCAGCGGTCCTTCTCTCCGTCTCGCATGTCCCCAAGCATGCTCTGTCCCGTCCCTCCCCTCTGGCACCAAACAGGAAGCTGACCCTGCTCTTCTCGGCCAGCCAGGTCTTCCTCAGCCAGGTGGGTGGGGCACACTGCCTTCGATAGGTTGCGGCGCTGCCACTGCATTCCAGGCCTGCAGCAAGCCCAGCAGGAACCGTGGTGTTGGCAGCAACCTCAGCGGCGGAAGGAGGGCGGTGAGCAGTAGCCTGGTGAGGCTGTGTCACCAATCACGGCACTATCGTTCTTGGTGCAAACACTGCACGTGTACAGCGCTGCTAACCAGTGCTGCCTCCCCATCCAAATCTTGCAGGTCCCCAACCTTGAAAGCGCATGGTGGTGAGTGGGCGGCCGGTGCAAAATTGCCAGAATAGTCGGGTCGCAGCCACAAGCCTGTCACAGCCTGCGGCAGGCTGCCCAAGTCGATGTGTGCTGCGCGGCGGCAGCTTTCCTGCAGGGTAGGCCAGTGCCGCCTGACCAGGAGCTACCAGCATATTTGCCAGCATACTGCCAGCGCCTGCTGCCAAACCGTTGCCTACGCGCTGCTTTGCAGGGTGTCCACCCTGGGAGCTGTCACGGTGAGTGCATCGGCTGCTGGCTTTGTGCCACATGATGTCACTTTGATGTACACCTGCCAGCATGCAGTGCTGTGCAAGCAAAATTGCAAGCAGTGTTTTCGTGTACACCAGAGTACTGTGCTTACATCATCAATCACCGCTCAGCTCGCCACCGCTGCCTCCCTTACAGTCGCTCTTCTACTGCATTGTTGCGCTGGTTCTTGGGTTGGTTTACTGTGAGTAACAGAATCTGGATTGGGGCCAATTGCGGATCAAGATTTTGTCAGTGTGCAGGCCACTGGAATCAGCACCGCATTGCAGGGTACACGCCAGAGCCAGTCATGCATGCAACCTTGTGTTGCACTAACCTGCTGCCACCGCTGGCCCCTCCCGCCTGTCTTGCAGCCGGCGCGCACGCGGGGAGCGTGGGCGGCATCCAGACCACCCAAGCCAACAAAGCCTTTGGAATCGTGAGTGCATGTGCTGCGAAATGCCGCTGCTTGGTGGGCCCAGCGAGCGCCAGCACGGCACCAGCTGGGAGAACGCCAGGCCCCAGATTTTCTACATCAGCCTTACGTCTCGTCTCACTCTGCTGCCTCGTCCAAAATTCACAAACGCGCTGCTCGTCCCAGTTGCTGACGTGTCGCCGTGCCCGCCCCCCTCCCGCCGCCCGCCCCGCAGCTCAACGCGCTGGGCAACATCGCCTTCTCCTACAACTTCAGCTTGATCCTGCTGGAGGTAAGGGCGGAAGATTCTGCAAGCAGGCATGCTTCACCGTGCTCAGCTGCACTGATGCCATGTGCCACTTGCAAATGACCACCCCGTTCCCCTCCGCCCGCCTCGCCGCTCAACCGCCTCCCCCCGCCCGCCTCCCACCTCTGCCCCCACAGATCCAGGACACCATGAAGCAGCCTCCCTCTGCGGTGGTGCAGATGCGCAAGGCCGTCAACGTGTCAGTCACCGGGGTGAGCCTGGGAGGTACTGGTGCTGCTGGGTGCGGGGATGCTGGGCGGCGGGGGCGGCGGGGGCGCGCCAGCTGGCGGGCGGCGCATCTGAAATGCATTCACACACTTTGCCTTGCTGCTTTTATGCTTGCAGGCGTTCTGCTTCTACCTTAGCGTGGCCGTGGCTGGTGGGGGTCCGGCCGGCGTTTTTCCGTTGTTGTGCAGCCCGTTGGGTTCCGCCGCATCCAGCGTGGATCGTGCGCCGCCAAGCGGGCAAAGCCCTTTCCGGCTGCTCGTCTGCTGATGTCCCTCCTGCCTATGCAATGCTGCAGGATACGTCAGCCTAGGCAACAGCGTGCCGGGCATGGTGCTGGAGGGTGAGATAGGTTGCTTGTCGGCGAGCAGCTGCCGTGGGGGCGGCGGTAGCGGCGGCGGCGGTGGCAGCAGCGGCGGTTGCTGCCATGCTTGCTGTGCCAGATGTTTGAGAGTAAACATATGCATGCCTGCTCAGCGTTTGGCTGAAAACTACACGGCAGGGCACCTGTACCTGCATAAGCGTGTCTTTGACCTCAAACTGCTGCGCTGGCCTGGAGTTGGCTGCACAAGCTATGGGGTTAACCTGTCATTGCCCTGCCCGCCTGCAGGCTTCCCTGATGCTCCCATCGGGCTGATGATCGCCGCCAACGTGGTATGCAGAGCAGGGGGAGGGCGCGAGAGTGCAGTCCCATCTATGCACATCCAGCTGCCTGCCCGTTTGGCACGAGAAGTTGTCTGCCCATCTCCCGCCTGCCGCTCCTCACTTATCCACTCGAGGCAGTGCCCTCAGGGCAGTGCCCCGCCTGCCATTCCCTCCCCGCCCACCTGCAGGCCATCCTGCTGCACATGGTCAGCGCCTACCAGGTGAGAGCACTTGTGTGGTTCACTGCATGATGTACTGAAGACAGACGGCCGACAGCGTGACCTTGCAATGTAGCAGCTTGTCCAGCTGCTGGCGCACATGTGCGTTTGGTTTCACCCTTCTGTCTGCCCCGCCTCTGTCCTGCCCTGCAGGTGTACGCACAGCCGCTGTTTGACATGTGCGTAGGTTCCCCGCCCTGCTGCCTGCTTACTTGTGTCGTGGCGTCACGCTGAATGCAGCCACCGAAGTTACGTAGCCCGCCTGAGCGTGGGTGCTTCGGCCTCGTTCTTTGTACACCATCCCATTTCCTCCATCCCTCTGCAGGATGGAGTCTCACATCAAGGTAGGGTGAACCGCTGAGAAAGCTGGACCGCAGACTGCAACTGCCTGGCATGTCTGCTTGCTGGCTGGGGGCTTGTGGCCGCCTACTAGCTCCTGTCTGACCTGCGTTGGGGGATGCTTTGCCGGCTGCGCCCGCTACTCCCCTCTTGACTAACCAGTGTTAAGGTTACTCGGCACCTCTGTGCCTGAAGGCCATCATTCTGCGCCGCAAGGGGCTCAAGCCCACTGGCGCCATCACAGACACCGAGAAGACGGGTGGGTGTGCAAAGCAGTGTTGCAGAGGTATTGCAGTCTGGACTGGTGTGGTCTGTGCAACGGCTGTGAGCCTGACCACTGGATGCAGCCGGTCGCGCCGACATGCAGCTGGTGGCGCACCACCACTCTCTGCCCAAGCACGCTCTTCCTTCCCTCCGTCCTGTCCCCTCCCCCACAGGCGAGCCGCGCGTGACGGCCGGCCCCGCCCCGCCCGGTGCTGTGGGTGCTGCAGAGGTGACAGGCGCGGATGCGGTGCGCCAGAACATCATCCGCAACTCGGCGCCCATCCCCACCCTGCGCCCCGGTAGGCTGTGTGTAGGGCAGGGGCACGTGCAACATGTGCTGTGGGCACGCTGCGGCAGGGTGGGGTGTGCTTGCTGGGCTGCAGGCAGCAAAACGTTCCATAAGTAGGTCTTCAATATGAAGGCATTGAGCCTCGCTGCACTGCTGCCACGTCCCTTCGCAGAGGGCTGGACCGAGCCGGTGCGCATCTCGGCGCGCGCCGGCAGCGGCGGCCCCACCGGCACGGCGCCCCGCTCCTCCCTGACCCGCTTCTGTGAGCCGGGGCTGGGTGGGCGGATGCTTTGATGGACGTCACACCCCTGTTGACCATTTTTTTCCGGGTGAAGGGAACAGGGTCCACAGCATGCAGCTGTTCAGTTGAATGTGGCACCAACCTGGACAGGCAAATAAGGCGGCGAGTTGACCGCTGCCGCCTGCCTGCCGCGCACTGTGGCCTCTTTGCAGCCCAGGGCCTGCACCGCCTGAGCCAGACGGCGGGCATGTACCACCTGGACACCGGGCTGACCAATGGTGCGCATTTGTTGAGACCTGCCTGCTGTTGGTTGCGACAGCTCCAGCTTGCGGTCAGTACAGCCACATGGGCACGCATTTTAGTTCCCCGTCGGGCGGCGGCGCGGGCGGCGGCACAGGGTGGCCCACTGCCACTCTTGCTGCTTGCCGTTCTGGATGCCAGTGGCGCTTGAAAATGTACTGCTGTCTCCTCAACTTCCCTGCACTGCAGAGACGGTGCCGCTGAACGATGAGCATTATCTGGTGCCGCTGTGGCAGGTGGGTGACAGGGCTGGTGACAGCCCTGAGGGCCGGTGCCATTGGTTGGGTGTGCAGGCTGGACCTGAAGGACCCGCCAGCGCTGGACCAGCCGACCCTACAGCAGGCTTTGGCACTCAAGTTGCACACAATGGGTCTCAGCCATCTTCATGCTCGCCGCAATGAATGGCATGCACCTTGTGCATGCACATCATGCTGGCCCATGGGTCACACAGCAGCATCTTGCCCGCTTGCCCCGCAGCGCCTGATTGTGCGCTCCGCCTACGTGTGCTTCACCGCCATCCTGGGCTGCGTCCTGCCCTTCTTCGGCAGCATCGTGAGCTTAGGGAGGGACCAAGCGGGCTGGGCAGGTTGATTGCATGAAGGAATCAGGCGGCAGTTGCCGGGCGCCCGGCGGAGGCTGGGAGAAGACCGGGCACCGCCGCCGCCCACTTTGGCCGCTCCCTGCCACCTCCTCCTGTACGCTCTTTCTCCTGCAGATTGGCCTGGTGGGCGCGCTGACCTACCACCCCCTGTCCATCGGCTTCCCCTTCATGTGCGCTTGCCTGCCTGGCGGGTCGGGTGGCAGCGGCCTCAGCCCTCGCCTCAGTCTGCAGCTGCTTCTGTTTGCGTGCACGCCCAGTGGCTCACCGATCAAGTTGCTTCACGTGCTCACAGTACCTTCTCTCACCATTTTACCGCTGCAGGATGTACTACAAGGTCTACAGGCCCCGCCGCTCCATCAAGAACATCATGCTCACTGTGGGGTGAGCGCAGCACTGTGCCTTGCAGGCAGCGCCTCGCTGCCGCTGCCGCTGCGGGGCGGGGTGCGCTGCTGTTCTGCTGTGGTGTGCATACCACGTGGTGTGGCGTGGTGTGTGATTCATGGACAGGCTCGAATGCTGCAAAGCCATCTGCGGCTGTTGTATGACGGACCAAACAGTAGGATTTGCTGCGCCCCTCCCCTCCCGGCACTTGGCAAACAGCCTGCTGCGCCTGCCCTCTGCTCCCTCCACAGCATCGTCATGGGCTTTGTGAGCGCGGCTGCCACCGTGGGTGCCTTCCGAAACATCATCATCGGCTGGCAGAACTTCAAGCTGTTCGGCGACTAAGCCGGCGGCCCTACCGCAGCCGACCCAGAAGGCACAAGTGCGGCCGCCCGGTCGGCACGGCCGGTGCAGCGCTGCAGCGTTATGGTGCGAACGTGCCTGGGGCAAAGGGGCACACGTGACGGCAGCAGCTGCACGTCGTGGCAGCCGCCAGTGGGCTGTCGACTGTCATAAGTTTTGATTCGCCACTGCTTTTTCTCAGCCGCCGACTGCGCTGGCACGAGGGCGGAAGCAGGCTCTGCCCCCTGTGGCGCCCCACCTTTTGCCCTTAAACCCAAAACCAAGAACCCAAGCAGACGGCATGCTGTTCCACCGCAGCCCCGTCCCCTTGCCATGCTTCCTGCCTTCAGTTTTCTGACCTGTCCAATCTGTGGCCCATGCGCTCACGTTGCAGGCCCTGTTGATTTTGCATGCACAACACACCATTGCCCTGCCTGCACCAGCGCTCCCAATCGTTGCTTGTTGTCCTCAACCCCTTGCTTTGTAAATTGGCACCTGAAGGAGATCAATCAAGCAGGCTGCATGTGACCGGCAAACCAGCGTGCGGCAGCATGCGTCTCAGTGTTGCGTTGACTTGGCCTGGCACCGTCGGCTTGCTTTTCTGCACCCTGCTGCACATCCACCGCTGGGGGCGCTGCTGGAGATGGCTGCCCAGCCAGTGTCCGGTACGCTGCCTCTTATTCGGTGCAGTTCATCACAAAAGACATGTCACAAGGAAACTCATCACCGCAGCAATTCACCAGGGGTTCAACCCGAATGACTGGAGCTGAAGAGCTGAAGAGAGTCGGCATTATGCAGAAAGAACTGCAGAGCGCCGTGGAAAAAGTGTGAAAAAGGTGGTGGGCGGGGCAGCAAGCGCGCTGGCTTGTGCTGCCCCAGTAGCAGTGTTGATTAGGGAAAGATGCGTGAAGTTTTGTGTGTGCTGTGGCAGCAGACGAGCAGTGCGGCATGCACATGCGGCGCGCGGCGGTAGCATTGTGCTGTGCACGCCTCCGGGGCCGCACTATTGTTCCGTTAACGTTGTTCGTTGGCCTTGCGGCATGTGCCGCCGGCAGGGCGACGCCCTGCTCAGGGCTCAGCGCTCGGCGTGCCCCTCCCCGCTCTCCATGTGCTCGGCAAAGTCGTAGTCCATGCCGGGGATGGGGATGGTCGGCTTCTCCAGATCGCCCGTGGCGGCGGCAATGTTGTCGAAGGCCTCGTCCAGCTGGTGCTCCACATTGTCCTTCGGGAGGGGCAGCAATGAGGGGACAGAACATGAGAAACAGTTTCGAAGAGGGATGCACGTGTTGGGAGGGGCGCATGCGCCAACTGGTGAGGCGGGGGTGGCCTGCTGTGGCAGGGGGAGAGGCTGGTGCCCCACCGAGGCACCACCCTGCATAGCAGCAGCTGCAGCTCAGCACCCTCCTCTCATGAGAGCACGGCAGTGCAGTGAACACTGAATAAACTATGCACAGACGCACCAGCGCATCCTTTATCTTCTCATCTTCCTTGCTGTTGCCGTCGATCATGTCTTCGAGCTGCGAGTACAGCATGAAGGCACATCAAACGATGGTTTAGCTCTCTTTCTTTGCACTGGCTGGCGTGCATCCTTTTGCCAAGCTGGACAGGCATGTTGCGCCCAGTGTAAGGAATAAACAGTGCAACTGCCCGGCAAGAGCGGCACAGCCGCGGCGGCGGGCAGGCTGGCGGTGGCATGCCGGAGGGCACTGCGGCGGCGTCGGCAGCACGCCCCACTTACGTCCGCCCCCAGCCTCTTCCCGTCCCTCCAAATATGGTCAAGGTCGACATCGATGAACTGCAAAAGGAAAACAGTGGGTGGTGAGGGGTAAGGGGGCTGTCACAGAAGGGCAGCAATGGCAGTTCAGGCGCACTCTGACTCAGAGCATCTCGGAGATGCAGGGATGCAGCTGCCGGCTGCCGCCCCTGCCTGGTTGCTCACCTGCATGTCGATGTCGCCGTCTGCATCGCCAATCACCTGCACCAGCACAAAAAGGCCCAATCCTTGAAAGGGAAACAGTGCATGCATATGCATCATGCTGCGAACACAAACAGGGAGCTGAATGCGGCATGAGCGTGGTGGCCGCGGCGGGCAGGCTGAACGGTCACACACAGCCATTTGCCTCCTCTTTCATGAACGTACCTCATACAGGTCCATGTGGAAGTTGACAGTGACCTCCCGGCCCTGGGTATCCGGGCAGGTGACGTTCATCCACAGGCTGCGGGGGTTTGGGGCCGGAGATTGAGGTAAATCAGATGTGGTGTCTGCAGGGGATTAAGGTGCTCAGGTTGCCGGCGCGGCACGAACCGTTGCTGAGCAGGATAGGGCGCGCTTGCAGCAACGCCAACCCCTACTAAGAGCGGCAGCGCACCGGACGTTGGTGCCGGCCACCATCTGCTGGCAGCCGGTGACCTGAATGACCGGCTCATCGGGGCAGTCGAGCACTTTGGTCTCAGAAACCTGCCAGGGGACATGTGGGGCGGGGGAATGGACTTGAGGAGGGCTTCACAGTGCCGCTGTCGCAGGGAGTTTCGGTCTGGCGCCGCCTGCAAGGCAAAATCGCTGCCGCCACTTCATCCGGAAACTGGAGAATGTGTTATATCAAGGGAGGCATCCGTCTCCCGCCCAGAATCTGCCGCCGTGGATTCACTTGCCAGCTCATTGTAGTGCTTGGCGATGGCGTGGGTGATGTTCTCGACCTGCTTGAGCACTTCCCCCTCCATGTTCATCCACCAGGTGCCCGCCGTGAAGTTGGAATGGCAGTCGGCGCTGGGCTGAGCAGTGGCGCTGCCCGCGCAGAGCAGCAGCGCAAGCGCCGCAGCGGCGGCGGCAACGGCGGTGCGCGGCATCCTCATGGCTCGGCCTGCGGGCACCGCCGGAGCGTCAATCGGGTTACAGCCAGGAATTTGCAGCTGGAAGGCCAAGCGGCCGCAAGCCGGAGCCTCGTCAGACTTGTGACTCAAGTGTAAGCCGGTACGCCCGGCTGCCGATCGGCGCTTGGCTGGTCGGAGGAGGCTGATGCAGCACCAGGGGTGCAGGTTCAAGCGGCACAGCAAGGCCGCGAGCCCCCGCGGGCCGGCGGCCTTGGCCGCCGTCCCAACCCTTACCTGCTGCGTGATGGAAACAGCCCACAGTGCCAATTGAGGAAGGTGCGAGGGAGTGGCGAGGGTGCCGGGGCGCTCTTCTGCCCGCTTAGTGCTGCATGGGGCAAATGTCGGCAATGGCACCGCCCGGGACTGCCGTGGGATGGGCCGAGTGGCTCCATGGATGCCTGGAGCCGAGCGCATTTGCTCAGCTTCAATGCATCTACTGTCCTTGAGGCTGTGCCAGCGACAGCACTGCTACATGCAACATGCTCCTGCCGGTGCGCCAGAGCCGGGCTGAGCCCGCACAGGTGTGCATGTGCAGCATACAGATGCATACGTGGTGCAGCCTGCCCTCCTGCCATCCTTGCGCATGAGAGCCTGCCCAGCCTAATGGGGGACAACTTCACATGCGTTAGCATGAGCCATCACGTTGCTGCCGTTGCCAGCACAGCGGGCAGCCCTGTTGGCTGGAGCCATGCACTTTGTTGGGTGTGGCTGAGATCCTTGCACGACGTAGCCGAAGGCATCTGTCCCAAACAATGTGCATGGCAGCCCAGCGGCCCATGTGGCGCACCACCGCCAGCGCATGCCGCTCTCCCACTTCATGGCTATTTATTACGTCAAATTGAATGCGCAAGCATGGTGCACCTGTGCGCAACATGCGCGGTCGTCATGTCATGCCCCGCATGCACCGGAGCTCCCAAGCGTGGCTGGCCCCCCCATCTTGCATGTAACCGTTCTACAGGCCCGCATCTCAACAAGCTTGGACGAAGTGCATGAGAAACGTGTGCACATCATACACATGCGGCTTGAGCCATGTGGCAATTAGCTGCCGCTCGGCCGACCAACGGGCCGCAGCGCTGCGCCTGCGCAGCATGCTGGAACCCTAACGCGTTAGCCGGCTTCTTGCCATCGCGTCGAGTGTCATGTTGCACCGGCAGCATCCCTCACACACGCGGGACCCGCTTTGGCGGCCGGGATGGAGCACGCCGGCGCGGCGGAGTGGGATAGCCTGCCGGCCGGGGTGCTTGAGCACATCGTGCGACTGCACAGCCTTGTGCAGAGTCTACCAGATGCCAAGACACGCCTCAGGAGCGTGTGCAGAGGGTGGCACGCCTCCCTCCCGCTGGGTGAGCGCCGCGCTGGCTCCCGCCGCAGCTTGAAACGTTGGGAAGGTGCATGTGTACCGTTGCGGATGGCTAGTGGCTCGCTCTTTAGACCTGCCCCTTTGAGCGCCGGCGCCGCCGCCGCCGCGACGCCCCACGCCGCTGTGCCTAATTTTTGCCGCTCATCCCTCACAGGCCATGCCGTGCCGGCGCACATCTGGCGGTGGGAGGAGCCCATGGCTGCAGCTCTGGCCCCGCAGGCCCGGGCCGTCACTGTGCTGGCACCGCTGCCGCATGCCGCCGCCAGCCCGCTGCCCCAGCTGGCTCGGTTCCCTCGCCTCGGCCGCCTCACGCTGCGCCACATCCACGCCGCTGCGCTGCCCGCCCTCAGTGGCCTGACCGGCTTGCGCCAGCTGGATGCCATTGGTATGTCCTTTGTTGCGCTGGTGTGCATACATTAGCTCCGATGACTCCTTCTGTGCGCTCCTGCACATTCATAGTGCCTGTTGCCTCACGAGTTCAAACACCTGCCTCCCACCCCCTGCAGTCTACTTCCCCGCCGCCGATGAAGGCTGGCTGGACTGGGCGACCGGGCTGACCAGCCTGCAGCGGCTGCAGCTCGCCGCCGCGCTGCTGCGGCTACAGCCAGAGGATGGGCTGCAGTGCCTGCTGCCGCTGCGGCGCCACCTGCGCTCTCTGCGCCTGGACGGCTGCATGCTGCTGACCGACGAAGGGATGCCGCTGCTGGCGCAGCTCAGGTGCGGCAGGGGCTGGGCAATGCGTATGAGGGATACAGCTTTGGCTCGATTGAGGGATGCAGCTTGGAAACCAGGCCGGGTCTGCTCAGCCTCCCCACCTGCCCTGCCCTGGGCCTGCATTGTTGCATTGCTGGCCTCATGCACAAGCCCTCCGTGTCTGATGGAAGCTTTGTCCCCCTAACCCCTGCGCAGCGGCCTGACCCGCCTGGAGGTCACCTGCTGCCAGGCCAGCCAGCAGGGGCTGGACGCTCTGGCCGCCGCCCTGCCGCGCCTGGCGCACGCCGAGCTGCGGCTGCAGGACGGCGTGGCGGGTGAGGCGGCAGGTGGGTGGGAGGAGAGGAAGGGGGGACGCTCATGGCGCAATGGAAAAGCCGCTGTCCTTGCTTGCACAGCGCTCAGAACATGTGGGGATGCAATACTGCCCGGGTCGATTGTGGTCATTTCTCATCTCATCCTTCTCACGCAGGCGACTGCTTGGTGCCGCTGACCGCCATTGGCGCCGGCGGCGGCCTGACTGCCCACGTCTCGCGCGCCAAGGCCAACAGCCTGGTTGCGGCGGCGGGGCAGCAGTGGCCGGGGCTGGGCCGGCTGGCGGTGCGCCACACGGGCTGCGCCTTCCTGCTCACCGCGGAGCCAAGCTTCCAGCTGATGCAGCGCCTGACCTCCCTGAGGTGGGGAGGAGCGGGTGGCTTGTGGACTGCATGGGGAGAGGCAGCACCAACTCGGATTTGCAGCTGCTTTAGATAGGTTGACTAGGTAAGGCAGCACAACCCAACAGTTTGATGCGCTCCCCAGCTCAACACCGCCTCTCCTGCCCACCGCTAGGCCACTGTCCCCCCTTCATGCAGCCTGCTGCGCATCCAGCTGCCCCCGGACGCGGCCCGCCAGCTGGGCGCCTGCCCTGCCCTGCGGGAGCTCGAAGTTGAGCTCAACTTCACTGTTCGCGATGAAGTGCTGCTCGAGTGGCGCGCCCTGGCGCACATGCGCTGCCTGCGCCTCGCCGGCAACTTTTACATCAGCGAGCAGGCGATGGCGGCGGTGCTGGCCGCCATGCCCGGCCTGCAGGTGAGGGTTTGCGAATTGCAGCACAGGCGGCATGGGCGGCCTGCTTGGTCTTGCAGTCACCTTGCTGGCCTTCGCCAGTCGGTACTCCTGTCCACCACCGCTGTGCCTTGGCCCCTATTCCCCACTGCTCCTGATTATATCACACCGCATACCAATACCACACCCCTCTCTCCTCAGGAGCTGCGGCTGGAGCAGATGCAGGGCAGCGGCGCCATGCTGGGCCCGCTGGGCGAGCTGCCCGCGCTGCGCACGCTAGTGCTCGCCTCGTGCCACCTCAACGACGCACAAGCGCTGCATGCGGCGCTGCGGGGTGCTACGGGCCTGGCGGCACTTCGAGTGCAGGTGCGGTGGGGCGGTGTGGGCGGTGGTATGGAGATCTGGGGCGCCATGCACATGTGTCAAGTGCCGCCCATTGTGCTGCGGCCATGGCCTCGCTCGAGCCAACCTCCCTTCCCGACAACTTCCACCTCGTCCTACGTATGCTGCGCAGTCCTGCGGCATCCAAAGCGAGGTCTGTGAAGCGGTTGCGGCCGCCCTGCCCTCCCTGCCCCACCTGCGCGAGCTCCAGCTGGCGCTGCGCCGAGCGGTGACCCAGACCGCCGCCGAAACGCTGGCCGCCGCCTGCGCCGCCTGCACCCAGCTGTCTGCCCTCGACCTGCACTTCCCTGGGTACACCCAAGTGGCCCCAAAAGTGCCTGCATGGGCAGCACTGTCCTCCCTATCGGGGCTCAGGAGCCTGCACGCCAGCAGCGGCATGGGGTGGGACGGAGACGCGCTGGCGGTGGTGGCAGCGGCGGCCACCTCGCTGCGGGCGGTCACTCTGACCGACAATGTGGGCAATGCGGGTGAGCTGCGCTGGACTTGCTGCTTGACAACCAGTACTTTCACAGAACAGCAGTGCCTTCTTAATGCATGGCTGCGGCTTAACCTGCCTTGCCACCCTAAGCAAATCGTGCTGAGCAGGTCCCAGCTGCCGCTGCCCTCCCCTCCCCGCCTCCCCTCCCAGCAGTCGATGCAGAGTGGATCGCAGCCCTCGCGCCCCTGCAGCGCCTCTCCCATCTGCAGCTTAACTCGTGCCGTGCACTGCGGGACGAGGCGGTGCCGCCGCTGTGCCTTCTGTGCTCGCTGACCGGCCTTCACGCCTTTAGGTGGGCGGGCAGGGGCGAGCTGGGGTAGCTGTGTGGAAGTGTCGGAGGTGGCAACGGAATGCTCAGCTAATGCTTGGCCTGCTTCTGCCGGCCATTGCATGACTGCCCACCCTCTCCAAACCGAGGCTTCAAAGGAAATTCGAAGCTTGCATGCCACAGCCTGCAACTGCAACAGCTTGACTGTGACCCAAGCTGCGCTCAATCCGCCTGCCTTGCAGGTGCCCTGGGCTGGCCAACGAGGAGGCTCGGCAGCGGCTGCGCGCCAGCCTGCCCTGCCTGGCAGACCTCAGCCTGCACGAGTGATTCCGGTCCCGACCTGCACATCGAAAGAAACAGGACACAGGACAGGACCACGATTGTCTGCTTTTTAACGGCCTTCTTTACACGCATGATGCCCACACGACTTCCAATGCAATATATTTAGCGACGCCCCCTGGCCCCCTGGTATTCTAAGCAAATACATACACAGCCCATTGCAGCTGTTGTCTGTACCAACTGTACTTCTTTGTCAACCAAATCTACTTTGTGAGCCTCACTGCCATTTGTATCTGTTGCACGGCTCACATTGGAGCATGATCGTCCGCACCTGCATCCTGTTGCATGTATTTGTTCAAGTTCAAACTCATTTTGTGCCAGTTAGCTTCTGCCAATGCTTTACAGTTACTGTTCAATGCATGTTTTGATTGTATGGCAAAGCACCTGAACCAGGCAAGACGCAGCAGGCAGAACGCAGGAACGGAACAACACGATAAAGCAGTGAGAGCACAACTAGAAGTACAAGTAGAGCAGAAATTGTGCCAACATGGCGGCGGTCTGTGCATGTTTGACAAAAGTGTGCCTGCTGGGTTCATCGGATGTGCAGCGTCCAGGTGTCATAGACGAGACGGTCTCGGTCGGGCCCCATGTCCAGCTGCCACACAGCGGCCTGCGGACCAGAGGGGTGGGCGAGGGCTTGGTGGTCAGCTCAGCAAAGCAGCAGCGGCTTGCTGTGGATCGGCCATGGCAGCCAGGTCAGCAGCCCAGCATGCCAGTTGCATATGCCTGGCTGCGGAGCAGCCGTTTTGCAACCATCAACCGTGAGCAGCTGCCCCACACAAGTGCCAGACTGGTGGCGTTGCCACGCACCTGCAGGTGGCGCCCGTCGCGGCAGGGCATGAGGAGCATCTCCGCCACCTGGCCCAGCTGCACCGAGTAGCACTTGCCTGCAGTGAGGCAAGGCAACAGGCAACGTCTTGCAACATTCAGCTCAGGTTGGCAGCACAGGCCTCTGTCGGCGTAATCGCATACAAGCAGCGCCTGCCAAGTGTTGAGCATGGCCTGCCTCCCCACCCAATGCTGGGTTAACTATCCACTCGCACAACCAGGCACTTGCCCGCCTGGCGCAGCTCCTGGCACGTCTTGGCGAGCGCCTGCTGGTCCGGCGGCCTGCACACATTGAGCAAGTGCACACTATCAATGCATGCGCATATCAGAGAAGGAGTGACTGCACGCCAAAATGCCAGGCACTGCGCTTGCCACAGCAGTGGGCCATGACGCCGCCAGCCAGCCAATGCTTCATGTGCAGCGCCGCCCATCCACCACTCACTGTCGGCGCGCCTTGACCAGCAGCTGCTGGCCCTCCAGCTCCTGCCGGTGCTGCTGGAACTGCCACAGGCTGGTGTGCATGCGGTAGCGCGCCACTGCAGGGGGAGGGGCGGCATATGGGTTGGTGGGTGGGGCAGAAACACGAATGTGCACCACAGGGACACAGCACAGCAGGGGCATGGGAACAGCACAGCACGGCGCAGGTTTAATGGGGGTTGGCTGCACCTAGGTCGCGCTCCAGTTGATGCACCAAAGGTGGTCCCAGCATGCGGACAGCAGCCAACGCGTCGCGTTGCGCGTGGCTGCACCAGGCGGGTGGTGGGGAGCGCGGGAAACTGATTGGCAACGTGCAGCCCCCATGACAGCAGTGGGGGCGCAAATTTGCATGCGCCGGCACCAGCAGCCAGCAAAATCCGACAGCCCTCAGCACCTCAATGCCGCCTGCAGCTTTGCCACACACATGTCCCACCTGCCAAGCGAGGTGTAGAGCCAGCCGTTCCAGACGGGCAAGGCCAGCACCAGCAGGGCGCCCGAGCCTAGGGCCTCCACCTCTGCTCGGTCCACTCCCGCGAAAAACATGACCTGCTCCGTCGGGGCCTGCGGTTGGAGGACGCCCAGGCACGCTAGATGAACGGTGAAGGCAGCAGAGTGCGGACACATGCAGCAGGCAGCCCTAGCGCAGTGCACGTAAGCAGCCGACCAAATGCCGCCTGCATGCCAGCACCGCCATCCGCCTGCAACCCCGCTCCGCCTGCGCCTCACCATGAGGTGCAGCATCCATCCGCGGTACTCTCGTCCCGGCGCCCAGGCATCCGCATCTACCACCTCCTTGCCTGCTAGGTCCACCAGGCAGCAGCCAACCTGCAGGACAGCTTGGCAGAGTGGCTCCGCACAGCATGGTTAGCCAGTGCATACCACGCACTACTCAGTGCATGGCAGCATGGCAGGCAGGCCGTGTAAGCACATGTATAAGCACTTGAGCAAGCTGCTCAGCCCACCTTGCCCGCCTGCAGATCGGGTGTTGCCGCCAGGCGCGCCCCGTCCTGAACCGCCAGCAGGAACCAGCAGACCTGCATTAAGGGCAGGGCACAGACACCTGAGGTTTTTCCATGGGCACACTGCCACGAGCATGACACACTTAAACCCACCGCAGGCAGCAGTTGTCAGTTCCCTACGCCATGCTGTGCAGTTTCAAATGCCTGAGCAAGCCCTGGTCGTCCAAGGCAGCCCACCTTGCCGGGCGGCACTCCCAGCCCCTCCAGCAGCGGCATCAGGCTGGCGCCCCTCATGGTCGACTGCACAGGCAGGCGCGCCGGCAGCTGCAGGGCAGCCGGGTGGGCGAAGGAGGCAGGTGTCGATTGAGCGGGAAGGACAGATTTCATCCTTGGGCAGTAAGGAGCGGCCTGCAACTGTACCTGTGCCAACCTCAAAGCGCAGTAGGAGCAGCAAATCAGGCAGGCAGGCTCTGTCGCACCTGTGGGGGTTGCAGCTGAGAGTCTGGGGGCGTCCACTGCACTGCTGCAGCAGCCAGCTGGGGCGTTGCATCGCTGCCCTGCTGCGGCCAATCCAGCTCTCCGTGCCACCAGGCGTGGTCTGGCAGCTGCTGCAGCTGCTCCGGCTGCCCCCACTCCTCTTGCTGCTGCTGCTGCCAGACCTGCTGCTGCTGGTAAGGCTGCTGGTCCTGCCACACAGGCTGCTGGTCCTGCCACACAGGGTAAGGCTGCTGCTCCTGCTGCTGCACCGCCGGCTGCCACTCTGGCTGCTGCCACTGCTGGGGCTCGGCCTGCCACTGCTGCTGCGGCTGCACCTGCTGCTGCTGCGGCTGCTGCCAATCATGAGCCTCATGCCGGTCACGATCACGGTGATGGTTGCGGCCGTGCCGCTGCTGCTGCTGCTGCCGCTGCTGGTCTCCCCAGTGCAGGTGCGGCTGCTGTTGGTGCCCCTCCACAAACTGCTGCTGCCGGTTGTTGTACGTCCAGCCTGCAGAGAGTGGGCGGGGGTGGGGCTCGCCCCCAGCAGGCCTGCCGCCGCCCCAGCCGCCGCCGCTGTGCTGCTGCTCCTGCTGGTGCTGTACTTGTTGCTGCTGCTGCGGCGGCGGCAGTTGCTGCTCGGCTGGCGGCTGCAGGTCTGGCGTGCCGCCTGGCTCGTCTGCGTCAATGTCTGGTGTGCCCTGCCCCTCGCCCTCCTGCCCTTCTGCCGGCGGCTGGTCCCAATCGCCAGCTGGCTGGGGCGGCGGCTGTGGCGAGCCGTGCACCTCAAGCTCTTCCAGCAGCTCGTCTAGCTCGTCTGCTTTTGCCAAGGCAGGCTGCCCAGCCCCTTGCCGCTGCTGCGCCACCAGCTGCTCCTGCCGGCTGCGCTTGCTGAGCGCAGCCCAGTACTCATCAGGGTTGCGCCGCCGCTGCCGCGGGCTGCGGCTGCGGCTCCGCTTGCGCTGCTGCCGCTCGCTGCCGCGCTTGGCTGGGGAGCGCTGCTGGCTGCGGCTGCGGTGCTTGTCATGAGGCCGGTCCTTGCGGGGGCTGCTGGCCCCTCGCTCGTCCCGCCGCTGCCGCTCGCCTAGGCTGCCCTCCCGGCTGCTCCGGCGGTCCCGCTCATGCCTGCCATCGCCGTCCCGCCGCTTGCTGTCGCCCTCCCGCCGCTTGCTGTCGCCCTCCTTTCGCTTGCTGCCATGCTTTTCCTCCTCCCGCCGCTTGGTGCTCTCATCCCGCCGCTTGCTGTCATGCTTATCCTCTTCTCGCCGCCTGCTGCCCTCCTCCCGCCGCTTGCTGTCATGCTTGCTGCCTTCCTCTCGCTTGCTGCCCTCCTCTCGCCGCCTGCCTTCCTCTCGCCGCTTTTCCTCATGCCTACCGGCATCCTGCCGCCGCTGCTCCTCCTCTTCCTCCCGACTTCGCCGCTTGCCGCCGCCCCCCTCCTTGCGGCTGCGGCCTTCCAGGCCCTCAGCCTCCCGGCTGGCTGCCCGCCGGTCACGCCGCTCGTCCCGGCCGCCTTCGCTGCTTCTTCGCTTCTCAGCGCTGCCGTGCTTGCCGCCGCCGCGCCGCTCACGGCTGCGGCTGGCGCCCTTCTGCTCAGCTGCGTTCCTGCCATCCCGGTCTCTGTCCCTTTTGGCTGCACTGTCCTGCCCCCGCCGCTCCTCATGTTCCCTGCTGCCCCGGCTGCGCTGCGGCTGCGCTGCGGCTGCTCCTGCCCCACTGCCGCCACCGCCGCTGGCCTGCTGCCGGCCACCGCCTTCATCCTGCTGCTGCTGCTGCTGCTGCTGCTCTGGGGGCGGCTGCGCATTTTGCTGCTGCCGCGCCGGGGATGCTTCTGCCTCGTCGCCAACCGCCGCTGCATCGATGTCAGGCGTGCCCTCTGCCTCAGGAGTTGGCTCCGCATCTACCTGCTCCCCAACTGCCACTGCTGCCGCCACTGCTGCCGCCCCTGGCGCTGCGCCATCAGCTGCTGCACCAGCTGCAGCATCAGGCGTGCCGCCCGCCTCTGCTTCGTCTGCTGACTCATCCACATCGGGAGTGAGGGCCCGCTCTTCCTCCTCCTCCTCCTGCCCATTCGCCTGCTGCTGCTGCTGCTGCTGCTGCTCTGCCTCAGCGGCTGGCGGCTCAACGTCCGGGGTGATGCTCCTCCGCTCCTCCTCCTCTTCAGCAGCTGCTTCCGGCGGCGGCTCTGGCGGGTGCACATCCGGAGTGCCGCCCGGCTCCCCAGCTGCCTCGCCCGCAAGGCCCAGCTCAGCCTCGTTCCACAGCCCCGCTGTGGCCGCTGCGGTTGGCGAGCCGCCCTGCTCCCCGCTGGCTGCTGGAGAGACGGTGGCCAGCTGGTAGGTTGGCATGGTGCGGATGGGAGGCGGCGGCCGCCACCCAGCGCCGCCACCGCCGGCTGCTGTACCCTCCGCTGCTGCTGCGGCCTCAGCTGCGCCCAGGCCGCTGCCCAGCGCTGTGGGTGACAGCGGCTGCCGCACGCCTGCCGCAGCGGCTGCCGTGGCGTCTGCTGCTGGCACCTCGTAAGGGCTGCCTGCTGTGAGACCTTCATCTGCTGCCGCGCCAGCTGCCTCCTCCAAAAGCCGGTCCTCAGGTGCATGCGAGCTGTCGTATGCCAGCAGTGTGCTCGGCCCGCGGCTGCCCTCCCGCCGGCCGCCGAGCTTGCTGCGAGCAGGGGGGAGGCAGCGGCAGCAGCAGATGTTTTAAATATTACATATACATATATACATGTATATGTGTATATGTGTGAAATGGACAAGCGCATGCTGCAAACCGCGTGTTTGACACATCAAAGGCAAGAACATGCACATGTAGACCATGCGACTGTGTGCACCCCGATGCGCCTCCCACACCACACCATACATAAAACCCGTGCCCCCACTCACCCCTCCTTGCGCATCTGCACAGCAGCAGCGGTCGATACACCGGCCGCCAAGTCGGGCGGCAGCACCGCTTGCCGCAGGCTCTCCAGCCGAACATGCTGCCGATACTGCTGCAGGTCCTGCGCAGCGAGGTGACGGCGGAGCGGAGCAAAGTAGATGGTGAGGGATCACGTAGAACGACCAGACGGCAAAGCAAGCCGGCAGCGCATGCACACTGCACGCAGCGGGGCAGGCACCATGCTGGCTTTGTGCAGTGCACGGGCCACCCACAAGCGGCACCTTGTGTGGCAAGTATATCATTGGCCGCATCCACCCAGCCCACTTCGATCAGCGGCATGCACCCATTTTCGCCTTCCTGCAGCCCTACCTTGGGCGCCAGCTCTTCAGAGGTCATCTGGACAAACACATGTGGAGGGATCTGGCCCCTGAGCACGCTCCCCCGCAGCTCCTCGTTGCCATCCGCCTGCAGGCAGGAGCAGCCAGGTGCGGGTGGTGACTTCAGGCAGAACAACCACAACAGCCAGCAAGCGCACATAGTGCCTGCACGGATTCAGTGCACAACGAGCAGCACAACCCCAGCCCGACACAGGCAGTCAAGAGAGCTGCAGGCGCCTGCACACATGGGCGCAGCACAACAGGCACACAGCACGCACCTTCAGATTGAAGGTCAGCGCCCTCGCTCGCTCCGCATATTCCTTGTTGGTGCCCTGGTGCACCTCAAGCAGCGCCGCCTCCACAGCTTCTGCCGCCGCCGCAGCAGCGCGGGGCTCCAGCCCTGCGCCCGCTGCTTCCTCCAGCGCCTTGCACAGCGCCCCCGCAAGCATCTCCCGCACCTGTGCAAGTTGGTAGATAGTGGCAGAGCAAAGACAAAGACAGTAAGCAGCTGAGCAGCCAAGACAAACGGCAGGCCAAAAGCAGATCTTGCTAAAACAGCACACAAGCAGAGGCCAAGCCCCACCTTGTGCCTCTTCTTTTCATCTGGAGGCGGCATCGCCGCTGCCGCCGCCACAACTGTGCCACCGCCAGCTCGTGGGCTAATCATGCGAGGGCTGCCCACACGGGGGCTGGCCAGGTGAGGGCTTACGGCCTGCTGCTGGGGCTGCCGAGCATGCTTGCCGCCAGGCTGCGGGCGGGTAAGGATCGGTGCCAGGTGCTGCTGCTGCAGCTGCTGCTGCTGCAGCTGCTGCTGCTGCTCATCAAACAGGCGTGGCGGCGGCGACTGCTCCGCCTGCTGCTGCTGCTGCTGCTGCTGAGTGGATGGCTTAGCCTTCTTTCTGGCCGAGAAAAACAGATCGTCCTCCAAATCCATGTCGTCCGCCTGAGCTGCGCCAGGCCCTGCTGGTGCCGCCGCCTCGCCTGCTGCCGCCTCGCCTGCTGCTGCCTCGCCTGCTGCTGCTTCGCCTGCTGGCGCCGGTGGCGGCGGCGGTGGCACGGGTGACGGCTCTCGCGCCGCCTCTGTCAAAGGGCCAATCTGCAGCCTGCCTTCTGCCCAGCGCTTCTCGCAGTCTGCGATGGCCTGGCGCACGAGCGCGCCGGCATTTATTTCGGCCTGCTGCCGCAGCTCGGCTGCGAGCGCCTCCAGCTCTGCCTGCGGCGCCGGCACGCGCCGCCGCACCTGCAGAGTGGAGCAGCAGCAGGATGGATGAGGCATGGGTGAGGCATGCCGACCACACCTCAGCACCACAAGCTGCACTGCTGCCATGGCACCCTACGAGACAGGTCCATGCAGAGCCCCGCAGCATGCGACAGTTGGAAGAGGGGAACACAGGCTTTGGCCAGCTGGCTTGAAAACGCACCGTGACGCGCCCCGGCGGCTGCTGCATGGTCGAGTTGGCAGCCAGCGGGCCAGCCGCAGCCTTCATGCCGCACTCCTTGGCTGCAAGTTTAATGAACAGGAGAGCAGGACCAATGCAGCTACAAGGGGCAGCGCATGCAGCAGCACCGAGAACTGAAGCCGCCACGCAGCAAGGCCAGCCCCAGCAGCACCCTGGCATTGCAGCAACTGCTATATCAGCCAGGCAGCCGTGCTGCGACATCACACTGTCCTCCTCCCTCTTCCAAGCCAGTCTGACCCAGCCGCTTTGCTGCTGCCGCACCCGACTCGAAGGTGCGAAAGGCCAGCACGCCCCAAGTGAGGTGGGGCGGCGCGCCCGCCGGCACCGGCACATCCCAAAGGTCGTGCCGGTCCGCCAGAAAGCTCCTGCAGCAGTAAGACCAGTATATACACTGAAAAGAGGCATACAGGAGCGAGTGGGCAGCAGGAGGGTTGCTGCACGCGTGCTGGGAAAGAATGCAACACCAGGTCCCTGCAGCAGCATGCAACACCGAGGACTTGCAGGCGGGTGCAGGCTGGTTGCCAGCAACTGCTTTCAACCTCCCAAGCCAGGGTGCTTGGGCATAGCAACCAGGGTGTAGGCAGCGGCTCAGCATGGACACCGGCTCAATTGCAGCATGCAGCAGCACGCAACCTGGCAACCTGGCCCACCTGTCCTTCAGGAAGTCTGGGTAGGCCTCTTGGCAGGGCAGCACGTACTCCGTCTCAAAGTTGAAGTCCTTGGACACTGGCAAGCCATCGAGCCACACCAGGAAGGGCGTCTCGTATGGCGGCCCGTCGTCTTGGGCCGGCTCGGGCGGCGGCGGCGGCGGCGACGCCTCCAAGCCGTCTGCACTGCCCTCCCGCGCCTCCGACATGCTGCCGGGTGCCGCCCGCACTTAATCAGAGCACCCGGCACAGCTGTTGTGCCCCCCCGGAGCCGCGAGGTCGCTGCCCATTCCCAGCTCAACCTGTGGGCCTCGTCGGGGCAGCTGAGATGCAGCTTCAAGCCGCCAGGTCAATCTCCAAGCGCGCTGATCGACGCGCGACGCTTCAGCTGAGTCAAAACAAGAGGGCGCGATTCCCAAGGCGGGCAAGCTTCAAGCAAGTGTTCAACGCAGAGAATTGACGCTGAGGAATGCACCAATGCGTGCAGGCCCGCTGAAGCGACTCGAGGCACTGTCCACGCGGCCCATGAGCCCATGCCGACGCGTCGGCGGCTGAGCGGCCGGCCCGCAGCTGCAAGAGCATTTACATTGCATTCATGCCAAAGCCAAGCAAGTATGTTAACATATTATGTACTATGTAATACATACACCTCCAGGGGATCTTCGAAAAACAGAGCTCGCTTGCGCAGGCACCAGGAGACGCAGACGCGTGGAACAGCACGTTGAGCAGGTGGCAGCGGCGCCGCACCCATCGCTGCGCCGACAGCACCAGCAGCACCCATCACTAGCAGCTACCGCTTGCACTGGCACAGCGCCTCACACTCTGCAGCACATACCTGCAGTACTGTGTCCAAGCACCTCCCAACCTGTGCTGCCCAAGGCCGCCCGGCAATGTGGCCTCATGCGGCAGCGGCCGCCATCTCGGGCGGCTGCGCAGATAAGTGTGCGTCCAGGGCTGCGCCACGCCGCATCGCCTCGCGCACCCCTAACCGATTGCTGATCGCGCAACTCCGGGGCGCCTGGCGCTTGCACTCACCCACCCCCGACACCCCTCCACAGCGGTGCAACACAGGCAGCCCCCAATGGCGTGCACGGCAGCCACGCAGCTGAGCGCGCCGCGCCAGGCGTTCCGCGCATGCTCCCGCCCCTCCCGGCGGGCGGCGGCAGTGGTGGTGCGGGCGGCGGCGGAGCAGCAGCAGCCGGCGGGCCTGGACCGCCGCGCAGCGCTGATGGGCCTGGCTGCCGCGCTGGTGGCTGTGCAGACGCGGCCCGCGCTGGCCGAGGGTGAGCAATGCAGAAGCGATTGGTGTGCCACATTTGCCCGAAGAGATCCAGAGGCAGCAGTGCGCAGGCCATGCCTGCCGAGCCCTCCGCCCATGTGGCCCAGCTCCGCTGGCAATTTCTGGGAAGCTTTCATGCTGCTGCGTCCACCGCAGACTTTGAGATCTTCTACGGCCTGGCCACCCCTCCCACCTCGTACGGCGGCTATGGCGGCAAGAGCCAGAACGCAAAGGAGGATGGTGCGCACGCCTTTCACATGCCTGTCGATCAGAGGTCACCAGCTGCTGCCTTTGCCTGCCTCACAGCCTTTGAACACCCAGCTCGCCAGCTCCTGCCGCACAGCTGCATGCAAGCCCGCTGCGAACGTTTTGCATGTGCGCATCCCAGCCAGCCCGTCAGCCATGGAGCAAGCTGAAGAGTGTGGCTGCCCCAAGTCGCCTGCCATGCAATGTGCTGCCTCTGGCTGCAGCGCACTGGGTGCACTACAGCAATTCCGCCGCAGGCGGTCAGGTGCAATGCCAAGCATGTCGACCACCCTCCCACCTACCCAGCCAGCTATATTGCATCACCTCTTGTCCAACTGTTCGCAGCCAAGTACACGTTTGAGTACCCCGCCAGCTGGAAGAGCGAGACGATCAACAAGCGGGACAAGGGCACCCAGGGCGTGGACTGCCGGGTGAGGGCTGTGCGCACTTGCTTGCACATGCACAGCTGCAATGGAGCTATGGACGCTGCCGGGTGCATGCGTGCAAGCGTCATGTTGGGCTGCCTTGGGGCTGCTGCGACGCACTTGCGTGCAATGCCCGACATGCCCATTCCTGACCAGGTGCAGCGGAGGCAGCAACCAGCCAAGCAACCCCAAGACTTTTTTGTTACACAAGCCAGAACCAAAACGTCACTTCTCACTGCCCTGCACCGCCACAGGTGTACAACCCCAAGAACAAGCTGCAGCAGGCGTTTGTGATCACGCTGGGGCGGGCGGGCGAGGACAACCGCTCCTTCCGCCTCACAGACATCGACTCCACGCTGGCGGGCTTTGCGGGCGCCGACTACGACATGCTGGTGCGTGTTTTAGTGCAGACTGCTATGTATGTTGCTATGAGTCTGCATGTCGGCCCGGTTGGACGGCTTGCATTCATGAATCACGCGATGCACTGGATTGGTGTCCCTTGCAACCCAGTTGTGCGGCTGCCGGATGCAGTGATGGTGCTGCTGTGGCCACTCGAGCCCAGCGGAGGTGCTGTGCACTGCCGCTGGCGCCGGCCGCTGGCGCCGTGTGGGCTGCCGCTCGTCTGCCGCTTCACCTTTCACAACCCCAGCTGCTGCCCGCCCTGTGCTTTCCATTTCATCAGGATGCGCAGACCGATGCACCTTAGCCTGCACCGCTCACAACCTCACCTTTCATGTGCTTTCCATTCCATCAGGACGCGCTGACCGATGCCGTGGAGCGCACCGACTCGTCCCGGGAGGTGGACGGCCAGCTGTACTACGGTGCGCAGCTGGTGATATTGTTCCTGCTTGCGTTGGCAGCTGCTCTGGTGCGACAGCAGGTTGCGTCTGCACGCCGCTCAGACTATGCCGCCTGCTGCCGGCAGCCCAACGGCACACGCAAGCTGACCGCGAGAGCTGCTTTACCACCAGCACTGCTCGCCTGCTCGTTTTGACACGCACTGTGTCCCTACCGCTCCCCTGCAGACGTGGACTTTGCCTCCCCCGATGTCCACTACCTGTCCTCCATCACCGTTTCATCCGGCAAGGTGTTCGCCATGTTTGTCAAGTCGCCCGCCCGGGTGAGTGCACGGGAGCAGGCTGTCCTGCCCATGGTTTGCACACTGAGCAGCAGCAGCAGCAGCAGCAGCGCACTTTGCTGTCCGGCAGAGCGCAGCGGCTCATGCCACCATCCATGCATGCACCTGCCCTTCCCACGCCGCCTCTGCCACCGCAAGTTGCATGTCGCGCATACGCCACAAGCGCTGCCTGCTGCTGCCCACATGTCACCTGCACAGATGTACACCGAGAGCGAGAGCGACCTGCGCCGCATCCGCTCCACTTTCAAGACCGTTTGAGCACCCGCTAGAGCCAGCCTGGGCCAGCTTTGTTGAGCGCTCACCTGGCAGCTCGCGTTCCGCCGCTGACGCCGAGTCACAGCACAGCGTGCCCGGCGTGAGGCAGCGGCCCCTGCCCTCTGTGCAAAACCTGCAATTGCTGTGTATTCTCCCTGCCCCCTCCCTCATTGTACCGCCGTGCGACCCGCGTCTTGTTTGCGTGGATGCCTCCTGGCACCAGTTTTGCCCATCTGTGTGATCCGTCAGTGATGAAGGTTCAACAGAACAAACAAATGCCAGCCAATTGTACAGCAGCTGCGGGCTGATATCAGCAGATTCCTCGCAGCATGGCGTGGCAGCAGTTGTCCCCTGCTACGCCAGCTGGAAGGGTTGCGCTGTGCTGCCCGCCGCCGCGCTGCCCAATTTGAAA
>VFQQ010001092.1_pt1 | contig 41454 bp, 68 predicted proteins | sample 3512341 | NCBI WGS metagenome assembly VFQQ01 (sample SAMN10412373, study PRJNA504923) | tailings metagenome | isolation source: Relicate 2 Philex TSF1 revegetated site | place: Philippines: Tuba, Benguet | collected 2017-08-29 | reverse complement strand
AGTACCAGCGCCGCAACACCTTCGGTACCGTGGCCTTCTGCTGGTGAGTGCAGGCTGTGCTCGAGGGTTGGCGTTGGGTTGAACGGCCCGTGTGCGCCACCTTGCATGCACCTCTGTGCGCATGCATGCAAACATGCGTTGCCCCTCTGCTCGTTTGGCTCTCTCCTGACCGCCTCCCTCCGACCCTTGCCTGCCCGCAGCTACGGCGCCTTCTGGATGTCCCTGGCCATCTTCACCACCCTGTCTTCCGCCGGCGTGTTTGTTGCCACCCCCGTCAAGGGCGACCGCCTCATGCTCACCCTCTGGGGCATCCTGGTGAGTCTGCTAGCTGCCAAGTGCTCTGCGGTGGGCTTGTGAGAGCTTGCCAGCCGCCAAGGCATGAGGCATGCCTGTGCCTTGCACGTGCGTACTCCTTGCGTCCCAATGCTTCCTGCTCACCCGCTACCTGCCCTGCTCCCTCCCCAACCCCCTGCAGACCTTCCTGCTCTGGCTGTGCACCTTCCACACCAACGTGGTTACCTGCTGGCTGTTCCTGTCCCTGGCCATCCTCTTCTGGCTGCTGGCTGGCGGCGTGGGCTACCCCGACCAGACCTCCCGCGTGGTGAGTGGCAGGCACACCAAAATTGCATGCACCAAGGGCAAATATGATGCACATGCCAGCTCAGCTCGTGCCGTGCATGCGCTTGCAAGTTGCCTGCACTGGTTGCTGCACTAGCAAGACACTTGGCACTCATGCTCACGTTTCACCGCCTGCCCTCTGTCCCTCCATTCAGACCCTGACCAAGTTCGCCGGCGGCTGGGGCTTCATGGTTGCTGCCGTGGCCTTCTACGACGGCACTGCTGCCCTGATGAAGGACGTGTACGGCAAGCAGATCCTGCCCGTGTTCCCCCTGAAGCCCGTCAACAAGGTCAGCCTGGGTGACTTCGGCACCAAGCGCTTTGTGGACGCCGAGAAGCAGGCCGCGTAAATGCGCGCCGCTGCGGCGCCTGCGCCCTAACTCAACGTCTTGCCGTGCCAAACCTGGGTCTTTGCGCCCCAGCAAACTCAACTACCCAACGTCCTGACCCCTGTTCATTTCCACACCTGTTTCCTCTGCTGTTTCATCCCTCGCTCTGCTGCCCCCCTCGCCCGGAATTGACTTCCGAATCACACACCCACGCACATACTCGCCGTGTGCTTGCACTGTTGCGCCAGCGGTTTTTATGCACACCATACCCAATTTTGGCTCGTTGAAGCACGGTGTAAGCAAGAGCAGTACCGAGTCTAGTGGCATGTGCGGTGACACAGTGCAACTGTTTGGTTGGCAGTAGTGTGCTGGCATGTGGTTACAGCAGGCGGGCATGCGCAGCAGGCATAAAGCACACAGGAGTTGGCAGCAAACTGTGTTGTAGGGTGATGCTGCTTCAGTGCTGCATGCTTGTGTTGATGAGCGCCCGGCCAGTGTGATACAGCAAGCTGTGGCCGCCTCAGCGCCGCATCTGCGTGTTGACGGGCGCCAGGCCAGTGCAATGAAGTACGTTGTGGCAGCCTCAGCGCCGCATCTGTGTGTTGACGGGCGCCAGGCGGTACATGTGTGGTGCCAGCTCGGTGAGCCAGCCAGACTCGATGGCCAGGATGTCCCGCATTTCGTACCTGCAAGGGGGAAGGGCAAGTAGCAAGGGCTGCTGGGGGAGTATGTGGTGGGGAGCGTGTGGCACATCAGCAATTGGCAGCGCCGCGCACCGCTGCAAAGGCATGAGCTCCCCAAGCTGTACAAGCCGCCGCCGCTGCAGGCAGCATGCAGCGCGCAGTGCACAGCAGTATACCGCTTCGCCACAGCCAGGACCTCACCAGCCCGTGTCGTTCTGCTCCGCCGCGTAGAAGCAGACCCACTGGGGGCGGCAGCGGAACAGCACGCTGCTGTGGTGTATGCGCAGCTTGGCTGCCGCTGCCTCGCCGCCGGCCGAGCGCACGAGGCGGTAGATTGATGCCCCGCTGTCTTCTTGGTCTGTGTGGCATGGAGGGTGGGAAGCAGTGCATGTTCAAGTTGACAGCTACACCTTCAGTCCGCACAGCGAGGTGGATGGAAGACTCCAGACGGAAGACTCCAGCCCTGCTGTGCCGCCACACGCAGCAAACAAATGAGCATCCTGGCTCACAGGGCCACCCACCTGACAGCTTGACTTGCAGCTCGTCCGTGAGCTTGGCTGCATTGATGGACAGCCCCGCTGCGAGCGCCTTGCGCACTGCAACAGCAGAGCAGCCAGGAAGCAGGCAAATTTGTTGAGACCAACTGGGTGTGCCTGCAAGGGCAGCCCACAGCACACGGTGCAGCTGGTGATGCTACACAACATGCAAAGCACAGCACAGCACAGCGCAGCGCAGCGCACCCGTGGCCAGCGCGTCCTGGTCAAAGGCACTGGCCCCATCCAGAGCTGACGACGGCTTGATGCCTAGCCGCCGCAGGTGGGCTTGCAGCTGCAGCACAGGATGGGCAAGAGGGAAGGTGAGGTGCAGGCCAACAGAACGGCGGCCTATCAAGCAGCTGATGGGCAGCAGGATTAGCACTGTAGGAGGGTGCCTGGTCTGCAAGCACCCGTGCACAGCCACCCGGCGCAACAAAGCTACCAGCAAGCCACCCAAGCAGCAGCGCAAACGCGGGGCCATAGACGCGCCTGGTTGCGGATGTCTGCTGCCCGCAGCAGCGAGCGGTGCATCACATAGTTTGCAATCGCCCACTTTTTGCTGCGCCCAGACTCCTGCGATGCAGCAGGCAAGAGCGGCGGTGAGCGCCGAGGCTGGTCTGCTGCAGAGGTTTTTATTATTGGCCACGGCCCATTACTTGCTGCGCCCAGAGTTACCTGCTGCGCCCAAACTGCTGCGGCAGCCTGACTGCAACACAGCTGCGACGCTCTAGATGGGTGGTGCGCTGAGCAGTCGAGCACCAACGCATGCGGAGGCATGTGCAGCCTCACCTCCCAGGCCTTCCACACGTTCAGGTAGGAAATGAGGTCGCCCTCGGCTACCGCAAACCTGCAGGCAAGCGGCACATGAGGGCAACGGGAGGGTGTTGCACGAGACCCCCTGCTGAACAGCCCTTGTGCACACATCCTGCCCAGACAGCTCAGTGTAATCCGACGGAAACTCTGGTCCCATGAAGCTTGACATGACTTGACAAGCGAAGTGTCCGCACCGGGCTTTTGCTTCATCAACGTCCCACCGACCGCCGGGTGCCCACACGCTTTGCACGCTGCGGCAGCAGAGGGCAGGCACAGCAGGCAAGGCATTGTGGGGGTGGGCAGCAGGGCGTGGTGTGTGGCAGTCATGCAGGGAGTGCAGTGAAGCCACCTGGCAGGGCGGGCTATCCAGGAGCAAGCGCCTGCACCAGAACCATGGCACCCTGGCGTCAGCGATCAGTCCAGGCTCGCCTCCAGTGCATATCAATCATAACTAATCAACATGCGCACCTCAGCATGGCCACAACAGTGAGCACCTCTGCGGTGCAGCCCATCTGTCCGCTGGCCAGCAGCATGCGGGCGAGTGGGGGGTCTAGGGGCAGCTCCGCCATCTGCGAGGGTGCGAAAAGGAAGGCAGGGAGATCGACTGCCGTAACCGCAAACTTGGCTGCAGGGAGTGCAGCGTGCGGGTGCAGCATGTACAGCATTGCAGCGTCCACAGCAGCGCTGCAGGACAGCAGCGCAGCGGCCAAAAAAAACACACGCACCTGCGTGCCGTAGGGCCGCGCCAGTCGGGCGTCGCCGTCCAGCGCTCCAAGCGCGTGCAGCGTTTCTAGTGCGCGCACCATGGTCTGCGGGTGTGGGACACAGTGGGAAGGGCGGCTGAAACCCATACTGTGGTTGGCAGCGTAACCTGCCACAGCATCACACACCGTCATGTCAAGAAGTTACACATCTTGGCATGGGAGTGGCACCCATTCCAAGCTCAACAGCACACCCCAACCCCCCCAGACTGTCGCACACACCTCAGCGGGGGGCGGCGCCAGCCACTCGAAGCTCATGATGTTGTCGATGCCCAGCGACTTGAGCTGCAGCACAGTGCTCGCCAGGTCGGAGCGCTGCATCTCCGGCACTGCGGCAGGTTAGTGAAAATAATATGAAATAAGAATGGAGATAACCAACCACGCATCTTCAGCGGTGCATCGCGGTACTGCAGCTGAAGTGTCATGCCAGGAGTGCATTGCGCACTCCCCAGGTAGCCAGCGTGGTGGGGCGGCAGACGCTCCGCAGCTCCAGATGCATTTGCATGGCACTTGCGTGAGCAGCGTATCCCTGGCGAATGCTGACCTATGCTGGCCGGCAGCTTGCTCATGAACAAACATGCGAAGGCCAGCATGCTTAGCAGCTAATGTGTTGTTTGGTCCTACCTGTGCTGGCCGGCAGCTTGCTCTCATAATCCTCCTCAGTGCACAGCCGGAAGCAGTGGCCGGGGCGCACCCGCCCTGCAGGCAGGCAGGCAGGCGCGGGCAGCGAGCTTTGAGGTGCAGCAGGGCCAATGGGCACTGACTTTTGGTCGAATCCCCCGGTGCCTCCTGTCCCACAAAGCAACTTGCGCCACTTACCTGCTCCGCTGCTGGCCAACAAACGCGCCCCAACATCACAACCAGCTGCACCTTCCCACCTGCGCGGCCTGCACGCTGCTGCGCGCTGGCTTTGGAGATGGGCGCTATGAGCAGGCTCTCAAGTCCAGTCAGAGGGTTGTAGCACCTCTGCGGCAGGGAAACGCAAGAAATAGATGGTCCACGTGGCGTAAACCAACACCCAAACAGGGCCTGCTTGGCAAAGCGGCTGTGCTTTAGTGGTCTATACCACCGCTGAGCTCACCTGCTTGGCGAAGCAGCTGTCAACCAGTTAGGAGCAGGGCAGCGCACGTGCTTGGCGAAGCGCCAGAAGTGGCACATTCAAACTGCTCCTAAACAACTCGCAACCACCAACCGCACCTGCTTGGCGAAGCAGCTGTCTATCACGTACACGATTCCCTCTAGGGTGACCGAGGTTTCGGCAATGTTGGTGGCGGCAATGACCTGGAAAAGCAGGGCCAAATGATGAGTGCGATCAGTCCATGCTCGATTGGATAAGCAGCGCCCAGCATGACCGAGGTTTCAGCAATATTGGTGGCAGTAATCACCTGCAGGCATGGCCAGAGCACCACTGGTCGAGCGACTGCATGCGGCGGCTTGCAACAGCAGCCCATTATGCAGGCTGCACGACCGAGCACCAACCGCAGCACAGTCCTCACCTTGCGCACACCCCGTGGCGCCGGTTCAAACACAGCTAGCTGGTGCGTGGCGGGCAGGCCGGCATACAGCGCCACAGGCTGCAGCCGCCACTTCAGCCTGCTGCGCTGCAGGCGCCGCCCCTCCTCGTCCAACAACTTGACGGCTGTGAATGGGGAAGCGGGACGGAAAGGGTAGAGACGGGCTGGGCAGTCAGACACAGGCAGTCTACAGGACTACGCAAGCCACACAAGCAAGATTGCAATGTGCAGCAGAGCGCATGAGCAGCCGTGCACAGACCAGCTGCAGCTGGCCAGCCGGCACCGCAATGACGGGCATGCAATCTGCCAAACAGCACAGTGAGCCCGCCCCACCTGCTTCGCACTCGTCCTGCCCGGTGAGGAAGATGAGGATGTCCCCCGGCTGGTCGTCCTTGTGGATGGCGATCGCTGCTTCAACCGCCGACTGCACCAAACAGGGCGGCAGGGAACAAATGGCCAGCATCAGCCGCTGAGCAGTCTGCGACCATTTGCCTTTGGTGGATGGGGCGTCGCTGCTCGACCCACCCCACTGCTCGACCCACCCCACAAACGGGGCCGCTTTGGCCAAAAGCACTGTGTCCGAAACCTTTGCAAGTCGTCGATGTGCCACGCATAAAACATAGCAGCGAGCTTGCCTGGAGGTAGTTGGAGGTGGAGGTCTCCAGGTAGTGCACCTGCACGCTGTGCATGCGCCCCTCCACTGCATGGGGAAGTGCGGAACGAGTGTGAGAGAGGGAGAAATATAGGCACATCAGCCGGCTGGGACAGCCTCTGCATGAGGGACGTGCGGGCAAGCGGAACGCTGTGCATGCGCCCCTCCACTGCCTGGAAAATGTTGTTGTTGGGAGACAAAGGTCAGGGAAACAATTGGCACAGCAGCAGAAGCGGCAGCACGTACAGCAGCACGCGACAACAGGCCCGCCAATGTTCGAAACCCAAATTACGATGGCGCCTTACGCGACATCAGCGCCGGGCTGCGGCTGGGCGGCTGCCCCTCAGCCGGCAGCGCCTCCACGTGGCCCACTGGCCGCCGCAGGTTGCTGGTGTCGAAGAACCTGCGAAGCCGGAACAAAGCAACAGGGGAACGTGACTGGCAGGCAATACTTGCCGCTTGAGGCACTGCATTGCTTCAACACCAGCGGCAAAGGTGGGCGTCGAGTTGAGCAGGGGATCGAATCGGGCGTATGACATGGCATGCACGACAAACCAAACAAGCGTGCCACACCTCTGTGCAAACCCACCGCGCGATTGCCTCCCCTTCAGTGATGGCGTGTGGCTGGGTGCAGCAGCAAGAGGCAATATAAGCACACCCACCGTGCGATTGCCTCCGCTTTAATGGTGGTGTGTGGCTAGGTGCATGAGCATGAGCTGCCAGCATTAGCTTGAACTAGGCAGTGCAAGAGCACCCACCGCGCGATTGCCTCCGCTTCAATGATGGCGCTAGAGATGATGACGCGCAGGTCAGGCCGCCAGCATTATTTTAGACTTCAAAATAGGCAGTGCAAGCACACCCACCGTGCAATTGCCTCTGCTTCAATGGTGGCACTTGAGATGATCACGCGCAGGTCGGGCCGCCGCCGCTGCACCTTTTTGAGCAGCCCCAGCAGCACATCGGTTGCCAGGGAGCGTTCATGTGCTTCATCCACCATCACCACGCTGTACCTGCGGCAGGGACAAATTGATGGGTGAGATAGGGGGTCTATGCTTGCGGTAGAGAGGGCGGGCCAGGGAGCGCTCGTGCGCTTCGTCCACCATAACCACGCTGTACCTGCACCACACAAGAGGGTGGGTGAAATAGAGGGCTGATTAGTGCGGTAGAGAGGGCGGGCCTGGGAGCGCTCGTGCGCCTCGTCCACCATAACAACGCTGAACCTGTGGCAAGGAGACAAGGGGGCGACCAGAGGGCAAAACAGGGTGTTGTGTAGTTGTGGCACTGAGGGGAAGAGCGTGGACCAGAGGGTCTGAACATGCTTCTGGCTAGACGCATCCAAACGCAGGGCACTCAGCACAGCTAGACGCACTTTTGCAGGAGTGGGTCGTCCATCATTTCGCGCAGCAGCACACCATCGGTGCAGAAGCGCAGGCGCGTCACACCCTGCGTTGAAGCCACAGCGTGTGCAGCAAAGGTGTGAGTGTGGTTGACCAAGGGGAGAAAGCAGGCACTACTGCAGTGACCGTAGGAAGGGCGCAGGCTGTTTGTGCACCAAGAGGTTTGGCTAACTCAGGGTGCAGGGTGGGTGCAACTGAACTGGTGTGCAGCACATGAATTCAGCCTTACCGGCGTGGACGCATCCTCAAACCGAATGGCGTAGCCAACCTCCTGCGCTCAGCCCTGCCACCACAATGAACAAGCAAGCCGCTGCCAGCTCACCGGCGTGGACACATCCTCAAAGCGGATGGCGTAGCCAACCTGCTGCGCCAGCCGGCGGATGAAAAAGAGCAGGTACAGCTGTCCTTTCAGGGAGCAAGCCTCACCGGCGTCGACACGTCTTCGAAGCGGATGGCGTAGCCCACTTCCTGCCCCAGGCGGCACCCCATCTCTTCCGCCACCCGCGCCGCAACAGTCATGGCAGCCACTCGCCGCGGCTGTGTGCAGGCCACCATGCGGCCGCTGCCGGTCCAGCCTGCGCGAGCGGCGAGGGGCAGAGTGTTTTGCGCAACCGCTGTGGCAGCTGCACTGTCTTGCAGGTGCTGGCCTCGCCTGCACCTACTCATTTCAGCACACCGGGAGGCAACACAGCCGGCAGCCCTACCTGCTTCGTGCATATACTGCGCCAGCTGTGTCATCTCAACACACATGCTCACTGCGAAAAAAAAAACCAAAAAACAAAAACAACAAGCACAGCAAGACACGGTGCAAGGCATCCAGGCACACCTGCTTCGTGCAAATACTGCGGCAGCTGCGTCGTCTTGCCACTGCCCGTCTCGCCCACCACGACAGTAGTTGCATGGGCCTCCACTAGATACAGCAGCTGGGTTCGGTGGGCGTAGATGGGCAGCCGGCGGCGCTGCGGCAGGGGAATGGAGGGGCAGTTGGGCGGCAGGACGGGTGGCGATGGTGGGGCAGGTGTGTCTGCATCGGCTTTGAGGGTGGCGCAAAAATGTGCAGCCAATGGTTAAGATGGCTGACAAACGAGGCAACCGCACCGCGGAACAGCTTGGAGAGTGAAATATCGGGCAGCAGCCGTTGCGATGCACGGATGAAAAGTAGAGCGGCAATCAGCCGCAGCAAGAGCAAAGGCGGTGCAACAGGCACCGAGTGCTCACCTGCTCAGTGAGCGCTAGCCGCTCGTTCTTGTTGTAGATGGGCGGCGGCGCTGCACTTCCCGCATCGCGATCAGCGAACGACAGGCCAAATGCGGAGGCCGAGAGCTCGCCAGGGCGCTTGAAGTCGGCCATCGCCGCTGGCGGCGGGCGGCGGCGGCGGCGCGCCCCGCCTTGCTGCCGGCGTGGCGCTGGCTGTGTAAGTCAAATATAAGACACTGCTGAGTTCACTGGCTTGTCGCTCGAGGCGCGGGGAGCCCGGAGTTGCAAGGGCGGTGCGCCGTCTTTGCGCTGCGGGGCGATCGCGGCCTGTGAGCACGGTTGATGTGATCCTCTGTTGCTCTGGTGTGTTTTGAGCAGGCCGCTAAGCCCGCATGTGCAAGCGCCGGCTGACCTGGCGCCGCCGCTAGCGGCGGCCGTTGGCCATTGCCTTTCATGCGGGCTTGCTGCTTGTACCTGCACAGGCGGAGCTCAGCCGCCGCGATAGTATGTCTGCTGGCACACGAACCCCAGAACTGTGTGCTGCAACAACAGGCTGCACATGCTTGTATCACCGGATTTTCAGGGACTGCTGGGATCAGTGGGCGGAGGAGCCTGCCGCGCTTTGACGAAGGGTGGCGCAGTCGAGGCGCCTGCTGGCAGAAGCACCAGGCAGCTGAGCAGCTTCAGAGAGCGTACACGCAGTGGTACCAACCCCATGTATGTGTATATACCGGTTTGCAAGGAGACAGCCCAGCCTGCGATTGTGGGCATGGCGAGCAGCTGCTGCCGTGCTGCCCGCTGCAGGGCTGGTGCCGGTTCATGATGTGACGAGTGCGGATGACAGCAAGCGACAAATGACACGACTGTGGATTGATGTAGCTACACGAATGATGGGCAGATGTGTAGGCTGAGGTGCAGGGGGAAGGGACAGCAGGCACAGGCTTGATGGACCGGGCGGCTGCGGTGAGGGCCGCGCTGGGCAAGTCGGGCGGGGGCGCAGCATGCGTGCGATGCCTTTCAGGAGCCCCCGAGCGGTTTTATGCGCTCTTCAGGAATCACGTCTTCTGGAGGAGGGGCACTGATTCCTCAGGTGCAACGTCGAAGCGTCCTCAGAACCTCTCGGCGGGGACACAGCCAAACCCGGCCTCGCAGCTGGCGGGACGAGTCCGTTGGGCTGTCCGCCACCAAACCCAGCTCGCCGATCGCTCGCGCCCGCTGCCAGGCGGCACCCCACCGCTGCCGCTGCCGGCGGCGCCCGCGATGGCGCAGCCCTCTCTGACAGGCCGCTGGCGCAAGGACAAAGCCCAGTCGGACTCCATGGACCCCGCCCTGGACATGATACACATGGGCTGGCTGTACCGCAAGGCGCTGGCCCTGCTGACAGTCATGGAGGTGGGCTGAACGCGCTGCCCCCGCCACCCGCTGCGCGCTGCCGCTGTGTGCCGCCGCTCGTTACCCAGTGGCGTGCCGCTGCTCCGCCCCCAGGGGCTCACGCTCGCGCTACGCCCCCTAGCCCCTGTCTGTGCAGCTGCTGAACACGCCGCAGATCTTCAGGACGACCCTCAAGGCGGGGGGCATCATGGACATTATTGAGACGTACCCCTGGACCGGTGAACCAGTGGACCAGCCGCGGCGCGACAAGCGCAAGGGGCACCACACAGCCTATGTCACGCGCACCGAGGCGGGGCACCCCAGCATCGTGTGAGCGCCTGGTGGGAGTGTGAGCAGTGCTGGCGCCAGGGGGGAGCTGGCCTAGGAAGCTGCGGCAGCCAGCCTCCGCCTGTGGCTCTCAGCCGCCGGCGGGTGTCCTCCCACCCACCTCCTCAGGTTGAACCTTGCAAGCTCTTCTGCGCCAAGGATGGCGGTCAGGCCCGCACGCACACCAACCTCCTTACTGTTTCATTCCTACTGCTTTGTTCCAATCCCCACTGCCGCAGCTCCACATGGGGCGACCCGCACGGCGGCGACAGCGTGGACGTGTTCCAGCTGTCGCCCTGCGGCAGGGTCATGACACACCACACCGACATGTCCATCCGCGCCACGGGCGAGCGCACCCGCTACAAGTGAGCTGGGAGCTGGAACTAGTATAACCGAGCTGCCGGCTGTTGCATAAGGAGGGGAGGGAGCGAGTGGCGCAACAGCGCCCCCAGCGCGTGCCTGCGGATGTGCAGCTTGCTGGGCGCGCGTTGCGGCAGCGTTAAGATGTGTCATGCGTGAGCGAGGGCCCCATCGACTGTCACCTGCCACCGGCTGCCTGCAGGACTGTGTACAACAGGATCGAGTAGAGCAGAAGATGCCGCAGGCCGGAGGGAGCGCTGCCACCGCTGTGCCATTCCGGCAGTGTATGAGCCTCCACATAATACAGCAGCTGGATGCGGTGTGCATAGATGGGCAGCTGGCGGCGCTGCGGCGGATGGGAGAGGGGCAGTTGGGCGCCAGAAGGGGTGGCAAGTGAGCAACCTTGTGCAGCACTTGGAAGAGCAACTCGTGCAGATAGGGGCCGCCAGCCGGCGATGCGGTTGGGATGGCCGACAGCTGATGCAGCTGTGCAGCCAACTCAAGATTAAGATCATGAGGTAGTCTGCTGTTGAGGGATGTAAGAACAATCAGCAACGACAGGCCGAACACGGAGGCCGACAGCTTTCGCCAGGGCGGGAGGCGGCGGCGGCGCGCCTCTAACTTGCAACGGTGCGGCGCTGGCTGTGGGGGTCAATATCTGGCACTTCTGGCGTTCACTGAACCCCCTTGCGAGGCGCGGGGAGCCTGGAGCTGCAAGAGCCGAGCGACGTCTTTGCGCTGCGGAGCGATCACGGCCGGTGAGCACGACTGATGCGATCCTCTTCATGTCAGGGTGGTTTTGAGCAGTGCATTTTGCTCTGCGCACAGCCACGTGGTGCCACGACAGCCAACTCGACCCACGCCAAACGAGCCATGCATTGGGCGCGTCATTGACTTTAAAACTCTTTGTAGAAACTTAAATGTCATTTGCAGGCGCGGCAGCACACATGGCGCTGCCGGCGGGGCCCGTGACCGCCCGCAGCGCCGCCAGGGCACCCGGCAGCGCCTCCGCTGCTCGCAATATGGTACCAGCAGCTCAAGCAGCGCGATTCAGCCGTACAGCCTCGCCCAGCGGCACCGCAGCTGCTGCCACCGCCACTGCCCGGCGCCGCAATCTGGCGGCCGCCGGCGAGGGCCGCAGCGCCAACCGCACCAAGTGGGCCAGCGGCGAGCTGTCTGGGGCTGGCAGCAGCGCAGGGACAGCCGTGCTGGAACCACCTCCGCCGGCGGGGGATGTGCCGGCTGCTGCGGCCGAGCAGAAGGACGCTTCGGAACTGGTGCGCTTGCCGGCGACGGGGAATGGGGCCTGTTTGCTGGGATGCAGCACAGTAGCAAAAGTGGAGGCAACAGCAGTTGGGACCTGGCACAAGGAGCGGAGCTGTATGTAGGACGCAGCAGTACAATTTTCTGTTGTTGCATGTTGCTACCCACAGAGGCATGCGCTTTTTGCTTGCAGGTGTGGGAGGCGGCGGACGAGGTGCGGCCGCTGTTTGCGGAGATCGACCGCATGGTGCACGCCAACATCAAGCGCGTGCAGCAGGTGAGGATTCCGGCTGCTTGCGGAGCTGTGTGCCTGCACTATGCATGCCCGTGTGCAACTGCCTGCAAACATCAAGCGGATGCAGCAGGTAAGTGCTGGTGCAACGCAGCAGAGTCTGGGGGGCTGTTTTGCATGGCAGATGCAGCACTACAGCACTACATGCCTGAGCTGTCCCAAAGCCTGTGCCTAACCCTGCCCTTGTTGTTTTGCGCCCCGCAGGCGATGCGGCGGCACCGCATTGGCCCACACCATTTTGCCGGCAGCACGGGTGCGCCTGGGGGACCGCTGTGTACCGCAAGCCTCAGCGGGGCAGGCAGCATGAATGCATGCCCGCGTCTTGCACGCTATCCTAAGCTCTGGCCATCCAGCACTCGCGGCTCCTCTCTTGTCAAGCCCTGTCTGTTGCACTGCTTCTTTACTTGCAAGCAGGTTACGGCCACGGCGACCTGGGGAGGGCGGCACTTGACGAAGTGGTGGCAGAGGTGATGGGTGCAGAGGCGGCCGCGGTGCGCATCCAATACGTGTCAGGCACCCACGCCATCTCCAGCGCCCTCTTTGGCTGCCTGCGGTGAGGGGGCACTCTTCTGCTGCTTGGAGGATGGAGCAGCAGGATGTTCTGGGGAACTCCGCCCAGCAGCTGCCCGGGTGCTCTGGATGAGTGGCATGATATGCTTGGGGCTACCTGTTCTGATTAGCCGCTGTCTGCAGTGAAAAGCAACACATGCAGCACCGCCCACTGGCTTCGTTTTGCAATGTTTGCTTCCGTAGGCCTGGCGATGAGCTGCTTGCAGTGGCTGGCAGCCCTTACGACACACTCGAAGAGGTGCGCTGCACTATTGTTTCTGCGTGAATGGCGCTCCTGCTTGCAATGCCTCTTCATGCTCTCTGTTCACGGCCGCCGCCCGCCATACTGATCCGCATGCCTGGGCAGCACTCTCGCCGCCTGCCTCTGCAAGGCTGGCATCCATGCTGGCCCTGGCCGACATGTTTTTTTGTGTGCAACACCCACCCATCTTGCCCACAGGTCATTGGCCTGCGCGGCACCCCCAACATTGGCAGCCTGGCCGACTGGGGAGTCAAGTACCGCAAGCTTGAGCTGGCGCCCAGCGGCAGCATCGATTGGGACGCACTTGCCACGGCTGTGACGCCAGGTGCGACAATGTGTGCTGGGCTGCAGGGGCAGGCTTTGTGGCCATGTGTTGCAGCCGGAGCTAGCCCAGCGGCAGTGTGTGTTGCCGCACACCTGATGTGCTGATCTTTGCAGCTGGGATGCCTTGCAACTGCCTGCATACCACTGCTCCGATGCAGGAACCAGGTTGGCGCTGGTGCAGCGGTCTCACATGCCATTCCACACTCCCCAATTGGGCCAACACCCGTGCTGCGTGGGTCCCTTTTGTCTGTTGCAGAGACCAAGGTGGCGCTGGTGCAGCGGTCCTTATGCATTCCAAACCCCCTTGTGGCTTTGTGACCTCAACGGTCACGGTCATGCTTCCCTTGCTTGCAGAGACCAAGGTGGCGCTGGTGCAGCGGTCCTTACGCATTCCAAACCCCCTTGTGGCCTTGTGACCTCAACAGTCACGGCCATGCTTCCCTTGCTTGCAGAGACCAAGGTGGCGCTGGTGCAGCGGTCCTTATGCATTCCAAACCCCCTTGTGGCCTTGTGACCTCAACGGTCGTGGCCATGCCTCCCTTGCTTGTCGCAGAGACCAAGGTGGCGCTGGTGCAGCGGTCGTGCGGCTACGCGCTGCGCCCCACGCTGCGCATCGACGAAATCGAGCGGGCCGTCAAGGTGCGTGTTTACCCTGCCCAGCTGTTTGACAGTGAAGCTAAGAGCTGTCGGGTGCCAGCGACCCACGCTGCGCATCGACGAAATCGAGCGGGCCGTCAAGGTGTGCTTTCAGAGGCCTGTCGGTTTGGTTGAGAGTGGGGCTCCGGGTTGTGAGGTTGTAAGACCGATCTTGCGGGCGTGCACGCTGCTTTGATTGTTTGCGTGTTTGGGTGCACCTCCTCGGCGCCATGCTCACTGCACGCTGGTGCTTGTTTGTCCTGCTGCGCAGGCCATCAAGGCGCAAAACCCTGATGTGATTGTTGTGGTGGACAACTGCTACGGCGAGTTCACAGACGTGTGCGAGCCGCCGGCGGTAAGAATGGTGCTGCGCTGTTTGCAATGCGTGAAGGAAAGGCGCTTGGTTGGTGCCCCGCGAGCTGCCATTTGCATGAGTTAAGCGGCAGGAATTGTCCCCGGCCAGCAGCGGTCGTTTGGTGGCATGCACTTGTTCAAATTGCGGCTGCCTGACCCACTCGCCGCTTCCTTCTGCACAGGTGGGGGCCGACCTCTGCATGGGCAGCCTGATCAAGAACGGCGGCGGCACCATCGTCAGCGGCGGCGGCTACGTGGCGGGGCGGGCAGACCTCGTCGAGCGAGCGGTGAGGGCAGGGTGCCCCGAATATTTAATAGTTGCCCATACATGCTTCTGCTGGGTCGTGCAAAGAGCGCACCAGGGCAGCAGGGCGGCCAGACCTGTCTGGGAAGGCGTGGAGTCAATCTTGCCCCGGCAACCCTGCCCCGTCCTGCTTCACGCAGGTTGCACGCCTGACGGCCCCCGGAATCGGCATGGACGCCGGCTGCGTGCCGGGCGAGACACTGCGCCTCATGTTCCAGGGTGCGGCTGCTTTGCTTGGGGAGCCACAGGTTCAGCTGTGGGCGAGGCATAAAAGGGCAGCAGCTTTCCATCTGCACAACCTCATTCCTGTACGACCTCCAAATCCTTGGCTGTGCGCCGTCCGGCCCCCGCCTTCAGGCCTGTAGCTCGCCCTCAGATGGGCGGCGCTCCATATTGCTCTGCTAACCATTTTCTTGGGACAACAACTTGACTATCAGTAACAAACAAGCATTTGTTTCCCGCCCGCAGGCCTGTGGCTCGCGCCTCAGATGGTGGGAGAAGCGCTCAAGGGCGGGCGGCTGGCCGCCCAGGTTCTTTCCAAGGAAGGGTTCAATGTGATCCCCGCCCCCGGCCGATCCAACCCATGGTCCTTCATCACCGGTGAGCTATGCCTTTGATTTTGGTGTGTGCTGATTGCAAGCATGTGTGCTGCACTGCGCTGAGCGTATTAGTGGCTCCAGTACTCCCCAAGCGCAGCGCACCACAGCGCAGTCAGGTGCCTTGTTCAACTGCTTCTCTCGGCTGCCTCTGCAGCTTGCTTGGCTCAGCTGATTGTTCCTGCTTCTTCTCATTTCGCCCCAACCCCACTGCAGCCGTGGAGCTGGGAAGTAAGGAGCGCATGGTGGCCTTCTGCCGTGCGGTGCAGCAGTGCTGCCCCATTGGGTCCTACATCCAGCCCGTGCCAGGTCAGCGGTATTGCTGTGTGTGAACTTGCTCTTCATTGTTTACCGTTTGCAGTACAGGCCTGTGCCAGGTCAGCCCGTGCCAGGTCAGCACTTGCGCCTCTTGCTTGTTCACACACCGGCACTTGGTTGTCCGCAGCGTCAGCCTGCCCGTTTCCAGCTGCTGGTCTGCTGTAGCGCCAGATGGTTTGATTGAGCTGCCGCCGGTGCTCGTTTATGCCACCCTCCAGGCGTGACCCCCGGCTACGGCGACGAGGTCATCTTCGCTGATGGCACCTTCATCGATGGCAGCACCGCTGAGCTGAGCGCGGACGGGCCCATCCGCCCGCCCTATGTCGTGTACTGCCAGGTGGGTGTGCGGCAGGAAGGGTTCAATGCTGACAAGTGTGGCTGTGCTGTGCTGCCGCGCCTTGCATCGCCGTTACAGGCACCGCAGCCGCTGCGTTTGCCTCGTGCCCGCCCTGAGCACCCCTGCTGTCCGTTCTCTCTTTGCAGGGCGGCACCCATTGGACGCACTGGGCGTATGTGCTTGAGTCAGCGGTAGCAGCGATGCGGGCAGCTGATGCGGCGGCAGCAGAAAAGTAGGCACTGGGAGCCTGCCTGTGACATGCAAGCGCCGACGGCAAAATCAACCAGGCGACACGTGCCGCTGCGCCCATTTCGTTTGACATTCAACCCTTCACATTTCAATGCTCGTTTTCAATGAGCCCTGCACTTAAACCCCGTCTCGTCATTTCTTCAAGCATTGTTCAAGCATCGTGATCTCACCTCCAGCACCATGTGGCTGCATCAGTGGTGTGGCGGAGGAAGCTCAGTGGCTCTAATCGCCGTCCTTACAAAGACTGGCAGGCCTCTTGCCCTCTCTGCTGGACCAGAAAGATGCCAGCCAGCCTTCTGCTGTCGACCAGGAGGCCGCTCGCCGTGGCAGCCGCAAGCCGCAGCTCCGCAGCGCCCCAGTTCCTGCAGACAAGGGTTGCTGTGCCAGCACAAGCCGCTGGGCGGCGTCCGAGGCCGTCCTCAACTGCCACCGCCGCTGCCGCCGCCGCCGCCGCCACTGCCCCTGCCACGCTGCCTTGTTCGTCGCCTCACAGCTCATCTCTGGCATGCCCTCCTGCAATGTCTACCCTCTTCCACCCCATGCAAATCAGTCATCCTCGCTGCATCATGCACGCGCAAGCCTCAGTCCGCGCCGCCGCCGCCGCGCCAGTGCCGTCGGTGGCAGCGGTGGCAGCGGCGGCGCTGGTCAGCCCGGGCCAGGACGGCACCAGTCTGCCGGCGGCACACCTGCTGGTAGCTCCGGCAGTGCCCAGCACACAGCGCCAGTCAGTGGCACTTCAGAGTGGCCTTCCCTGGAGGAGTGTATGGACACAGCCAGCTGCCAGGCTCGCCTGATTGATGGCAAGCCATACATCCCCCTGGCAGAGGTGTGTTGCTGCTATCCTCCGCTGCGACTCGTTTGCTGAGTCGGTTTCGGGTTTGGGTTCGAGATGCGCTAATCTTTCGGTACCAGCAGCTGCACGCAAACAAGGGGGCTTGGCAAGGGGCGGAAGCTGGGCGGGCACAGCATGCATGCTTGTCGCACGCACCAGCGGCCGCCTGCTTTAACCCGACTGGCACACACCCGATTCATCCCATCCCTCCCCGCCCTAATGCAGGGGGGGCGCTTCTTTGCCGCCGGCCTGCACGCCGACAATGTGACGAGCGGGGCGGTGGAGCGGCTGGTACTGGCTGAAGCCAGGGTGGACGGTAGGTGCCACATGCCTCAATCATTGTGGGGCATGGCAACCAGCTGAGCCAGCAGCTGTGCGAATCGTTCGTTTCTTGCAAACACTGCATTTCCCCGCTACAGAGCTGGAGGAGAGGCAGGAGGCGGCGGGGGAGGAGCAGGCACCATTGGCACCCGGCGGAAGTCCAAGTTTGTCTCAGCTTGTTTGCGGTCATCCCTTTACTTGCTGCAGAGCTGGAGGAGAGGCAGGAGGCGGCGGAGCAGAAGCTGCTCGCGCTGGAGGGTGCCGCCCAGATGGAGCGAGAGGCAAGAGCCATGAGTTGCAACGATTCAAGCGGTGCCACAAAATTGCAGGCTGCTGCCGCGCAAGCGCGCGTATTGCTGAGTTGTTGCACTGGCACGCAACTGGAGCCAGAGGCAGGGCTGCAGCCCTTTCCTGTAGGCAGCTGCAGTGCTGTGGCCGCGAGTGTTGCCGTGACTTGCAACCGAGCAGCCGCAAATTTGGTAGGCCTGCAGGTGCATGAACGCGAGATGCTCCGCCTGTTTGAATACGCCATGGCACTGGAGACTGAGGTGAGCATACCAATCATTGCTGCTTCTGAACATACCGGCACAACAGCGCGCCGAAACTTTTGGTCAGGCTGGCGGCAGGGAGGCAACGCAGGCAGCTGAAGACCAAATGGCAGTCCAGTTTGAGTTCCTCAGTTGCCTGCTACTGCTCATCACAGGTTGAGGAGGCCGAGCGAGACATGCGCGCTGCGCTGGTGGAAGCGGTGCATGCTGCCGAAGGACGGGTGGCGGCTCAGTACCAGGCCGCCCTGGCTGAGGCGGCTGCAGAGGTGGAGGAGGAGCAGGCCCTGGAGGTGGGTGATAACAGTTTCGCTGCTGACCATGCTGCGCTTCTGCCTTCTTACAGACACGTGCACTGACCACACAACCGGAAACCCAACAGGGTTTTGCCGACTTTGTGGCCGCTGCCTACGCTCTCTCAAAACAAGGAACTGACCTGTACCCTGCCTCTGCCCCGCGCTGCCCGCTGCGCTGTGCAGCGCAGCATGGCGGAGCAGCTGGTTGAGCTGGAGGCCGCGCTGTGCGCTGCGCGGGAGTCACAGCGTGCATGGCGCGACCGCGCCCTGCAGGTGAGGCATGTGGGGAGCTTGCTTTCAGCCGGTGTTGTGTAGAATGGCAAGTTTCCAACTTGCTATTCTAAACAGTCCAGATGCTTCTGCCTGCGATTAGACAAGCTGGTGGCATGCGCCCAATTGGTGACAGAGATATTTGTCTGCCATCGGCTACACAGGCGGAGCGCCAGTTTGAGCAGCTGAAGCTGTTGACTGGTGCGTGCTGCTGGAGTCCATTAAGATGCCAATGGCTGTTCCCTGCCGCTCCCCGCAGGCGGAGCGCCAGTTTGACCAGCTGAAGCAGATGATTGGGCAGCGCCTGCAGCAGGCGGCGGATGCCGCTCGGCGCTCCGCAAGCGAGCAGGATCAGGAGCAGGCCATGGCCCAGTCTGCAGGGCAGCTGCGCAGGGAGCAGCTGGCGGCTGAAGCGCAGCAGGAGGGCGTGCACAGCGGGCACAGCAGGGGCCCGGCGGGCCACGGGGCGGAGCACGGACGGGCGGTAGAGGGCGGGCAGTCGGCAGAAGAGGAGGGGCAGGGTCGGGCTGGCAGGGAGAGGCGTGTGCCGCCGCTGAATGCCCGCATGAAGGCACTGGAGGATGAGCGCTGAATGCCAGGCACTGTGGAACCTCAGTTGTGGTGCTTTGCCCACCCCAGCACGTCTCCACTTTCACCTCTGCTCAGCAGCATTCATTAGCTCTGCCTGGACCGCTCATAGGTTGCCAAGTGCATTCTGTAGCGCCTGACTTTGCGATCTGCGTTGTGTGCGTTGCACAGTCGATGCACGCTGGTGTAGGCACCCGAACTTTGTAAATACAGGGAAGAGGGTGGCTGAGCGCTGGGGAGGACGGGAGAGGGGAGGCGCAGGCCCCTGCAAACAGGTTGGCCAAAAGGCGCGGCACTGCGGAGGTAGGCGTTTGGCAGCTGTACCCTGAACCTGAGGGAAAGTGCTGCCAGGACTGTGTGGGAAGAGGGACAACAAGAGCTGGTGGGGAATTCGGGGTGTTCGAACAGTGTGAGGGAAAGAACAACGAGTGGAGGCAGGGTGTGAGAAACGCATGGGTTGGGCAGGGCGCACGCTTGCTTGCTGCACAGCGCCGCCCGCAAGGCATTGGGTGCAAGAGATCAGTGGGGAGCGCTGGGGCTGAGCCGTGGCACAGAGGCTTGCGCAGTGCCGCGCGGGCCTGCGAACCCAAATACAGCAGCCCGAGATTGAATGAAGCTGGCCTGGAAAAACCGTAATGGAGAGAGCAGCGTGGGTTGGAGAGATGGTGCGCAGAGCACACCGCAATAAAGCACAGAGGGAAAAGATGGATTAGGGCTGAAACGAGCATGAATTCTGCAGCGGACGTGGCGCGCACGGCCAGCTGCGAAACGCTAGGGAGAGGGTCGGACGGGGCGGCGGCATGCTCGACATACCATGGTTGCACACGTCGGATAAGGGGGCTGGCTGGACTGCCTTTATGCAAAGGTTGTGTTCGGGATGAGACAAATGAATGATGCCTGCCTGGGCTGCCAGACTGGGCTGATGGGCTGTTCATGCTGACCAGGCAGGCTGGCTCAGCCCGCTGCACCGGCCTCGGCGGGGGCGCCCTCCGCTGCCATGATGACCGCCGCCGTGCTGGGGCTGGGACCTTCCCCCGGCGTTGCCGCCGCCGGCTCCGACTCCATAGCCGGGCTGGCCGGGCTGGCGCCGCCGCTGCAGCCGTTGGTGCAATCCTCGAGGTTGTTGTCGATGGTGGCTGCGCCGCGGCGGCGCCGCCGCTCCAGCCATGCGTCTCTCATGCGCAGCTCCGCCAACCATAGCGCCCACAGCGCGGCCAGCGAGAAGACCACCAGGATCAGACCCAGCAGCATGAGGTGCACAGTGTCCACCCGGCCTAGAGTGGCCTGCAAAACAGGCAGGCAGGCAGCGGGAGGAGTAGTGGTAAAGCAGCTAGAAGGGGCGACGGCCGGCGGCGGCGAAGTGGGGTCGGCGGCAGCACGGCAGAACAAGGCGGGTGGGCGGACGCTTGCAAAACTGCTGGGGGGACGGCTTGCTGAGCAGGCATTCTGAGCAGGCAGGCAGGCAGGCGACCTATGAGCGGCAGCACAAGGAGACCAGCTTGCCTCGTAGGCGCGGGGCAGGTGGAACAGCGCGAGACACAGCGAGGCAAACTGCACCGGCAGCGCGTGGTTGGTGCGCAGCTGCGGGCGGGGCGGGCGGGTAGGTGGGCAGGCAGGCAGGGGTCAGCAAGCAGCCGCTGAGCACAGTCGGTAGGTTATCACAGTCAGTAGGGCTCCATAGGCAGCCCAGCATTGTTCACCGGCCAGCAGCAAGCCCACGAACTGTCCACTTGAAACTGCCCTGCTGGCAAGCACGACTGCACAAGCTGACAAGCGCAGGCGCAGGCACGAGAGCTCACCCGCAGCAGCAGGGGCGACAGAGTGATGTAGTGCAGCCCGCAGGAGTGCACCACAAAGCGCAGGATTCCAAACCCTGCCAGCACCGCCTCGCCGCCGTGCATCAGGCCCTCTGGCCGGCAGCTGACGCTGCCCAGGTCGGCGCCGCTCAGGGCTGGGCAGGTGCCTGACGCGGGCGGCGGCGCGAGGGCGGCTGACGGCGGCAGGGGCTGGAGGGAGCTGAGGAAGAGGCAGAAGAGCAGCTGGGTGGTGCCCAGCAGCGCTTCCCTCAGGCCCTGGTACCTGCAGCAGGGTGCGGCAGGGGGAGGGAGAAGTGGGCGCAGGTGAGAGGCAGGCCGAATTGCCAGCTCGCGATTGAGACACAGTGCGCGGCTGGAGCGGCAGCGATATGCAACGTTGTGCAGGGCCGCTGGGCAGCCGCACACCCTCCGGTCAGCTGCCAAACTCCAGCCATCTCCAGCAAACACGCTACCGCCAGGTACTCACAGGCGGCCATCAAAGAAGTATGGCGCGAAGAGCAGCAGGGCGGCCAGGCCCGCGGGCCACTGTGCCTGCATGTGCAGCGCGGCGGCGCACAGCAGCGCCAGCAGCACCACAAACGCCGCCAGCAGGTCGTTCTGCGGCAGTAATAGAGTTGCAGAAAAAACAAATGCAGTAAAGAAGTTGGGGCCGCATGCGCAGGACGCTTGGCATCAAGCTGAGGTTGCCGACAAACAAACGAGCCACACAAACGAGGCAACCCCACAGCCCGGCCGCTATGTTGGTCCCTGCACGCCAGGCAAGGTCCCCAGGAGCCGTCCCAAGCGCACCTTTTGCTGCTGGCGCGAGTGGTGCATGGCGAACGCTCGCTCCAGTTGGGCTGGGTGGAACGTGAGGCTGCAGGAGAGGGAACAAGGCAGCGGTCAGTGGGATGTGAGTGAGTGCGTCCAAAGAACAAATCACGCAGCCATTGCTCCCCAGGTGTACGGCATATGTGGCACCTCACTGCTTTTCAAGCCTCATGTGCTGCGGCGCTCAAGCCCCAACAGCAGTGCACACCCAAGCCAATGCCCACCTGCTGAACTTGAAGGGCGACATGCCGCGGCGCAGCCGCATGCCGCCGTGCCCGGCCATGGGCCCACTGCCGCTGCCGCTGGGGTGGCTGGTGCCATCTGAGCTCCTCGTGCTATACGGCCCTGCCGGAGGGTCTGCTCCCGCCCCCGCCCCTGCCCCCGCGCCTGCTGCCGCCCCCGCCCTGCCTGCAGGAGGGTCTGCTGCCTGCTGTGCTGCTGCTCGGGAGGGTCCCGGTGCATCTGCTGCAGGTGTGCGTTCTGCCCCTCCTCCAACGCTCGGGTCACTGCCTGGCTGGGGGTCTCCGGATGAGGCCGGCGCTCCGCCCTCCCCCGCCTGCTGCTGCCCCCGCTGCTGCGCCTGCTGCCGCACCTGCTGCTGCCGCACCGCCGCCGCCTGCTGCTGCAGCTGCACCTGCTGCTGCCACGCCGGCTGGGGACCCAGGGCCGGCATCAGCGCTGCGACGGCCTCTTCTGCGGCTGCTGCAGCTGCGTCAAAGCCAAACAGCTCCCCCATATAGTCATCCTCCATCCAATCCCCATCATCAGCATCCCCAAGCTGCAGCTCCTCCTGCAGGGGATAATAGAGCAGCAAGCAGATTTGACGGCAAGCGACAGCACACATTTCACAGCACATGGCTGGCACTTCAGGCCTGCGACAGGGCAAACAGCAGCCAGACTTGCAAGCCCGGCAGCCGCGCCGGCCACGACAACCGACAACCACCGATTTCAGACACCCAGAAAGTGCCTCCACATCTGCTCACCTGCGCCTCTGCCTCCGTGGTCAGCAGGCCCGCGCCCTCCAGCGAGGCCAGCAGCATGGAAATGTGGGGACCCACAAAGCGCCCCGTGCGCAGCGCCAGCTCGCTCAGCCGCGCCATCTCACTGCAGGGTCGCCGTGGAGAGACAGAGTTGCGGGGCTGAATGAGTGAAACATGTGGGCAGTTGAACGCGATAGCAGCCAAGGATCAAAGGCAACACAGGTCGCCAGGCGAGCTCTGAAAATCGCTCACTCTGGCGTCGTGGCCTGGTCGCCGGCGGCGGTCAGGGCTCCAAAGGTGGGGTGGTAGGCCGTGTTTTGTGGGATGGCCAGCGGCTGCCCCTCCCATCTGCAGCACAGCATGGCAGGAGAGCAGGGTGAGAGAAAATTCACCCTGGCTTGGCGGAAAGCCTGCAACTTGCAGGGGGGGCAATGAAACCGTCAGCAGTAGTGGCAATAATTGGCGCAAGATGTGCAAGCAAGATTGGCACATGCCGCACGGCATCTGCCGCATGCAGAGTTGCATAAAACATGAAACAGAAACCCAGCTATGGCAGGCACAAGGGGCAGGCAGCAAGTGGGTGCCTTGGCGCCAACACTCACATTGTGCCGGCACGGGGCGGCCAGTAGAAGGGCATGGAGACCACAGACAGCGCTGTGCAGCCCTGCAAGCAAGCAGTAGGGGCAGTGCAGCAGCGCTTCTTGGCACAGACATTGCGAGAGACGGGCATGCAGACAGACCACAGACAGTGTAGTGCAGCCCTGCACACAAGCAGTAGGGCAGAGCAGCAGCGCTTCTTGGCACAGGCATTGCATGAGAAGGGCATGGAGACCACAGACAGGGCGGGCTTCCCTGCAAGCAAGCAGCTTCGGATGTGGGCACAGGGAGAAGGAGGCAATGAGTGGCCGTGGGGTGCCAGGCAGGCAAGGCGAAGTTGTATGGTACGCATTAAAAAGCAGCGTGTTCCACAGCAGCCCCCAGCCCCAGCGTCTGTGCAGATTGTCCCAGCAACCAGTGGCCAGCGGATAACCGGCAAGCAGCGCCCACCCAGCGGGACGGGTCGACTTCCACGTCTGGCAACAACCAGCCCTATAGGGCAGATGCACAAAAACAAGCAGGGCCCACCTCCCGCTGGTATAAGTCCTCCTGATCCCACAGCGGGGACCGCCTACTGCAACAGGGGCAGGGCGGGGAGGCTTGCAGCTCAGCGCGGCAGGCAGGCAGTGCCGGTGTCCGCTACCAGGTGCAGCCGTGGCCATGCGCCCGCGTTGCGTTTTGTCGCATGTGCCGCAGGCACTTGCGAGCGGCAATACAAGAGGTCCAGGGAGATGCAAAGCTGCGCAGCGGGCCAGCTGGCACTCTTCAGGCTGCACAAGACAGCATGGACGAGCGTCCACAACCGGTGCAGCAGCGCCTCACTTGTGCTCGCGCACGACCATGATGGGCTGGTTTTGCAGCACCGCCGCGGCGGCAGCGGTTGGATGGATGGGCACATAGCTGGCGTGGGTGGCGCCGCTGCCCTGCAGGTCCACAGTGATGCTCACCATCACCTTGTTCTGCAGCCCGAACGACAGCCTGCAGCGACGAAGGAGGGGCGAGCGCAGGCGGTGGGGTGGGCGAGCGCCCGGGTTTGGCGGCGGGCGTGCCGCGCCTGCTGCTGGCGGCCGGGACGGGCCGGCCGGCGCCGCCACGGCGCTGCCCAGCTGCTGCAGCGCAGCTGGCAGGCGACAGGGCCCCCGAAGGGCGCCCTCGGTTCGGATGGGGTGGAGGTGTGACGGCCAGGAAGCTCCGGAGGGCCAGGTGAGCATTGCAACCAGGATCGGACGCGCACCTGATCAGCTTGCAGCCGGGGAAGGCGGCCCGCAGCCGCTGGTGCGCCTCCGCGGGCACAGCGCTGCGGCTGCACGCCGTGGCAAGCTGGATCGCCAGATTGTCGTTTTCCTCCATCGCTCTGTGATGCCCAGGGCGCGGCCGGGGCCTCGCAGAAGGCGTGCCCAGGCTGCGCCGCCACGAGGGCGTCGCGCCGCCCCGCATGGGCAGCAGCGGCCCACCCCCGCAACCCCGTTGCCACTGCACAGGCCAGGGAACTCTTTGCAATTTGATGACACCACATTACACTCTGCATCCCTGTGCCCGCCCAATGGAGTCTGGCCAGGCTGCCGGGCCTGCTTTCAGCACCAGATGGCCCCACCGGCAAACGCACGAGAGCCGTATTGGTTTACGTTCTGGAAACACGGTTCTGCACTTGCAGGCCGAATTCTGCGCCACAGGACCCACAATAAGCAACCGTCCTGCGTTGGCACGAGTGCTGCCCACGCCTGCAGCGGCTCAGCAGGAGCGCGAGCGGTGGCGGCGCGCCGGCATGGGGCAGCGGCGGTGGCGGTTCATAGCGCTGTGCCTCGTTCGCCGGGAGTCGCTTTACTATCTCGCTAACCAAGCTCTCCGCAGCCCTTATGCTTGCCAAGCCTGTGTAGCGCGCTGCGCTGCTCGCCGCCGACCCACAGCCACAGGGCGCCGCCCAGCCAACTTGCGCGCACTACATCGACACCAGATGCATCTGCAACAGCCAACCAGCGCCCTTGGAGCCAGCCTGCTGCAGCCAGCCACCGTCGGTTGATGGCCCACGCGGCACATGCGCGTGGTGCTGCTGCTGGTGCTCGCCCTGCATGCCTTCTCAGGTGAGTAGTAGCGCCGGCAGCGGGGAGGGCTGCTGGCGGCGCCCGGTGCCGGGCCGTTCGCGGGCGGCGGCCGCTGCCGCTCGTCTCCTGCTCTGGCTGGCATCGCAGCAGACTGCTCGCATCCAGCCTGTCCACGACTCGTTGCAGGCTGCAGCGCTGACGCCCTTACAGCTGGAAGCTACCGGCTGCGACTTCCAGGCCGGCTGGCGTGCGTGTCGCAGGGTGCGGCTGCCGCCCTGCTGCCGCAGCCACCGAGCCGCACTCCCGTGTGCACCATGCCAATGGTCCCCGGTGAATGATTCAAGGATCAACCCTGCTGCTGTGCTTTGCCATCTCCCGGAATGCCCAACTGCAGGCCTGTTGTCCTCGTTTGCCTGCACCAGCGGCAACACTCGGCTCACGCTGCTGAACCGCCAGCCAGCAAGCACACAGTGGTCCCTCCAGCCGGTGCAGCCAACTGCCAAGAGCATAGCAGCCACCACACTCGTGCGGCTAGTGGTGAGCTTGCTGGGGGATTGGGGGTCGGGCAGTTGTCTGCTGGCCAGCTGCCATGTTCGGTTGCAGCACACACCTGATTGAGCGGCAGCGGCATGGCCGGCTGACGGTGACACCAGCATGGGTTGAGCACCACCCAGCTGAAGGTGCTCTAACCATTTTCCTGCTATATTACATGCAGGCCACGGCCCGAACCGCCTGTGGCACCAAATACGTCACCTGGCCGGCCGGCTGCAGCTCCGGGCCCGTCACCTTAGCTGTCCTGGCCCCCACATCCGCTCGGCAGCAATGGGTGGTTGAGCCGTGGGGGGCCACCTGGCGTTTGCGCCCCGCCAGCTGCCCAGGAAACTACCTGTCTTTCCACACCAGCAATTGCTCAAACACCTACGGACAGGTACAGCCCAGCCTGGCGTCCTATACCAACGCCTTTTCGATCTACCGAGTGGCAGACGGCACACTAGTGAAGCCGGCGGCGGCAGGTCAGCCCGGGGCACCCCCACAGCCCCCACCGCAGCCCCCAGCCTCCCCACCGCCCAAGCCGCCCCCACCCTCCCCGCCGCCGCTCATCCGACGCTCGCCTGCCCCGCCTCCTGTCCCTCCTTCCTCGCCGCCGCCGTCGCCCAAACCATCACCCTCGCCCTCCTCGCCGCCTCCTGCTCCACCCCAGCCGTCCCCTCCCTCACAACCCAGCCCTCCACCCTCCCCTGTCCCATCCCCACCTGCCTCATCCCCGCCACCCGCTCCTCGCCCCTCACCGCCCCTGCCGCCCTCAAGCCCCCATCCTCCACCATCAAACCTCACCTCGCCGCCGCCGCCAGCGCCGCGACCGTCACCACCCACGCCACCACTGCCCTTGCCCTCACCGCTTCCCTCGCCGCCCATGCCGTCACCTGTGCCGCCGCCGCCGCCGCCCACGGACGGGTGAGCTGCTGCTGCTGCTGTTGCTGTGCTGCCGCCGCTGCTGCTGCTGTTGCTGTGCTGCCGCTGCTGCTGTGATGTGCATCCTGCATCAGCCGACCTCCAAGCAGCGTCATGCCTTCCATCCCTGCCCACACGCTCAATTTGCACTTTCAGGGCCGGGCCCAGGTCAAATGTGACGGCCAGCGCAGTGGAGTTCTCCCGGTGGGGGTTTGGCTATGAGGGCGGCTTCCGCCTCGTCAACAAGTGAGTGCGCAACCTTTTAGGGAGGTTTCCTGTTGATGTCGCATAGATTTGGTCTTGGCATGGCGCTGTTCACAATATCTGGGGGCAGGGTCGCTTCACGACACGGCCAGGTGTGGCAGCAGAGGGGCGGCTGCGCACAACAGCAGGTGGCCTTGCAACTGCGGCCTGACAGCACCTCCGCTCTCCAGCCTCAACAGTAGCTCCGCTTCACCACCCGCTGCTGCAGCAACACGTACGACATCCTCAACTGGAGGCTGGACTTTACTTTTGCGGGTGGCAACTTCACGTGGGGCCCCTCCGATGGCGATGTCAGCTGGCAGGGCACTTTGGTGAGTGGCACAACACTTGCAAGTCGGACTTGATCATGCATGGCTGGCTGGGATGGAGCGGTTGAGAGTGATTATGCTGAAAACATAAGGGCACATCACCACCATCGGCTCTTTCTGCCCCGCCAACGGCCCATGTGCATGCCTGTCCGCTGCACCCTGCAGGGCCAGCTGGTCCCGAAGCAGTGGTCCCAGGAAATCAAGGCGGGGGCCACCAAGGAAATCCGCTTTGGCGGCAGCGGGCAGCTGCCCACCAACCTGCAGGTAGCAGTGGGCGTGTGCCGCATGGGCTGGCCAGCAACTGCGAATTGGACGGGGCCCTGCTACTGGTCAGCCTGGGCGGGCAAGCGTTTCGAGACTGTCGGTTGCGGTGGAACCCTACGTGCCGCCGCTGCACATGTTTGCTGCACCGCTGGCCCTCTGCCCCATGCCGCAGTTCACCCAGGTGCTGCCGCTGCTCGACCCATACAACGAACCATTGCAGTTTTTCACTGCAAAAATTTCTGCGCCCCACCTCCTTTTCCTGCCGCAGTTCACCCAGGTCCTGCCGCTGCTCGATCCGGACAATGATCCTTCTCTGAAAACGCGGGGCGCCTTCCCTGCCAAGGTGCCCCAGGGCAGTGGGCGAGGCGGCCGGGTAGTGGCTGTGTTGCTGCTGCCCCTGTTCAGCTGAGCTGCAGATCTGGAAGTGGTTCCTCTGCCTCTACGTGGGGATGTACTGCAGATGGCCCCAGTTTTGTGCGATTGTGCTTCCCTGTGTGGCCGCAGGTGTTTGCACCCTTTGTCGATGTGGGCCTCTACCCCACACCCCGCCTGCTGGACTTTTTCGAGGTGCGCAACCCGGTGCCGATGGTTTGCCTGGAAGTTGGCCAGGTCGTGAGCATCCAGCGACCAGGCTTGAGAATGGCGGCTTCAGCGGTGCTGCTCGATAGCCGGCACTGCCGGGGCCCGCTGGCTGCTACCAGCGCCGCCCCGAGTGGCGCTGCCCTTCAATGTCACAGTGCGGAGCCGTGCCTTTTCTTGGCGCCTTAGGTTGACCAAGGCGCTTGCCTATACCCCCCTGCAGGCCACGGGCCAGCAGTGGTTTACCCTGGCCTTCATAACGGCGGACCAGGAGCGCAAGGTGCCGGCCTGGGCGGGGACAATCGGGCTGGAGAAGCAGTTTTTGATGGATCAGGTGAGTTACTGCTCAACCAGGGTTTATAAGCGGTTTGTCTCCAGGTTGGCATGGATTGGCATGGGCAGGCAGAGTGCGACATATCAGGCCAAGCCTTGCCTAGGCCAGGGCCAGCTTGAGACGGTTGATTGGGTGTTCCGATGGACTGTGGCTGGCCTGGAGAGGCTTCCTTAGATTAGATCATGCCAGAGCCAGGGTGAATGTGTCAGAAAGGTCCCCTGCATTACTTGCTGCAGATTAGGGACGTGCGCCTGCGCGGCGGCGACGTCATTGTTTCGTTTGGCGGCGCAGCGGGGCAGGAGCTGGCGCAAGTGGTCACCGACGAAAATGCGCTGGTGAGACAGGAACGCAAGAGCGCTGCTGCCATGGTGTGTGTTCTGCGCAGCACGACACGGTGGGCGCAGGCGCCGCGTTGGCGGCTGGGGTTGAGACGCCAATAAGCAGATTTGCAAACAGACGTATGCCAAAGCTCCAAGTCTGTGGTAAGCACGCAGTGCAGCTCCTCTTTCGCCCATCCTGCCCCTGCAGCTGGCGCACTACCAGGTGGTGATCGACCTCTACAAGCTGCGCTGAGACTGCCAGTCCCTGTTCACGCATCCAATCACCAATGCCATCCCACCCTGCATGCAGCTGGCGCACTACCAGGCGGTGATCGACCTCTACAAGCTGCGCTGGGTGGACTTTGACGTTGAGGGGCAGGCAGTCGCACAGCCGGCCTCGTACGATCGGCGCAACCGGGTGCTGGCGCGCCTGCAGGTGGGCTGAATGAGCTGGCAGGGATGAGGTGAACGTGTGATGTGGTGCGTGAAGCGAGGGGCAGGTGGTTGCGCCGCACGGCTTGCTGTCTTCCTCACCCCTGCTTGCTGCTTGTCCTCTCAGCCGCTGCATCTGTTCTTCCAAAACCACCGCAGGCCGCCAACCCCGGCCTTATCGTTTCCTTCACGCTCCCGGTGCTGCCCACGGGGCTGACTGCCGACGGCGTTCGCCTGCTGGAGAGCTGTGCCAAGTACGGAGTGCGGGTGGATGTGGTGAATATCATGACGATGGACTATGGCGACAGTGCCGCGCCAGGTGAGGGGAAAAGGAGGGAGGGGTGGCTGGGTGGCCGGGCTGTCGACACCGTGAAGGATTGAGCCGGACATGGCGCTGCTGCTGCTTGGAGCCGAGGCTGCCGACGGAGCTATATGGTGTGGCAGCGCCGCCGCTTTACTCAACAGCACACCAAAAGGGTGCAATCAAGTGTTGCCCAACAGCAGGCAGACATCAGCCGCATGCCGCCCCGCTTGCCCCTGCAATTGCAGCCCCAGACGGCCGCATGGGAGAGTACGCCATCCAAGCGGCAGAGGCCACGTATCGCCAGGCGCTCAGCGCGGGCCTGAACACCACCAAGGCAGGTTGTCACAAGCGGTCAGAGGGACTGCTTGGTAACATGCAGTGACCTGATTGCATGCCCTTGCAAGTGCAGCTGCCTGGCCCTCCTTGCACGGTGCCGCACTGCCTGGACAAGCATGCCGTGCTGCCCATGCCTGCCTGGTTCCCTATTTTGCCTGCAGATCGGCAACACCCCCATGATCGGGCGCAATGACGTGGAGACGGAAGTGTTTTATCAGGCTGATGCGCACAAGGTGAGAGGATTGACGGTTATAAATAGGAAGGTGGGCTGGGTGCCCAACGTGCCGGCGTGTGTGCCAGCCCGGCTTGATCCCTGAAATAATGAAAGCTAATCTGCCTGCCTGCTATTAGATTTTTCCTTTTGCACTTCCCATACGTGCCGCAGGTGGCGCGCTGGGCGGCCGCCACGCCCTGGGTCCGCTGGACCGCTTTCTGGTCGCTGGGGCGGGACAAGTGAGCGGCCACTGGGGCAGACAGCCTTGTTGCTGCGGCAGCTGTTGCAGCTTGTGGCAGCTTGTCGCAGCAGCAGTAGTATATGCCGCCGATGCAGCACTGAGTTGCCGTGCCACCCGGCTGCCTTGGCTGCCCTGTGCAGGTTCAATGGAGAGACCTATGTGTCGATCCAGTCGTCCAGTATCCCCCAGCAGCCGTTCGAGTTCACCAAAATCTTCAAACAGTACGCCGGCTGACCCGCGGCTGCCCCATGCACGTGCACACAAGCACATGGGTGCTGGCGCACCAGCCTCGCAGCACCAAGCAACGATTGATACAGCAGCTGCATGTGTGAGGGGCCACTGTGTGTGCAGATGTGGCCTCAGCCCGTCCAGTGGAGTCGTTGATGTTTGCTAGCGGCTGCGAACGCACCCTTCCCATACCATGCGACTTTCTATTGATCGGCCCGCTTGGCCCTCATTTTTTTCAAAATTCCCGATTGTTATTCGGCATCCAAATAAGCATCCAATTGTGCGGCATGCCCCCTCCTCCCTTTAGCATCATCTCTCCTGCACGTGCGCTGCCACTGCCACTCCTTCATCACCATTCTTTGCACAACTGGGGCAGCCGCATACAAGTGGCTTGCCTACCGCCGTCCCGTGCAACGCTCTTGCCAAGGCTGCCCCCCATGCCATCAGCACAACACTGCACACTACCTCGCTACGCTTCCGTGCTTGCATTTCTTTTTTGAGACTTTTACATGTGAAACTTGCATATGGCTTTCGAGCCGTCATCAGCAAGAAGTGATTCACCCGTAACAGTGGGTGGCACAAGCCGCCTGGGGGTGCCTGCCTTCCAGCTGCCAGCTGGGGGCGCAGCTCATGACCGTGTCACAGCTTCTTGCTGCAGGGGCAGAGGGAGCGGCAACCGTTTGAGCTCCCGTGTGTGACATGCAGCCCACAGCGAAGGGTAGGCAGGCAGGCTTGCTGCCCAGCATTGACACTCGCTGGATACAGGTGAAACACATGGTCCAAGACCAAAGCTTGCAACATGCATCTGCCCACCTGTAAAATGTGGGCTTGATGCCATCCGAGTTGCCGTAGTACAAGCCCAGGTGGGTGTAGATGCTGTGGGCAAGCGAGGAAGGGTGCAGGAGGGCATAAGCAAGCATTAGTTGGCATTGCTGGGACAGGGGTTCAACAAGTCCGGTCCGCCCAGCAGTAGCAGCAGCAGGGACGCGGCTGCTGCCGTGCCGTTGGGTGAACCAACTGCAATCCCAGGCACATCCAGGCACTGAGTGCCAGTCCGTTCTCACTCAGGTTTGTATGTGATCTGGGGCCACTTGGCGCGCTGCGGCTGCGCGGCCCGCAGCGCTGCGCTGAGCCCGGCGTGCACCCGCATGGCGTCCTGCCTGCAACCAGCGGGGAGGGCAGGTAGAGTGCAATGCATTGTACTGGAGTGCACCACCCGTGCCTGAGCCTGCAACTCGCAGGGTGGCACCCTCCCTGCAACCAAGCAACATGGCATCCTTTCCGTAACACGCAAGGCAGCTGCCGCACTTGTCGCTAAAGTCGTCTGTGTAGACGCAGATGACCCGCTGCCCCGCCTGCTGGTGCGGCCGCCCGCCCTGCGGCCCCGCTGAAATCTTGGCAGACGCGCACAGACCCTGCAGGCAAGCGCAGACAGGCGGGGAAGGGAGTGGCTCGATGCGACATCGCTGAGGTTGCCTTCCTGCCCGAGGGTTCTGGCATGTGCGGCAGCACAGCGCGGCAGCTTGGCAATGTGTGCAGCAGGGGGCACTCTGGCTGAGCAGCAGAGCAACGAATTGACAGGATGTAACTCAAGTACGCGCCAACTGGTTCAGTGAGATTGCATACACCACAGCACGCTGCACAGCCAGCTTGCCTGCACATACACCGCCCGCGCCACGGCGGCCCACACGACCGCCTCGTCCTCTGGAGTTGTGCGCACCATCCACTTGCCGCTGGTGATGCCGCACTCCTGCCCAATCTGCAGGAGGGAGAGCAAACAGCAACCGTGTGTCTCAGACGGGAGATTCCAGGCGTTCACTTCCGCTGGTGATGCCGCACACCTGCCCAATCTGCAAGAAAGAAGGGCACCAGTTGCAACCGGGACGGCTCTCTCAATGTGCAGCACACATGTACAAGGGACAGGCAGGGCAGATCGCCAGCGTGCACTTGCAGCAGCTCCCACCTGCTGGGCTGCCGCAGCGGTGCGCTGCGCGGCAGGCTTGCGTGCCCACTCCTGCTCCGCCCGCGCGCATCGCTCCTGCAGCGACGAGCGCAAGGCGAGGCAATTGCTGCAAGCGAATGCAGCGAAGGCTTTTAAGCCATGAACAGCAAGGCAACGTGCGCAGCGTGGATGCTGTGGCGATGAACTTGTAACCTTTTCGGTGTCAAGTGCGGATCACAAGCCGCATGTGTTCAGCAAACTGTAATCAATGCAAGGGTCTGTCAATCCCAAAAATCCCCAAACCCATCCCCACCTATCACCTCATAGCTGCCCAGAGCCGCCCCGCCGCCGCCGCCGCTGCCGTTGCTTGCAGGCCGCCCGCTGCTGACCGCGATCCACGCCAGGTCATCCGGCACATCCGCTGCCCACGGCCGGTAGTCGGCTAGAAAGCGGGAGAGGCGCTCCGCCCGGCCTGCAGGTCAGCAGTGAGGGGGAAGCACAACTTGTGTGTCTACCAAACGTGTGCGAATGCCCAGGGGCGGTAGTCGGCCGGGAAGCGGGGGAGGCGCTCCGCACAGCCTACAGGGCGGCAGTGGGGGGGAGCATTGAGTGTGCAGCTGCCCCAACGTATGCAACTGCCCCAAAGACGATAGTAGGCCGGGAAGCGGGGGAGGCGCTCCGCACGGCCTGCGGGGCAGCAACGCATTGATGCAGTGCATGGTAAGGGCCATGGATGTTTGGGGAGCGGGGGAGGCGCTCCGCAGGGCCTGCGGGGCAGCAGTGCGTGTGTGCATCGATTCAATCATTGGGGTGCCTCTCAGACAGGCTGGACCTGGCCACTTGCTACTTGCCCTTGCTTGGCTGGGCACTAGGGGATGAAGTGAGCTTGCGCCGCCCAAGATCTTGGGCCATGTCATGCCATGATGCTCTGCAGCGGACTGCAAAAGAGCCACTCACCTTCTGGCGGCCCCGTTGGCAGCGTGAGCCATCCGTGATCGTACACCGGAGCAAAAGGGTGGCCCGGATCGAAGCACGGCTGCCGGCTGTCGCCCTCCCTCCGCTGACGCTGCAGGGGGTGCAGTTGAGAAGGAGAGGCAATTCAAACAGGCAACCGCCTTTTCAGCAACTACCACAGTGATGGGTGAGGGCAGCAGTAAGTATTGCTCAGCGCACTGCACCGATGGGGTTGCAACAGGATGCATCAGTTGCTTGCCCCTGCAGGCGGTCCCCACCTTGCTGGCCGCCGGCAGGCCGCCGCTGGCGCTGCGCTGCACGGCGCACACGTGGCATGCGTGCCAGGGCGCACTTGCCGCGCTGGGGCAGCAGGACAGGCAGAAGTAGCGCTGGAATGGAGAGAGCGGCTCAAAGCAATAGGAGCACGCACTGCCATGGTCTGCACCGCCCAAGGAGCCCGCCGCCGCCGCAGCAGCTGTGGTTGCCTGCCGCTCGGCAGCAGGCGCAGCAGCGGGGCGTGCCGCTGCGGCGGGTGCTCCCGCTGCTGTGCGTGCCGACGCTGGCTGCGTAGCTCCCTGCGCTGCTGCGCCAGCTGCGGTGCCTGGCAGCTGGGTGACGGTCAGAGAGTCGCCTCTTTGGAGCCCCAGGGATGCCACGGTGGCAGCCCTGCCAGGAGGGAAAGTGAGCGGGCGCGGTGGAAAGCCGGCCCGCACCTGCAAGGGCGGATGAAGAGTACCAAGGGGGCCTGAGCATTGATAAACAGAGTGCAATGTTGCATGGTCGGCGACAGGCAGATACGGCAGGTGTTTGGAGCAGCAACGGCTGGTCAGCGCTTGCCCGACACTGTCAGCAAACAGCCACGCAACGCGCAGCACCCAGCATTGAACACTGTCGGCAAACAGCCCCGCAACGCACAGCACCCAGCAAGCGCAGCACGCAGCACCCAGCGTCCTGCACCCAGCACTTGCCTCCTGCAGCGCCGCCGGAACGCCGGTGCGCTCCTCCAACAGAGCCTTCAGGGCAGCCACGGTGGCATCAGGCTCCAGCTTGAGGGTGGTCTGGCCGCCGGGGCCGCGCACACGCAGCAGCATGGCAGTGCGGCTGCGCAGGAGCAGGAGCAGGGCACGTGGGGCGGCGAGCAGTGAGAGTGCCAAGACTGCTGATCAACCGCTTTAATGGCTGGGAAACCCTATAGACTACCACACTGTGGGCCAGGTCAGCTGCGGGCGGCGCGACCGCAAGCATGCGAGGCGGCAGCAGGCGGACGGCAAGCGATCGGCTGCAGCGGCGGCGGCGGCGGCTAAGCAGCAGCCGGGATGCTGGAGGACCGCTCTCTCACCTGCTCCAGTGGGCAGCGGGCTGCTCAGGGCCTCCCTGTCTCTTCAAAGCGAGGAGGCTTTGTCCAGCAGGCTGCAGGGCGTCAATGGCGCTCTGCTGAGGCTGGTCGTGAAGCCAGTGGCAGGGGTGCCGAGATCTGAGCGCCTGGTGGAGCCTCCAGGGTGGAGCAAGGAGGCAGGCGAAGACTGCGGGCCCTGCAGGCAGACGATAGCGCCGCAATGCCGAGGGCTGCACTGCGTGACGGCCTGCTTAGACGGGCTGCGGCATGAGCAAGGGGATATAGGCTGCTGCCGTCGCCTGGCTGCCGCCCATGCAGGGCGCCGCCACCGCTGGTCGCGGCCGCCACTTTGCAAATGGCACACTCCCGGAAGGCCTTGCTTACATGTGCAAACAGACGGGGCACAGCAGACAACGCTTTATCGAGTGAGAACACAAACCGGAGCAGAAATGGCATGGCAGGCAACGGAGCGCGGAGGCCTGCCGGCTTCAGCTGGCAGTTGCGCTCGGATCGCAACGTTGAGCAGGGGGACAACAAGATGCACACCTCAGCTGGCACTGCTGCAGCCGCACGTCCGGCTTGATCGAGGATGCTCCATCAGTCAGCGCAACGGCCCACAGCCAGGCAGCTGCGCTCGGAGGACTGACGCCACTTCGGGACGGCGGCAGGTTGTCGCCGGTTTGGCTGCCGGGCGGCAGGTGGCTGATCGGCCAGACCAGCTGCCAATGGTTGATCTGCCTTTCACCAACAGCTCAGTACTTGCCCCCCTTGTACTCGGGGTCCTTGGTGGGGTGGCCCTCCTGCAAAGCAGATCGGTTGGTCGAGATTGGTCGATGCAGGCTACTGTTTGTGCTGGTGCTAGGACGCGTGTCATGGCTCAGCTGTGCTGAAGCCAGGTAGACCCACGGCTGCAAGCTGATGGCCACGGCAGGATGATCAGTTAGCAACCTACCTTGGAGGCGGGCAGCACGCCCTCCAGCGCGTTCACAATCTTGCCGGTGGGGAACACGCCTGCGGGACAGGCACAGCATTAGTTGTGAACAACTTCAAACTGCGCATGGTATGTCAAGGCAGGGCAGTTGCCTCTGCAGCTGTGGATGCGCCGCTACGCTGGCCAGCAGCCAGCGACTGGCGGGCAGGGCAAAGTTTTCACAAGAACACCGTCCGCGGCCAGCAGCCGGGTGCCGCACCCTGGTACGCGCGGTCGCCCTCCAGCATGCCGGTCGCCTCGGCGCTCTTGCGGCCGTAGCCTGCGTGCGCCAGGCAAGGGGAAGCAGGGGGAGCAGGCGGCACGGGGGATGAGAGAATGGGAAGTTGGGTAGGCACCCATTGTGCCCACACCGCTGCACCTGTGCAAGCAGTTCAACACATGTCCTGGAGGGCTGCGCCGGGCGGGATGCGCATTGTTCAAAGCGGACACGCAGGCACGATGAGCATCCTGTACCATCAGTGCACAGCCGCAAGCCACAGCTGCTCACCCTGCTCCACGCCGCCGGCGGCGTGCTGGGGCATGCCCGCCTCTCGAGTGTCCGGCGAGCGCAGCTCCATCCTGCCAAGAATCGGATTAGACAAAGGATCTCGGTGCCAGCCAGTTGCCGTCACACTGGACCAGTCATGGAAGGCAACACGTGCAGCTGGGAGCAGGGCTCGCCAAGGAAGATGGCGGCAGCGTTGCCGTCTGGCGGCAGACCGCAGCACACACCTGCGAGGCCTTTCGCTTCCACCACACGCCCATGGAGATGGCCTGCAGGTCGGGGGTGCATGTGGCACAGCAGGCAGCGGGAGTTGAGCAAGCGGACGCACAGAGAGCCGAGCGGCAGCCGGCATCCGAGGCAGGTGGAGCCCGCCGCCGCTGCCGCCTGGGTCGCAAGCCTCCTCGTCTGTGGATGCCCTCACAGTGGCGGCGGTGAGCGCGACAATTCCATAAACGCTTGGCTTGTCCCGCCCGCCCATTTTGGCCGCCTGCTGGGCCGCCTGCTTCCCTGCGCCCGACATGGTGGGGTTGCTGGTGTGAGGCTGGAACTGGTGAAGAGTAGGAAAGAAGGGGGGCAGGGCCTTTCAGGTTGGGTTGGAGCCCACGCCGCCTCCTTTCCTCCCGTCGCTGGGCTTTCATTATGTGCAGCTGCCACGATTGTAGACTGCCTCTCGCCTTGGACTGGCTGGCTGGCACATGTAAGCAGCCGTGCGGCTCCCTCCGGCAGCCAGGGAATGCCCTGCCGCCGCCGCCGCTCCCCGCCCTGCCGTTGCCGTTCCTCAGCTGATGGCCAACAGGGAGCGCGCTCTCACAACTCCAGTGAGCAATCAAATTCCATCAGGTGAGGTCAGCCTAATGCCTGCAAGCCTGCGAAGCAGCAACTGTCACTCCTGCAACTCGGCCATGGAAGCTCAATGCCTGCCTGCAGCTCACGGCCCAGCCGGTGCCAGCCCCTCGCGCACAACTTCGATGCAGCACGCCGGCTCGCCAGCTGCCGCCGCTGCTGCTGCCGGCGCCAGGCCCCAGCTGGCCGTCGCTGCTGCGCTGGGCGCGGCTGCAGGGCCGAGCTTAAAGCGCAGGCGGTCGTCAAACAGCTGCTGGCGGCCCTCCATTTCGTGCACGCTGCGGGGCGGGAGGAGGCGAGGAGGAGAGGCTTTGATGACTGACCGTTTGTGCACCTTGACATTTACCTCAAAATCGCCAGATGCGCCTGCAGCCAGTAAGCTAGTCAGCTTCCCAGACTCGGCACAACGGTATTGGGCAAAGCAGGGGCGCATCGGATGGCAGCCAAACCAGCCAGCAGTCCTAAACAACACACCACCAGCCCAGCTGCCCGGCCTAGCCTCAGCAAGCCGCACCTGAGCCCCAACAAGTTGCGCAGGCCCTGCAGCCGCCGCATGTTCCCTACCAGCCCGCCCCATGCTGTAGCAAGCCGCACCTGAGCCCCAGCAGGTTGTGCAGGCCCTGCAGCCGCACAACGCTCCACAGCCACTGCAGCGAGGCCGCGCCGTGCGGCGCCGCCGGCATGAATTTGAGGGAGGCAGCCGCGGGGCCCACCACTCGCAGCCGCTGCATGAGTTAGGCGGAAGGATGGTGTAGGCGGTGAGTGCACGCCTTGCCTCAGTGCGGCTAGGCCAGTAAGCCAACAGCTGACATGCCTGCCCGCATGGCTGCAGCAGCTGTGGCCCCAATAGTGGCTGTGCAGCAGCCTGCCCGGCACAACTCCCTGCAACAGGCATTTACGTCCACCCAGCTGCTGCGCACCTGGAGGCGCGGGCAGTAGGGCAGGGTCGCAAGCAGGTGGTTGGCCGCCATGTCAGCTGCCTGCAGCGGGAGCGGCGGTTTGAAACATGGCCATGCGGTTCAAGAGGAGCGCAGGGACGGCCCTGCCAGCATGCATGCCAGTCTCCCCTCAAGGTCGCCTGCTCGGTAAAGTGCAGCATCGGCTCCCCATGTTGCATTATCTGCTGCCCACGCACCTGCTTGCTGTTGTCGTCCGCCTCCTCGTCGCCCCAGATGTGCGGCGGCACAAAGTTGCCCTGCAAGCGGGATTATCGCATTGTTGTGCACAAATCTCATTCTGGGGACGAGCACAAAGTTGCCCTGCAGGCGGTCAGTCAATAGATGCAGAATGCTCACAATGAAATGATGCCTGCTGCCGTGCCAAGCGTGCCTGGGGTGCACACAGGCCAAACCACGACCCTCACAGCAGTGGGCCTGCATGGTACGAGGTGCATCCTGCGTGCACTGGCAGGCTCACCTCACGGTACGGCCGCTCGAACGTGGCGATCAGGCGGGGGTCTGCAGCAGAGCGCGGCAGCGGCAGCGGCAGGTCAGGGCGGCAGAGGGCGGTAACAAGGGCGGCAGGTCGGGCCACAGGACCGTACCGTGTCGGTCGTGGGATGTTACTTGCAAGCTTGCAAAGCAGGTCGGTCCACACACAACCCAGGATGTATAAGGTGGCGAGGCTGCTCACTGCTCACCCTCCACCGGCACGCCAATCAGCAGCTCCTGGGCATGCACCTCCACCTCCTCAACCTGCAGCCAGCAGGCGCAGCATGGAGGTTACACACTGCGGCCTTTGCCAGACTGCTCAGCAGCCAGAAGCTGGCAAACTGGCGTACAGGCACCTATGCCAAGCGGACGCATCGGCAGCACAGCAGCATGACCAGCGCAGCCCCCGAGCGTTGAGCTGCGGTGCATCGCTTGCATTGATGCGCTGTCGTCATGCGCAGTCGGCCAGTGCAGCAAATTGCGCAGATTGCAACAACCAGGCAGCGCACCTGGCTCCACACATCGTCCATGCACAGGCCCAGAGCGCCTCGCTTTTCAAGGCGAAGCACCTCCAAGCTGCGAGTGGAGCAAAACAGGAGGAGCAGAGTAGGTAGGCACCAGGGAGGGAGCCGCAGGCAACGGGCGGGGAGGGTGCAGATCTGCAAGCATGGCAGGTCCGCTCGCCTCAGTAGCTGTGGGTGCAGCGTTAACCGCATGCAAGTATAAGCCGCCTGCTTCAGCGCCAAGCACCAGTCAGGCAGCTAAGCCTCCATTTAGTCATTTAGTGCAAGCTGCCCGGCGCCCATCAACCAAAGCGCACCTGGCATGTTCCGGCAGCTGCGGCACAGGGAGCACCCGCGTCTGGCCATCATATCCGAGCCTCAAGCGGCGCACAGACGGCGGCAGGTGCGCCAGATCAAAGCTGCTGAAAGTGCCCAGCGAGAGCACGGCCAGCTGCTGCAGCGGCTGAAGGATGGCGCTGTCGAACGCGGTGGGCCGGTGGGGCAGGCTGATGTGGCCTTCGAGGTGCAAGTGCTGTGGCGGGGCAGGAATGGGGCAGGGCAGAAGTCGATCATGGCGGTTGCCCAGTCAGTTGCAATTGGGTGGATTAGCTCCAACTGCAAGTGGCCATGGGCGCAGTCCGCCTGGGACCAGCACGCACAGCTGCAGCAGCTGCTTTGCCATGGATGCACACCCCCGGTGACAGCGCCAACAGCTGCCGCACCCTGCAAATGCACCAGCCTCTGCACACGCCTGCCCCGCAAGCCAGGCGCTCACCCGCAGCTGCGTCAGGGCCGCTAGCGACCACAGGCGTTCCTCGTTACCAATGCCTTCCAGGCATGCCACTAGCTGGAAAGCGTCTAGTGGGTCGGGCATACCCGGCAGCAGGCCGGTAAGGATCTCGCCCCCCGCTTCGATTGTCAGCCACCAGCGCTGCACGGAGCGGGGGATAGGAAAGCAGCAGCACCGGCAGTGAGAGGACTGGATGGATAAACTAAACTGAGGGTTTCTGGGCGTGTGGGGCATGCTCATTAGTGGGCTGGGCACTGGATGTTGCAAGAGAAGCATGTGCACCCGCAGGTGTTCCTGCAACGGCAGTAACCAGCCAGCCCAACGCATCGCAGTACCATTCGCAATTTGTACTGGAGTAACTTCCTCACCGGATCAAGGTCCTCCTCAACGCACAGCGTGCGCAGCGGCAGCGAACACAGCCACGGCAGCCAGGCTGCGGGCAGCACCGAAACGGCCAGATACGCATGCGGCGGGTGCGTGCGCAGCACCTGCATCCAAACAGGCAGCCGGAGCATGGTTGCACCCTGTATGCCTGCCGGCACAGGTTTCTGCTTGCTTCAATACGCTGAGCCCCATGCTTGGCTCGACCGCAGGGTAGGGCGCCCACAACACCATCGCAACACCGCGGCAGCACCTTGGCAGCAACTGCGCATCTACAGGCACGGTAAAACATGCAACAGCCACACTCACGTCCCGCCAAGTCTTGCAGACGGCTGAGCAAGCGGCCCAGTGCTCCCAAAACAGGCTCAGAGGCAGCGCTGGCTGGGGGTCGGTCGGAGCAAACACGTGCTCGAAAACGACGTGCAGCGCATCTGTCGGCAGGTGGCTGAAATCAAACGCTGGCGCAGCTTCTGCCTCCATGGCTGTGGAGTTGTGGCGAGCCTCTGCAGGGCCACCGAGCGAGAGGGAGGAGGCGTAAGCAAGGCGGCGGCGGCAGCAGCGGCGGCAGGCGGCGGCGGCGGCAATGACATACGCCAGCATTGGGCGGCATGCTGATGGTATCCTTGCTGCCACCTGCGCTCGAAGCAAGAGCCGGCACAGCGAACGGCTGGCCGCACAGGGAGGTCGCGTGTCCCGCCCGCAGGCTGCGGGGCCTGGGGCGTGTTGCGATTGCAATTGCGCCTCTCCGTAGCGCACCTAGTGGCGGGAGCAGCTTGGGGAGGCGCCTGCTGTAGCCCTCTGTGCTCAAGCCCCCGACTTGCCCAGAGGAAACTGCTGGCGCTTGTGGATGTGAATATAACAGCAGTGCAATCAACGAGAGAGCCTGTCAAGTGGCTTCCAGCAAGCGGCATGGCAGCCGCAGCGGCGGCAGCAGCGGCGGCGGCAGCGGCGGCAGCGCATGCAATCAACCCAAGCTTGGCCCTGAAAGCTGGTGCCTGACTAGCAGTGCCGGTGCCTGACTAGCACTGCTGACGGTGTGTTACACAACAATGCCCTTGGAAATTTGCCCAAGGGCCGATAAATGTGCGGACAATAAATCATGCACGCGCTACAATCATTCGTTCAGGCTGGCTGCCATCCAGCCAAGGGGCAGGCATTCTTTGTGATGCTGCGTTCTTGCGCACTTGCACGCTTTCTTGGTGTGTTTATTCATGCAACTTGTGCTTAGCCAGCCCACGGGGTAAAGGCTGGCATCCGCCCAACCCACTGCACGCTGCGCCGCTTAGCCAGGCTGCGCCTGCATTTCGTGCGCTGCAGGAGCGACTGCAGGCTGCTGCTGCTGCTGCTGCTGCTGCTGCTGCTGCTGCTGCTGCTGCTGCTGCTG
>VFQQ010001091.1_pt1 | contig 41468 bp, 39 predicted proteins | sample 3512341 | NCBI WGS metagenome assembly VFQQ01 (sample SAMN10412373, study PRJNA504923) | tailings metagenome | isolation source: Relicate 2 Philex TSF1 revegetated site | place: Philippines: Tuba, Benguet | collected 2017-08-29 | reverse complement strand
CGGCGCGTGCTTCGTCTCGCTCCTCCCCTGAGCTCCCGGCGCTCACCGCGCCGCTCACCATCGCCGCGGCCAAAGCGATCACCGGCGAGATCCTGAAGCCTTCGCCGGATCTCGACGCCGAGCGCTGTCGCGACCTCATCCTGGCCTGCTTCGAAAGCGAGGACTACGCCGAAGGCCGGCGCGCCTTCATGGACAAGCGCAAGCCGCAGTTCAAGGGGCGCTGATGCCGATGAGCACGATGAAACGCTACACCTTGCGCGTCGACGGCGACCGTGCCGTGCTGGAAGCCGGCAACGCCGCTGTGCCCGAGCCCGGCCCGGGACAGGTGCTGCTGAAGATGCACGCGGCAGGCCTGAACCGCGGCTAATTCATCCCCGGTGGGCTCGTCAAGGGCGGCGCCTCCAAGCCCGCGGGCATCGAGGGTGCGGGTGAGATCGTGGCGCTGGGCGCCGGCGTGCAGGGCCTGCAACGCGGTGCGCGCGTGATGGGCCGCTGCATCGGTGCCTTCGCCGAGTTTGCGTTGATGGACGCTCGCGAGGCCCTGCCCGTGCCGCCGGGCCTGCCTGTGGAAGCCGCGGCCGCCGTTCCGCTGACCTTCCTGGTGGTGCACGACATGCTCGTGACGCAGGGCCGGCTGCAGCGTGGCGAATGGCTGCTCGTCACCGGCGCCTCCTCCGGCGTCGGCGTGGCCGCGCTGCAGGCGGCCAAGGCGCTGGGCGCGCGGGTGATCGGCACTTCGGGCTCGCCGCACAAGCTGGAGCGGCTGCGAGAGCTGGGGCTGGATCTCGGCATCGCCACACGCGCGCCCGACTTCGCGGCGCAGGTGCTGCAGGACACCGGCGGCCACGGCGCCGACCTTGTCGTCAACACCGTGGGCGGCACGGTGTTTGCCGAATGCGTCCGCGCCATGGCCTTCGAGGGGCGCCTGGCCACGGTGGGTTACGTCGATCACAGCTTGAAGGCCGAGCTCGACCTGCAGGCGCTGCACGTGAAGCGCCTCGTGCTGTTCGGCGTGTCGAACAAGCTGCGCAGCGCCGAGCAGCGCGCCGCCGGCGTGCCGGGCTTCGTGGCCGACCTGCTGCCGGCGATTGCCGACGGCCGCATCAAGCCCGTGATCGACCGTGTGTTCGCCTTCGACGAACTGCATGCAGCGCAGGCCCACATGGAATCCAACCAGCACCTGGGCAAGCTGGTGCTGCGCATCGGCGCGTGACACAACGAGAACCGCGGAGACAAGACATGCAAGCCACCACCTCACCACGCCGTGCGCTGCTGGCCGCGCTCCTGCTCTGCACCATGGCCGGCGGCGCGCAGGCCCAGGCCTGGCCGAACAAGCCGATCCGCCTGGTGATCGGCTTTGCACCCGGCGGTGCCGCCGACTTCGTGGCCCGCACCATCGCCGACCCGCTCTCCAAGGCACTCGGCCAGACCGTGGCGGTGGAGAACAAGGCCGGTGCCGGCAGCAGCCTGGCGGCCGACTTCGTGGCCAAGGCGCCGGCCGATGGCTACACGCTGCTCATTGCCAGCCCGAGCAGCATCTCGGTCAACCCGGCGCTCAACCCCAAGCTCACGTACGTGAAAGACCTGCAGCCCGTGATGCGCGTCACCGCGTCGCCGCTGGTGGTGGCGGTGAACCCGGGCGCCGGCATCAACAGCCTGCAGGAACTGATCGCCGTGGCCAAGGCGCGCCCCGGTGCGCTGAACTACACCACCTCGGGCATCGGCTCCGCGCCGCACCTGGGCGCTGCACACTTCAGCAAGGTGGCCGGCGTGGAGATGACGCACATCCCGTACAAGGGCGGCGCACCGGCGATCCAGGCCGTGGTGGCCGGCGATGCGCAGCTCACCTTCGGCACGCCGCCCTCGGTGCTGCCGATGGTGCAGGCCGGGCGGCTGAAGGCGCTGGCCGTCACCGACACCGAGCGCACCGCGCTCGTGCCCGGTGTGCCCGGCACGGCCGAGGCGGGGCTGCCCGCCTACAGCCTCTCGTTCTGGTACGGCTTCTTCGTGCCCGCGGGCACGCCGCCCGAGGTGTCGAAGAAGCTTTTCGAAGCCACGCAGCAGGTCATGCAGCGCCCCGAGGTCAAGGCCGCGCTCGCCCGTGAGGGCACCGAGGTGGCGCTGTCGAAAACGCCGGACGAGTTCGTGAGCTTCCTCGCCACCGACAACGCCTTCTGGGCCAAGCTGGTGAAGGACGCCGGCGTCAAGGCCGATTGAGGGCCGCGGCTGCGGCCGCGGCTTCACGCAGCTTGTCCTTCTTGCTCTTGCGGCGGCCCTTGATGCCGCCTTCGGCGGGCGATGGCGGCGGCGCCGTCTCACGCGGCTCAAAGCCGGCGATGCGCTCGCGCTGCACGCGCTGCCCCTGGCGCTTCTCGATGAGCCTGAAGTGCTGCTCGGTGCCGGCACTGACGAAGCTCACCGCCAGGCCCGTGGCACCGGCGCGTGCGGTGCGGCCGATGCGGTGTGTGTGGTCGGTGGCCGAACGCGGCAGGTCGTAGTTCACCACCACCGGCAGGCCGGCGATGTGCAGGCCGCGGGCGGCCATGTCGGTGGCCAGCAGCACGCGCAGCGCGCCGCTCTTGAAGTCGGCCAGCACACGGGTGCGGGCACCCTGGCTCAGCTCGCCATGCCAGGCCGCGGCGGGCAGGCCGGCGCGGCGCAGTTTCTCGGCCACGTGTTCGCTGGTGTAACGCGTGGCCACGAACACCAGCACCTGCGGCCAGGCGGCGGTTTCGATCAGGTGGCGCAGCAGCGGCGTGCGCTGGGCCACGTCGACCTCGACGGCACGTTGCTCGATGGCCGGCGCTTCGGCGTCTTCTGAAACGGCCACGCGCACCGGATCGCGCAACACGGTTGCGGCCAGCGCCAGCACGGCGGGTGGGAAGGTGGCCGAAAACAGCAGCGTCTGCCGGTGCGGCGGCAGCAGCGCGACGACACGGGCAAGTTCCTCGGCAAAACCGGCGTCGAGCAAACGATCGGCCTCGTCGAGCACCAGCTGCGCCACGCTGCCGAGCTTCAGCGCGTTGCGCTCCACCAGGTCGAGCAGCCGGCCCGGCGTGGCCACCACCACCTCGGCACCGCCGCGCAGGCCCATCATCTGCGGGTTGACCGACACGCCACCGAACAGCGCCGCCACTTTCACCGGGTAGGTGAGCTCCGTGGCCAGTGCGCGGATCGTCTCGCCCACCTGCAGCGCGAGCTCGCGCGTGGGCACGAGCACCAGCGCATCGGTGCGGCGCCAGGCCGGGCGCGGCTGCGTGTCAAGGCGCTGCAGCAGCGCCAGCGCAAAGGCGGCCGTCTTGCCACTGCCGGTGTGTGCGGTGCCGATGATGTCGCGGCCCTGCAGCGCCGGTGGCACCGTGGCGGCCTGGATCGGCGTGGGCTCGGCAAGGCCCTCTCGCTCCAGCGCGTGCAGCAGGCGCGGCGTCAGCCCCAGCGCGGCGAACCCCGCAGCACTCACAGCCGCCGCGCCTTCACCGAGCGCCCCTTCACCTTGCCGGCGTTGAGCGCGCGCAGCGCCTTGTCGGCCAGATCACGCTGCACCGCCACGTAGGTGGAGAAGTCGTTGACGTCGATCTTGCCGATGGCGCTGCCGGGCAGGCCCATGTCCTTGGTGAGCGCGCCCAGCACGTCGCCGGCGCGGATCTTCTCCTTGCGGCCGCCGGCGAGTTGCAGCGTCACCATCGTGGGCTGCAGCGGCTCGGTGCTGCCGGCCTTGAGCTCATCGAGCTTGTGCCACTCGCTCTCGCGGCCCTGCATGGCCTCGATGCGGCCCACACGCCCCATCTCGTCGAGCGACGCGAGGTTGAACACCAGGCCCGATTCACCGGCGCGGCCCGTGCGCCCGATGCGGTGCGTGTGCACCTCGGCGTCGGGCGTGGTGTCGACGTTGATCACCGCTTCCAGCTGCGCGATGTCCAGCCCGCGCGCCGCCACGTCGGTGGCCACCAGCACGCTGCAGCTGCGGTTGGCGAACTGCACCAGCACCTGGTCGCGGTCACGCTGCTCGAGGTCCCCGTGCAGTTCCAGCGCCACCACACCCTGCGCCTGCAGCACGGCCACCAGGTCGCGGCACTGCTGCTTGGTGTTGCAGAAGGCCAGCGTGCGCGCGGGGCGGAAGTGCTGCAGCAGCAGGCCCACGGCGTGCAGCCGCTCGTCTTCGGCCACCTGGTACCAGCGCTCCTGGATGAGCGCGGCGGCGTGGCGCTCGGCCAGCTTCACCTCCACCGGCTCGCGCTGGTAGCGCGCGGCGAGCTGGGCCACGTCGTCGGGGTAGGTGGCGGAGAACAGCAGCGTCTGGCGCTTGGCCGCCGGTGGGCAGCGCCGGGCGATGGCGGCGATGTCCTCGGCGAAGCCCATGTCGAGCATGCGGTCGGCCTCGTCGAGCACCAGCGTGTTCAGCGCGTCCAGCGCCAGCGATTCACGCCCCAGGTGGTCGAGCACCCGCCCCGGCGTGCCCACCACCACGTGTGCACCATGCGCCAGGCTCGCCAGCTGTGGGCGCAGCGTGTTGCCGCCGGTGAGCGTGATGACCTTGATGTTGTCTTCGGCGGCCGCCAGGCGGCGGATCTCCTGCGTCACCTGCTCGGCCAGTTCGCGCGTGGGGCACAGCACCAGCGCCTGCACGGCAAAGCGCCGCGCGTTCAGGTTGGCCAAGAGCGGCAGCGAAAACGCCACGGTCTTGCCGCTGCCGGTCTTGGCCTGCGCGATGAGGTCGCGGCCGGCCAGCGCCAGCGGCAGGCTCGCGGCCTGGATGGGGGTCATCTGCTCGTAGCCCAGACGCTGCAGGTTGGCCAGCACATGGGCCGCGAGCGGCAGGGTCGAGAAGGCGGTCATGCGCGCATTGTCGGCGCGCAAGGGCGGGATCCGGTCAGGCAGCGCGGTGCACCGGCAGCCCCGGCTCGTCGAGCACGGCGCGCAGCACCGAGCCGCTGACCGACTCCGTGCAGTACAGCGTCTTGCGGTCGGGCCCGCCGAAAGCCACGTTGGTGAGCGAAGCACCCGCGCAGCTGCGCAGCACCAGCTCGGGCTCGGCCCTGTGGTTGAGCACCCAGGCCACGCCCAGGCCCGGGTTGGCCACGATGACGCGGCCGCGCTGGTCCACCGCCAGCCCGTCGGGGCCGCTCGGCCCGTACGAGGTGAAGAAGGCGCTCACCTTGGACACGCTGCCGTCCTCCAGCAACGGCACGCGCCAGACCTGGTTGCCGCGCGTCACGCCGAGGTAGAGCACACGTTCGTCGGGCGACAGGGCCACGCCATTCGGGCTGGGCACGTTGCCCAGCAGCAGGTCCAGCTGGCCACCGGGCCGCAGGCGGTACAGGCGGCCGGTGGGGTCGTGCAGGCCGGTCTGGCCCTGGTCGGTGAAGTAGAGGTTGCCGCGGCTGTCGAAGCACAGGTCGTTCACGCCCTTGAAGCGCTCGCTGTTGCGGCGCTCGAGGTAGGCCCGAACCGCGCCCGTGGCGATGTCGCACACCATCAGGCCGTTCTTGTAGTCGGTGACGATCAGCTCACGCTCGTTCAGGAACTTCATGCCGTTGGGCTCGCCGTCCCATTCGGCGATCGCCTCCCACTCACCCTTGGCATCGATGCGGAAGATGCGGCCGAAGGGAATGTCGGTGACGTAGAGCTTGCCGGCCGCGTCGAACACCGGGCCCTCGAGGAAGGAGTCGGTCGGCTGGCCGCCGCGGTTGGCGTCGGCCCAGGCCGAGCGCACGCCGGTGCGGCGGAAGCGCTCGGGCAGACGCGTGAAGACCTCGGTCTCGCGCACGACGGGGGTGTTCAGGAAGAACATGGCGCTGCAGCCGCGACAGTGTTGGGGCGGGCCGTTACTGGCGCTCGAACGCGGTGTTGGCCGCCACCTTGCCCCAGGTGGCCGTGCGCTCGGCGAGTTCCTTGGCGAACGAGGGCGCATCCCAGTAGCCCGGCTCGGCCGCGATGCCTTCGGAGTAGGTCTTCATGTCGGCCGAGGCCATCGCCTTCGCGAGTTCCGCTTGCAGCCGGTCGAGCACCGCCTGCGGCGTGCCCTTGGGCGCCCAGAGACCCGTGAAGTTGACGACGCCGAAGTTCTTGATGCCGGCCTCGGCGAAGGTCGGCACGTCGGGCAGCGCCTGCAGGCGGCGCGGGCCGCTGATGGCGAGCAGCCGCGCCTTGCCGCCCTTGACGTTGCCGATCACACCCGGCGTCGACGCGATCTGGAAGTCGATCGTGCCGGACAGCAGCGCCATCGTCGCCTCACCGGCGCCCTTGAACGGCACGTGCAGGAAGTTGGCGCCGGCCGCGATGCCGAGTGCCTCGCTCGCGAAGTGCGGCATCGTGCCGGCGCCGCCGGTGCCGTAGGTGATCTTGTCGGCCTCCGCCTTCGCGGCGGCCAGCAGTTCGCCCAGGGTCTTGTACTTGGACTCGGCCTTGACCACCGCGCCCATCGGCGCGAAGACGAAGGCGCCGACCGGGACCAGGTCACGCCCGTGCTCGAACGGCAGCTTCTTGAAGATGTGCGGCAGCAGCGCGTAGGTGGTGTCGTTGGCCGCGAGCGTGTAGCCGTCCGCGGGCGACTGCACGACCGACGAGAGGCCGATGGTGCCGGTGGCGCCGGCCTTGTTCTCGACGAAGAAGGTCTGGCCGGTCTGCTCCTGCAACTTGGCCGCCATCTTGCGGGTCACCACATCCACCGCGCCGCCGGGCGGGTACGGCACGATGATCTTCACGGGCTTCGCGGGCCACGCCTGCGCGTGCGCCAGGGCGCTGCAGGCCAGGGCCGCGGCGGCAAAGGCGAGCTTGAGGGCAGATGTCTTCACGGTTGTCTCCTGGCAGTGGTTCGAAGTGGGGGCGATGGGGCAGCTCAGGGCGCCATCGCGAATCGATCGCGCTGCGCGCGTGCGCAGGCTTCCATCACGCCGAGCGAGCGGACGACGGCCGCTTGGCCGATGACGAACGGGTTGTTGCCGCCGGCGCCGGCGGCCTGCTTCGCGGCGAGCTTGGCCACCGTGCCGTCGTACGACGGGTGGTTGGACAGCATCACGTCGATGCCTTCGCTCCTGGCCAGCGTGCCCATGCGCTGGGTCGCATCGATGTAGGCATCCATGCGCGGCAGGTCCTTGCCGAAGTTGAAGGCCGTGCCGCCCCAGAGGATGGCGCGGTGCACCTTGCCGCCGCTGCGCACCGGAAACACCGGTGCCAGCGTGCCCCAGGTGTGGCCCGGGATCGACTGGAAGACCAGCGTCGTGTCGCCGAGCGTCAGCGTGTCGCCGGCCTTCACCGCGATGTCGCGCGCGGGCGGGGCGTCCCAGTGGCGCGACGCGAACTCCAGGCGCGTGGCGAGCATCGTCCAGTCGGCCTCGCTCATCACGACCCGCGCCTTGTACTTCTCGGCCAGGTACTTCGCGCCGCCGTAGTGGTCGCCGTGGCCGTGCGTGACGACGATGTGGCGGATCTGCGCCGGGTCCAGGCCGAGCCTGCGCAGGCCACCTTCGATGAGCGCCGCGGCCTCGATGGTGTTGTTCAGCGCATCGATGAGGATGATGCCCTGCGAGGTCCGCAGCGCCCAGGCGCTGGACCAGGCACCGCCGACGAAGTAGAGGTTGTCCAACGCGGCGGCAGGCGCCGGCGGCGTGCGCGCGATCTCGCCGGCGATGTAGCGGTCGCCTTCCTCCGGCGTCATCTGCCGCGCCGGCGCCGGGTTGCACAGGCGCATCAGCGCCTTCAGGTCCTCGCCCGCCAGCCCCGTGGCGCGTGCGACGTGCGCGGCCACGGTCTGCTCGCTCGGCGCGACGCTCGGGGCGCCGGCACAGCCGAGCAGCAAGGCGGCGGCGGCAAGAGCCGCGGTGATCGACATCGGGTGCTGCATGGGGGCTCCTTCGGGTCAGTCGACCTTGATGTTGGCGGCCTTGATGACACCGGCCCACTTCGCCGTCTCGCTGCGCACGAAGGCGCCGAGCTCCTTGGCGTCGCCTTGTGCGGGCAAGGCGCCCAGTTCGGCCAGGCGCTGCCGCACCGCGGGCTGCGCCAGCACGGCGACCAGTTCGGTCTCCAGGCGCTTGACGATGTCGGCCGGCGTCGCTGCCGGTGCCCAGATGCCGTTCCACTCGAAGGCACTGAAGCCGGGCAGCCCGGCCTCGGCCACGGTGGGCAGCTGCGGCATCGTTTCGATGCGCTTGTCGAACGCCGTGGCCACGGCCTTCAGCTTGCCCGCCTTGACCAGCGGGCCCGACGCGGTGATGGCGCTGAACATCATGTCCACCTGGCCGCCGGCCAGGTCGGTGAGCGCGGGTGCGCCGCCCTTGTAGGGCACGTGGACCAGCTTGAGCTTGTGACCCTGCGCAAACAGTTCGGCACTCAGATGCGCCGCGCCACCGTTGCCGGCCGACGCGTAGGTCAGCCCGCTGGACTGGGTGCGCGCGCGCTGCACCAGATCGGCCACGGTGTTGACCGGCGAACTGGCCGGCACCACCAGCAGCGTCGGGATGCGGGCCACCATGCCGACCGGCGCGAAGTCGCGTTCATAGCTGAACGGCAGCTTCGGGAACAGGTGGGGGTTGACCGCGAACGACGTGGCGTCGTACAGGAAGGTGTAGCCATCGGGCGCCGCCTGTGCCACCGATGCGGCGCCGATCGTGCCACCGGCGCCAGCCTTGTTCTCGATGATGACCTGCTGCTTCAGGCGCGTGCCGAGCTCGGTGGCGACGACACGCGCCAGCGCGTCGGCGGCGCCGCCGGCCGCGTAGGGCACGACGAGCTTCACCGGCTTGTCCGGCCACGCGGCCTGCGCGGCAACGGCCGTCAAGGTCGTCGCCGTCACCGCAACGGCAACAAGGGTCTTGATCGAGGATCGCATGGCTGTCTCCGGGTGTTGGGGGTCAGACGGTTGCCACGGGCGTGGCCGGCGAACCGACCGCACCCGGCAGCCGCAGCGGCGGCGCCGTCAGCAGGAACCGCGTGCGCTCGTGCGCACGCAGCCAGGTGGCCAGCTCGGTGAAGTACCAGAGCTCGCCGAGGTGGATGCCGTTCTTGAACAGGCAGTGCTCGTGCAGCGGCAGCCGCGGCTGCCGCATCGGCGTGGGCGCCTGCAGCTTCGGCACCACCAGTTCGACCGCCGGGTTGTCGGCCAGCAGGCAGGCCAGCTTCACGTCGACGATCCAGTTCAGCAGCTTGCCGTCCCAGCCGTCGAGGCCGGTGCCGGTCTCGTGCAGGCGCGCCAGGTCCGGCTGGCGGTTCATCGCGAGCAGCGTGTCGGCGAAGCCGGTGTGCACGCACACCATGTCGCCGGGCTCGACTTCGACGCGGTCGGCCTCGATCAGCCGCATCAGCGCGTCATAGCCGACCGCCTGGCGCCGGCGGCCGAAGTGGTGTTCGAGGTCGAGCATCACCGCCCGGCCCTGGACCCCGTGCTCGGCCAGGCGCTCGATGCCGAGTGCCTGCGCATCGGGTCCGCGGTAGCGCGCGAAGGGCTCCGCGGCGGCGGGGTCCTCGGTGCCCGCGCGGATGTGCTCGCCGGCGCGGAAGCCGTTGTAGAAGACCATCTCGGCGACGCCGTCGCCGTCGGCGTCGAAGCGGCTGCCCACGTGCGCCAGGCTGTCCCACTGCGTCGAGTACTGCAGGCTCATCAGCACGACGTCGTCGTTGACGACGTCGGTGAGGTCCGGGTCCTCGCCGGCGTACGACCAGCAGAAGCCTTGCTGCCCGGCGCTCTTGCCGTCACGCAACACGGCGTAGCGGCGTGGCGGCATGCGCCGCGGGTTCATCGTCTGGCCACCCGGCACGTCCAGCGGCAGGCTCAGGCAGAAGGTGCGGCCTTCGCGGACCTCGGCGATGCCCTGCAGGACCTTGGCCGGCGTGACGAGGTTCATGCGCCCGCGCTGGTCGTCGGGGCCGAACTCGCCCCAGTGGCTGCCGGGCGGACTGTGCTTCCAGCGCGTGCCCATGCGGGTCGCTCCGGCTCGGCCGCTCAGCCGTTCACCACGGCCAGCGCGTTCTGCGCCGCCGCCACGCCCATCTTCACGTAGGCATCCGCGGTCACGCCGCCCACGTGCGGGCTGAGCGTGATGCGCTTCTCCCCGTGGAAGGGGTGCGGTGCCGTCATCGGCTCGACCGCGAAGCTGTCGAGGCCCGCGCTGCCGACATGACCCGAGCGCACGGCCTCGAGCAAAGCCGCCTCGTCGATGAGGCCGCCGCGCGCGGTGTTGACGATGATCACGCCCTTCCTGCACGCCGCCAGGGTCTGGGCGTTGAGCATCTTGGTGTTGTCCGCCGTCAGCGGGCAGTGCAGCGAGATCGCGTCCGACTCGCGCCAGATCGTCGCCAGATCGGCGTTCTGCACGCAGGCCGGCAGGTTCTTCGCATACGGATCGAAGCCGAGCACGCGCATGCCCATCGCGTCGGCCATGCGCGCAAAGCGCAGGCCGATGGCGCCGAGGCCGATGACACCCACCGTGCGGCCTTCGAGCTCGACGCTCTTGTGCGTGGCCTTGTCCCAATGCCCGGCATGCATGCGCTCGTTCAGCACGACCACCGACTTGGCGCAGGCCAGCAGCAGCGCGAGCGCCTGCTCGGCCACCGCGGCGGCATTGGCGCCAACGGCGGCGACCACCTGCACGCCACGCGCCTTGGCGGCTTCCTTGTCGATCGTGTCGGTGCCGCTGCCGTGCTTGGAGATGACCTTCAGGCTCGGGGCCGCGTCCATGGCCGCGGCGCCGACCTTGCTGTAGCGCACGATGATCGCCACCGGGTCATGCTGCCGGCACAGCGCGACGATGTCGTCTTCGCTCGGCGTCTTGCCGGCATAGACGAGTTCGAAATCCTTCAGCAGCGCCACCGCCTGCGGCGCGAGGTCTGCCGCGGTGACGAGGAACACGGGCTTCTTCGTGCTCACAGCGTTTCCCCTTCGCCGATCACACCGGCGGCACGCAGCGCAGCGTTCAGCCACGACGGGGCCAGCGCCTCGCGGCTCTTGATCTGCAGGATGCGCTTGGTTTCCGCCGCCACCTTCTCGGCCGCCAGCGGCAGCATCGCGGCGGCCTTGGCGCGCTCGATGACGGTGACGCCGTCGGCATCGCCCACCACGAGGTCACCCGGGTTCACGCTCACGCCGCCGATGGAGATGGGGTGGTTCAGCCGGCCCGGCACGAACTTGGTCGGCCCGTTGGGGTTGAGGCCCGCGGCGAACATCGGGAAGCCGAGTTCGCGGATGGCTTCGCTGTCACGCACCGCGCCGTCGATGACCACGGCGACGATGCCCAGGGCGACGCACTGCTGCGACATGATCTCGCCCATCAGCGCGCTGCTGAGGTCGCCCTTGCCATCGACCACGATCACGTCGCCAGGCTTGGCGATGGCCATCGCGGCATGGATCATCAGGTTGTCACCGGGGCGCACTTCGACGGTGATGGCGGGGCCGGCGAAGCGCATGCTCGGCGCCAGCGGCGCGATGCGGCCGTTCAGGGCGCCGCGGCGGCCAGCCACGTCGGCCAGGATCGACGAGGGGTAACGGGCGGCCTTTTCGACGACGGCGGGATCGACACGTTCGATGGCGCGGATCACGTCAGGCAATGCGGCGGCTTGACTCATGCGAATCTCCTTGAGAGTGAATGGCGGGAGACCCAGTCACCGCCGCGGAGCCGGCTTTGCCGGGCCGCTGGCGGGCGGCCCCCTCGGGGGGGTAGCGAGCGCTAGCGAGCTTGGGGGTCAGTCAATTTTCGCGCCCGAGTCCTTGACGACCTTGCCCCAGCGCGGGATCTCTTCCTTGATCAGCGCAGCAAATTGCTCCGGCGTGCCGCCGGCCGCATCAGCGCCTTCGTCGCCGAGCTTCTTGCGCAGCTCAGGCTGCTGCAGTGCCTTGTTGAACTCGGCGTTCAGCCGGGCGATCACGTCCTTGGGTGTGCCGGCGGGCGCCAGCAGGCCGAACCAGGTGACGGCGTCGAAGCCCTTGTAGCCCGATTCATTGATCGTCGGCACGTTCGGCAGGTCATCCACGCGCTTGGCGCTGGTGACGGCCAGCGGGCGCAGCTTGCCCTGCTTGATCTGGCCCAGCAGCGTCGGCACCGAGGACATGTAGAGATCGACGTTGCCGCTGATCACGTCGGTCAGCGCCTGCGCCGCGCCCTTGTAGGGCACGTGCTGGGTCTTGATGCCGGCGGCCTTCTGGAACAGCTCGCTCGTCAGGTGCGCCACCGTGCCGTTGCCCGGCGAAGCGAAGTTCAGCGCCCCCGGCTTGGCCTTGGCGGCGTTGGCGGCGTCGGCCAGCGTCTTGTAGGGCGTGCCCATGCCGGTGACCATGACCAGCGGCGCGTTGGCCACCACGAGGATCGGCGCCAGGTCCTTCTGCGGGTCGTACGGCATCTTGGCGTACAGCGTGGGGTTGATCGCCAGGTTGCTGGTCTGGCCCAGCACGATCGTGTAGCCGTCTGCGGGCGACTTGGCCGCCGCGTCGACACCCAGGTTGCCACCGGCGCCGGGTTTGTTGTCGATGACGAAGGTCCAGCCCGTGTTCGCGGCCACCTTCTGCGCCGTCTCGCGGGCAATGATGTCGGTGCCGCCGCCGGGCGGGAACGGCACCACGAGGCGGATCGGCTTGGCCGGCCAGGCCTGCGCGAGCGCGCCGCTGCACAGCGTGGCGGCGGTGAGCGCGGTGAAGGCGATGAGAAGGCGGCGGTGCGTCAGCATGTCTGTCTCCGTTGTCGATCTTCGGTATCGCTGCGGCGCCCGGCTCGTCGGCACGGGTCTTCCGATGGGCTTGAGTATTCGCAGCCCGACCCCTACAGTCCAATCGATAGTTTCTACGAACCCATCAACAGGACTTTTGATATGGACCTGCGTGACCTGCGCTACTTCGAGGCCATCGCCGAGCTGCAGCACGTGGGCCGTGCCTCGGCGCGCCTGCACCGCACGCAGCCGGCGCTGACCAGCAGCGTGCGGCGGCTCGAGGAAGCCTGCGGCGCGGCGCTGTTCGAGAAGGCCGGCCGCGGCATCCGCCTCACCGCCGCCGGCCGTGTGCTGCTGAAGTGGGCGCAGCGCCTGCGCTTCGACGTGGAGGACGCGCGGCGCGAGATCGGCGCCATCGGCCAGGGCCTGGCCGGGCATGTGCGGATCGGCATCGTGCCCACGGCGGCGCAGTTCCTGCTGCCGGCGGTGGCGCGGCAGTTCTTCAAGGAGGCGCCCGAGGTCACGCTGCGCACCGTGGTGGCGCTGGTCGACACGCTCAAGCCGCTGCTGCGCGCCGGCGAGATCGACATGGTGGTCGGCACCGAGGGCCCGGCCGAGGACGGCTACCTGTCGAAGCCCCTGGTGGAAGACACCATCGTGGTCGCCGCCAGCGCCAGCCACGAGCTGTTCCGCGGCGGCACGCCCACCCTGAAGGACCTGGGCACCTACCGCTGGGCGCTGCAGCCACCCGGCGCACCCACGCGCGACTGGCTCGACCACACCTTCGACCGCAAGCGCCTGCCGCGGCCCCGCGTGCAGGTGGAAAGCACGATGCTGCTGATGCTGCCGACGCTGATCGAGCAGACCGGGCTGCTGAGCTTCATCTCGCGCCACCACCTGGCGGCCCGGCCCGGGCGTGCGGGCCTGAAGGAGGTGCCGGTGAAGGAGGCCACGATGCACCGGCGGCTGGTGGTCAGCTGGCGCGCCAAGGGCTACCTGTCGCCGGCGGCCATGCGGCTGATGGAGCTGCTCTCGGCGGAGGCCGCTGCGGGCTGAGTGCCGGGCCCGTCGTGCACGTCGCGCATCAGCAGCATGTCGAGCCAGCGCCGGCTCTGCGCGGGCGCAAAGCCCACCTGCGGCCGGAAGCCCCGTGCCGCGCGGTAGCTGCCGAAGAGCATGTCCCAGAGCGGGAAGTCGCTGTAGTTCCAGGCGTGCACGTCGCTGGCATGGTGGATGCTGTGCGCCTCGGGCCGCTGCACCAGCCAGGCCAGCCAGCGCGGCGTGTGCAGGTTGGCGTGCTGGAACACGGCGTTGAAGACACCCAGCAGGCCGACGATCGATGCCGCCACCGGGTCCAGGCCGAGCACCAGCGCGTTCACCACCAGGCCCAGCGCGGTGTAGACCAGCATCTCGCTGGGGTGGAACACGAAGGCGCCGGTGGCGTCGAGCCGGCGCGGCGCGTGGTGCAGCTGGTGGAAGCAGCGCCACAGCAGCGGCACCGCATGCACGAGGCGGTGCCAGGCATAGCCCGCGAATGTGGTGGCCAGGTAGCCCACCACGGCGCCCGCGGCCACGCCGAGCTGCGCGCCGGGCAGCAGGCTGGCCTCGAACCAGGTGGCCGGCAGCTGCAGCGGCAGCAGCACCGAGACCACCGCGTAGACGGCGAAGCAGGCGGTGCCGACGAGCGGCCATCGCACGACGTGGGGCTGCTGGCGCGCCGGGAACAGGCGCTCGGCCAGCATCAGCAAGGGGAAGACCGCGGCGGTGGCGGCCAGGAGCAGGTCGGTGGTGGACATGGCGGCGTGGCAAGGCTGGGGTGAAAGGGCTGCCACGGTGCCGGCGCGGCGTCCGCCGGCCGTCCGCCCGCGCCGCCGGCCCCGGCCGGGTGTGGCGGACGCCGGGCGGACAGCCGGCCCCGAAGCTCCGGCTTCCCTCCACCCCACCCGGACACGACCATGCCCATCCCCCACACCGCGCACCTGCACCTGGCCGGCGGCCTGACGCTCGAATACGCCGAGCAGGGCCCGCGCGGCGGCACGCCCATGCTGCTGCTGCACGGCATCACCGACAGCTGGCGCTCGTTCCAGCCGGTGCTGCAGCACCTGCCGGCCGAGTGGCACGTGATCGCGCTCTCGCAGCGTGGCCATGGCGGCTCCGACAAGCCGCCCGGCCCCTACGCGCTGCAGGACTTCGCCGCCGACGCCGCTGCCGTGGTGCGCGCGCTGACCCTGCCGCCGGTGGTGGTGGTGGGCCACTCGATGGGCGCCGCCGTGGCCATGCGCATGGCCCTGCAGCAGCCGGGCCTGGTGCGTGGCCTGGTGGGCGCCGGGGCCTTTGCCGGCTTTGCCGACAAGGCCGGGCTGGGCGCCTTCATCCGCGAACAGATCGAGCCGCTCACCGACCCGGTGCCGCACGAGCTGGCCCAGTCCTTCCAGGAGGAGACACTGGCGCGCCCGGTGCCGCCGGCCCTGCTGGCCACCGCGGTTGCCGAAAGCCTGCGGGTGCCCGCGCATGTCTGGCGCCTGGGTTTCGCCGGCCTGCTGGCCGACGACTTCGCCAGCCAGCTGGCGCAGATCGCCGCGCCCACGCTGCTGGTGCAGGGCAGTGCCGACAGCTTCGTGCCCGCGGCCGACACCGAGCGCATGCTGGCCGCCATGCCACGGGCACGCGCCACGGTGTGGCAGGGCGCCGGCCACGCCATGCACTGGGAAGAGCCGGCGCGCTTTGCCGAAGAACTGCGGCGTTTCGTGGGGGCGCTCGAGCGCTGACCGACGCCGCGGGCCGGCTTCAGGCGGCCGGCATCAGCATCGCGAACTTCGCCCGCGCCAGCCCACCCAGCGTGCGGATGCGCTGCAGCAGTTCGCGCTTCTCGGCCTCGTGTTCGCCCACACCGCGGCTGAGCGCCGAGAAGCGGTCCAGCCGCGAGGCCACCAGCCATTTCGCGATGCCCTCGTCGCGGGTCCACTTCTGCTGGTTGGCCATGTTCGCGGCCAGCATCTCCAGCCACTTCAGGCCCGGGCCGGGCATCGGCGCCACGGTGCACAGATCGTTCTTGCGCGCTTCGTCCTCCACCGCCGGCAGCATGGCTTCCACATGCGCGATCAGCGCTGCACTGAACACCGGCTGGCAGGCGCGCACCATCTGCAGCACCACGCGCGAGCCCTGGAACACCGGCTGCTGCTGCACGCCCTCGGGGATGGCGGTGGCGCTGCAATCCACGTGCACCGTGCCCGGCGTGGTGGGGATCTCGCCCTGGTCGAGCACGATGTGGTGGGTGCCGATGCGCTGCACGCGGCCCAGCCGCAGCACCTGCGTCACGCGCCGCAGCTGCGCCAGCTCCTGCCGCGACACGGTGGCGCAGTAGTACTTGCTGGGCTCCACGTTGGGGTCGATGCGCAGCAGCTGGCCCGAGGCTTCCAGGCGGTGGTACAGGTCGGCCATCGAGGTGGCATCCACCACGGCCTGCAGCTGCGCGGCAATGGCGCCGAAGACCTCCATGAAGAAGTCGGGCGCGGGTTGGGTGTTGGCGCGGTCGATCAGCCAGGAGTCGCGCGGCATGATCCAGCGCAGCGCCGCGGGCTCCACGCCCTGCTGCAGCAGCCAGATGATGGTGTCCATCGCCGTCTTGCCGGCGCCGACGATGACCCAGCCGTCGGGCTTGCGCTGCACCTGCGGCAGCCGGTTGGGCGGGATCACCGTGGCGCCTTCGTCGATGGCGTACTGCGGCGGGCGTGTGGAGGGCACCTGCGTGTTCAGGTGCGTGGCGTCGATGGTCTTGCGGCGCACCTGCACCTCGTGCACGCGGCCGCTGAGCAGCGAGCGCACGCGGCCGTCTTCCAGCAGTTCGTGGCTGGGCAGCCAGCGCACGCGCGCGCTGGGCAGGAAGTGTTCGTTCATCACGGCGTCGAAGTAGGCCAGCACCTCGGCGCCTGAGGCCAGTTCGTAGAGGCCGCTGTTCAGGCCCACCATGTCCTTGCTGCCGCTGCCCAGCGGGCGCGAGTTCACGCCGTAGGTGGTGCTGGGCTGGTGCAGGCGCACGAAGGGGTAGGCGTCGTTCCAGTGGCCGCCGGGGCGGTGGTGGCGGTCGACGATCAGCAGTTCGGCGTCGGTCTCGGCCAGCAGCACGTCGGCAGCGGCCATGCCCATGGCGCCGGCGCCCTTGACCAGGTAGTCGCAGCTCAGCATGGTGATGCCCCTCCAGGTCGCGCGAGGCTACGCTGCGGCGCTGCAAACGCCAAGCGGCTATGCTGTTTGCGACAACAACACCCGGAGACACCCGATGACGCTGCACCGCCGCACGCTGCTGGCCGCCCCCGCACTCGCTTTTCCCGCCCTCGCCGGCGCACAAGGCGCCGCCGCCGGCTGGCCCAGGCAGAGCGTGCGCTTCGTCGTGCCCTTCGCACCCGGCGGCACGAGCGAGATCGTGGCCCGCACCGTGGCCAACGAGCTCACCAAGCAGCTCGGCCAGACCGTGTTCGTGGACAACAAGGGCGGCGGCGCCGGCATCCCGGCCATGCAGGAGGTGGCCAAGAGCGCGCCCGACGGCCACACGATCATCCTGGGCCACGTCGGCAGCCTGGCCGTGAACCCCTACATCTTCCCCAACCAGCCCTACGACGTGAACAAGGACTTCGTGCCGGTCACGCTGCTGGCCAAGGTGCCCAACCTGTACGTCATCCACCCCGATGTGCCGGCCAAGGACTTCAAGGAATTCGTGGCCCACGTGAAGAAGAACCCGGGCCAGCTCAACTACGGCACCGCCGGCAACGCCAGCGCCGGCCACCTGAGCATGGAGTACCTGAAGCTGGTGACGGGCATGTTCATCACGCACATCCCCTACCGCGGCACCGGGCCGATGCTCACCGACCTGCTGGCCGGCCGCACGCAGGCCACCAGCGCCGGGCTGCCCGCGCTGCTGCCGCACATCAAGAGCGGCAAGCTGCGCGCGATTGCCGTGGGCACCGCGCAGCGCCTGCCCGCGCTGCCCGAGGTGCCCACCGTGGCCGAGTTCGGCCACAAGGAGTTCGAGACCTCGCAGTGGTACGGCATCCTGGCACCCGCGGGCACGCCACGCGAGATCATCAAGAAGCTGCAGGAAGAGTCACTCAAGGCGCTGAAGAGCAACTCGGTGACCGAACGTTTCGCCAGCGACAGCGCGGTGGGTGGCGGCGGGCCGCCGGAGGAGTTTGCGGCCTACATCGCGCAGCAGCAGAAGATCTGGTCGAACATCGTCAAGCGGGCGGGCATCAAACCCGATTGAGGCTTCCATGCACATCACGCAGATCGAGCTGCTGCAGCGCATGCCGGTGTTCGGCGGCCTGCGCGAGGCGGCACTGCGCCAGCTGCTCGACAAGGCCGGCGCCGTGCACAAGGAAGTCGGCGAGGCCTTCTTCCGCGAAGGCGACGCCGCCGATGCCATGTACGTGCTCGAGCGCGGCCGCGTGGCCATCACCCGGTGCTGGCGTGGCGGCGAGTTCCTGCTGCACGAGCTGGCCGCGGGCGACTGCTTCGGCGAGATGGCGCTGATGGACCTGCAGCCGCGCAGCGCCTCGGTGCGCGCGCTGCAGGCCTGCGACGCGATCCAGTTCGGCACGCACGACATGCTGCACCTGTACGAAACCGACGTCGAGCAGTTCGCGCTGATGCAGATGAACCTCGGCCGCGAGCTCTGCCGCCGACTGCGTGCCGCCGACGAGCGCCTGTTCCGCGCCGCGATGGGCGAAGAGACGCTGAGCGCGCCACCCCCGGCGTGAGCAGCGCGGCGTGGCAGCTGGCGCAGGCCGTGGCCACACGGCTGGCCGGCTTCGAGGTGCAGGCCCTGCCCGTTGCAGGCCGCAAGCACGCCGCCGTGGCCCTGGCGCTGGGCGAAGCCGGCCATGGCGCCGCCCTGCCCGGCCTGCCGCAGCACGCGGCCTGGAGCACCGAGCCGGCGCTGCTGCTGACACGCCGCGCCGCGACGCTGGCCAGCCACGCGGGCCAGTGGGCGCTGCCCGGCGGCCGCATCGACGCCGGCGAAAGCGCCGAGGCGGCGGCACTGCGCGAGCTGCACGAGGAGATCGGCCTGCAGCTGGCGCCGGGCGCCGTCCTCGGCCGCCTGGACGACTACGCCACGCGCTCGGGCTACCTGATCACGCCCATCGTGGTGTGGGCCGGCGCGGCGCGCACGCTGGCACTGAACGCGGCCGAGGTCGCGAGCCTGCACCGCATCCCGGTGGCCGAACTGCTGCGCGAGGACGCACCCCTGCTCAACCAGGTGCGCGGCGCGGCCCACCCGGTGCTGCGCATGCCGGTGGGGCAGGGCTGGATCGCGGCACCCACGGCGGCCTTCCTGTACCAGTTCCGCGAGCTGTGCCTGCTGGGCCGCCCGACCCGCGTGGCGCACTTCGACCAGCCGGCTTTCGCCTGGCGCTGACCGGCAGGGCCACACCGGCGCCGCACCTTCACGCCGCGTGAAGAGCCGTTGCGCAGGCGCGTGGCCCGCGCCGCCGCCGCTGGCTACAGTGCCCGCAGCCTTCAGGAGACAACGAGCATGGACAGGACGGACACCCCACGCCGCGCGCTGCTGGGCGCCATGGTCGCGGCGCTGGCCCTGGCAGCGGCGCCGGGGCCGGCCGCCGCGCAGGCCTACCCGAGCAAGCCCGTCAGGCTCATCGTCGGCTTTGCGCCGGGCGGCGCGGTGGACGTGATCGCGCGCGCCGTGGCGCAGCAGATCGCGCCTGCGCTGGGCCAGCCCGTGGTGGTGGAAAACCGCCCGGGCGCTGGCACCAACATCGCGATGCGCGCGCTCATCGACAGCGCCGCCGACGGCCACACGCTGATGCTCACGGCGAACTCGATCGCCGCCAACCCCACGCTGTACCAGCCCGCGCCGTTCGACCCCGCGAAGGACGTGACGCCGATCGCGCTGGTGGGGCGCGTGCCGGTGGTGATCGCGGCCAACGCGGCCGGCGGGCCGGAATCGATGGCCGCGCTGCTGGCTGCCAGCAGGGCCAGGGCCAACGCGGTGAGCTACGGCAGCCCGGGCAACGGCAGCACACCGCACCTGGCCACCGAACTGTTCGCGCGCGCCGCCGGCATCGACCTGCTGCACGTACCCTACAAGGGCGGCGCGCTGGCCATCAACGACGTGCTGGCCGGCCACGTGCAGGCCGTGGCCGTGAACGCGCTAGAGGTGCAGCCGCACGTGAAGAGCGGCAAGCTGCGGGTGCTGGCGGTGCTGAGCCCGCAGCGCACGCCGATCTTCCCCGAGGTGCCCAGCATCGCCGAGGCCGGCTTCCCCGGCTTCGAGGCCGCCGTCTGGTACGGCTTCATCGGCCCGGCGGGCCTGCCGGCGCCGGTGGTGGCGCAGTTGCACGGGCTGATCCAGAAGGCCCTGGCCGCACCCGAGGTGCGCGACCGCCTGGTGGGTGCCGGCGGCGAGGTCCAGCCCGGCCCGACCGAACGCCTGACGCAGCTGATTGCCAGCGAACGTGCGCGCTACGAGAAGCTGATCCGCGATGCCCGGATCAAGCCGGACTGAGACCATGAAAGCCCAGTCCGGACCGTTCCCGCGCCGCCTCGCGCTGGCCCTGCTGGCCACCGCGCTCCTGGGCTGCGGCACGCCACCCCCGCCCCCGGCGGCCGGCGCGGCGGCCGAGGTGCGCCAGGCGCTGGCGCCCACCGGCACGCTGCGCATCGGCGTCTACCCCGGCAGCCCCACCTCGCTGGTGCGGGGCCCCGGCGAAGGCGAGATGCGCGGCCTGGCCGTGGAGCTGGGCCGCGACATGGCACGCCGGCTCGGCGTGTCGGCGCAGGTGCTGGTGTTCGAGCGCGTGCCGCAGATCGTCGATGCGCTGAAGGCCGGCAGCGTGGACATGACGCTCACCAACGCCAGCCCGGCACGGGCGCGCGAGATCGACTTCTCGCCCACCGTGGTGCAGCTGGAAAGCGGCTACCTGGTGCCGCCGGGCTCGCGCATCGCCGCCATCGGCGACGTCGACCGGGCCGGCGTGCGCGTGGGCGTGTCGCAGGGCAGCACCTCGCAGGGCGTGCTCGGGCGCGAGCTGAAGGCCGCGCAGCTGGTGCCCGCGGCCTCGGTGGTGGCCGCCACGCAGATGCTCAGGGCCGGCCAGCTGGACGCCTTCGCCACCAACAAGGGCATCCTCTTCGAGATGGCCGACCAGCTGCCCGGTGCACGTGTGCTCGAAGGCCGCTGGGGGCTGGAGCAGCTGGCCGTGGGCGTGCCCAAGGGCCGCGAGGCCGGCGCGGCCTGGCTGCAGGCCTACGTGGCCGAGGCCGGCACGCAGGTGCTGGTGCGGCAGGCTGCCACGCGGGCCGGGCTGCGTGGCCTGGCCGCCGCCGCGCCCTGACGCAGGGGCCCGCCACAATCGCCGCATGGAACTGCGGCAGCTGCGCTATTTCGTCTCGGTGGTCGAGCACGGCAGCATGGGCCGTGCGGCGCAGACGCTGGGTGTGGTCACCTCCGCGCTGAGCCAGCAGATCAGCCGGCTCGAAGGCGAGCTGTCGACGCGGCTGCTGCAGCGGGGCTCGGGCGGCGTGCGTCCCACCGAAGCGGGCCTGGCCTTCTACCGCCAGGCACAGCTGGCGCTGCGCCATGCCGACGACGCGGTGCGCGCAGCGCAGCAGCAGCGCCTGTCGGGCCACGTGAGCGTGGGCCTGGCACCCACCACGGCTTCGATGCTCGGGCTGCCGCTGGTGCAGGCCATGCAGGAGCGCTACCCGGCGGTGAAGCTGCACATCGTGGAGTCGATGTCAGCGCATGTCTCGGCGATGCTGGAAACACGGCGCATCGACCTGGCCATCGTGTTCGGCGGTGACGCCGGCCAGCGCTGGAGCGCGGTGCCACTGCTGCGCGAGCGGCTGTTCCTGCTCGCCTCGCCGGGGCTGCGTGCCGCCGCCGGGCTGGCCGCGCCGCTGAGCCTGGCGGCGGCGGCACGTGTGCCGCTGGTCATGCCCACCGGGCCGCACGGTCTGCGGCGCAGCGTCGACGCCGCCTTTGCGGCCGCGGGCCTGACGCCGCAGGTGGTGCTGGAGATCGACTCGCTGCCGGTGCTGATGGCCAGCGTGCGCGCCGGCATCGCAGCCAGCATCCAGCCCGGCGCGGCGCTGGCGCTGCCGGGGCACGAGAGCCTGGTCTCGCTGCCGCTGGAAGGCGCCGGCGCCGCGCGCGAGAACGCGCTGGCGAGCCTGCGTGACGACGAGCTTTCGCCCGCCGCGCTGGCCACCCGCGTGGTCATCGCCGACGTGGCGCGCCAGCTGGTGGCGGCCGGGCGCTGGGCCGGCGCGGAACTGGTGTGAGCCGCCGCCGCTACAGCCAGAGGATCTTCTTGCGGTAGGCCAGGTCGGTGAGCAGCGGCTCGGCCGGCCCTTCGTGGAAGACAGCGCCGCGTTCGAGCGCGAACACGCGGTCGGCCAGCGCCAGCACGAGGTCGAGGTTGTGCTCCACGATCACGATCGGGATCTCGCGGCGCAGCTGGTCGAACACGGTGAAGAGCTCCTGCACCACGGCCGGGGCCAGGCCTTCGAAAGGCTCGTCCAGCAGCAGCAGCCGCACGTTGCCCGACAGGGCGCGCGCCACGGCGGCCATCTGCTGCTCGCCGCCGCTGAGGTAGTCCGCGGCCACGTGCAGGCGCTCCTTCAGGCGCGGGAAGTGGCCGAGGATCTTCTCCTCGCTCCAGACCACGCCCTCGCTGCCGTCGGTCTTGCGCGCCAGGCGGCCGAGCGCCAGGTTCTGCGCCACCGTCATGCCCGCGAACAGGCCCCGCCCCTGCGGCACGTAGCCGATGCCCAGGCGCGCGATGTCCGGCGCCGGCAGGCCGGCGATCGGCTGGCCGTCGAAGGTGATCGTGCCGCTGGCGGGCGTGAGCAGGCCGCAGAGGGTCTTCAGCAGCGTGCTCTTGCCGGCGCCGTTGCGGCCCAGCAGTGCCACGATCTCGCCTTCCCGCACGTCCAGCGTGGCGTCGTTCAGGATGTGGCTCTTGCCGTAGAAGGCGTTCGCCTTCTCGAACTGCAGCACCGTGCGGCGCTCGCCCGCGGCCTGCGCGCTGCGGCCGGTGACGGGCGGTGTGCCGCTGCCGGTGTAGACGGCCTGCACGCGCCTGTCGTCGCGCACCTCGGCCGGCGTGCCGCACATCAGCACCTCGCCCTGGTTCATCACCGTCACGCGGTGGCTGAAGGCGAGCACACGGTCGATGTCGTGTTCGACGATCAGCACCGGGATGTTCTGCGCGATCGTGCCCACGAGCCGCGACACGCGCTCGCGCTCGGCCGCGGCCAGCCCGGCCAGCGGCTCGTCCAAGAGCAGCACCTGCGGCTTGGAGCCGAGCGCGATGCCCAGGTCCACCAGGCGCTGGCCGCCGTAGCTGAGGTCACCGCCCAGCGTGTCCTCGATGCCTTCGAGGCCGAGGAACTTGATCAGTTCGGCGGTCTCGGCGTCGATGTCGGCGAAACGATCGACGTCGTGCCACACGTCGTAACGCGCCGCGTGCCGGCCCTGGATCGACAGGCGCAGGTTCTCGCGGATCGTGAGCCCCTTGAACAGGTTGGTGATCTGGAACGAACGCGCCAGGCCCGCGTGGCAGATGCGCTCGGGCGGCAGCCCGTGCACGGCTGCGCCGTGCAGCAGCACCTGGCCGGCACTGGGCGGGAACAGGCCCGAGATGAGGTTGAAGGTGGTGGTCTTGCCGGCGCCGTTGGGGCCGATCAGCGCGTGCACCTGGCCGGCGTCCACGGTGAGCGTGGCGCCGATCACCGCGCGGATGCCGCCGAAGTTGCGGTCCACCGCCTTCACCTCCAGCACCGCACCGGGCTTGGGCGCCGGCCGCAGGAAGGCCGGCAGCGGCAGGCCCTCATGGACCTTGCGCCGGCTCATCGCCGCGCTCTCCTCGGGCGGAGGCTTCAGCTTGCGCCGCACGGTGTCCCAGATGCCGACGAGGCCGGTGGGCGAGAAGATCACGAAACCCACGAACACGAGCCCGAACCACAGCAGCCAGTTCGGGGTGACGATGGAGAACTGCTCGCGGAACAGCAGGTAGAAGATGGCGCCGAGCGCCGGGCCCAGGAAGCTGCGCATGCCGCCGATGACCACCATCGCCAGCATCTCGCCGCTGAAGGCCACGGTGGTGGACTCCGCCGCCGCCAGCCGGTGCAGGAACACCAGCAGCGCACCGGCCAGGCCGGTGATCGTGGTCGAGAGCACGAAGGCCAGCAGCTTGTAGCGCGCGGTGTCGTAGCCCTGGAAGCCGGCGCGCTGTTCGTTTTCGCGGATCGCCACCAGCACATGGCCGAAGGGGCTGCGCACGAAGCGGTGCAGCGCGTAGACCGCAGCGAAGGCGATGACGGCGACGAAGGCGTAGAACGTGAGATGGTCGTCGAGGTCGAGCGGGCCCAGCGAGCGCCGCTCGATGCCACCGAGCCCGCCTTCGCCGCCGGTGACGGCGGTCCAGCGGAAGGCGATCGCGAAGGTCAGCGCACACAGCGCCAGCGTGAGCAACGAGAAGTACACGCCCTTGCGGCGCAGGATCAGGAAGCCCACCACCAGCGCCAGCAGCGCGGTGAAGGCCACGCAGAACAGGAGCGGCAGCACGATGCTCTGCGGCCACCAGTGTTTCTGTGCCAGCGCCGCCGCATAACCGCCGATGCCGAACCAGGCGGCGTGGCCGAAGGACACGAGCCCGGTGGTGCCCACCAGCAGGTTCAGCGCCATCGCCGCCAGCGCCAGGATCACCACCACGGTGGCGTTGTCCCAGGTCAGGCCGATGGCGTGCAGCGCGGCAGGCATCAGCACGAGGCCGATGGCGGTGATCCACAGGTTGCGGTGCTGGGCAAAGTTCATTCGAAACGCTCGATCCGTTCGCCGAGCAGGCCACGCGGCCGGAACATCAGCACCAGGAACATCAGGATGTACATCGAGGCCTCGCCGGCCGCGGGCACGAAGTGGATCGTGATGCCACGCACCACACCCACCAGCAGCGCCGCCAGCACCACGCCCCAGAAGCTGCCGAGGCCGCCGATGACGACGACGACGAAGGCCACGGTCATGATCTCGGTGCCCATGGCCGGGTGCACGATGGTGATGGGCCCGAACAGCGCACCGCCCAGCGCGGCACTGGCCACACCCAGCACCACGATGGCCGTCATGTACGGCTGCAGGCGGATGCCCAGGGCCGCCACCATGTCGGGCTTCTGCACACCGGCGCGCACCACGCGGCCGAAGGCCGTCTTGTGCAGCAGCAGCCACAGCATCGCCATCAGCACGAAGACCACGGCCAGCAGGAACAGCCGGTAGCGCGAGAACAGGAACTCGCCCACGGTGACGTTGCCCTTGAAGGCCGCCGGCATCGTGGAGGCCAGCGGCGCCGCACCCCAGATCATGCGCAGCGCCTGCTCGGCCACCATCGCGAGGCCGAAGGTGACGAGCAGGCTCAGGATCGGGTCGGCGTTGTAGAAGCGGCGCAGCAGGAACCGTTCGAAGGCGATGCCCAGCAGCGCCACGAGCACCGGCGAGATCACGACACCCGCGCCCCAGCCCAGGCGCTGGCCGACGGTGAGCGAGAGGTAGGCGCCCAGCGCATAGAACGCACCATGCGCCAGGTTGACGATGCCGCCGACGCTGAAGATCAGCGACAGGCCGAGCGCGAGCAGCAGGTAGTAGCCGCCGAGGACCAGGCCGTTGACGACCTGTTCCAGCAGGAAGACGAGTTGCATGTGGAGGCGGCGCGGCGGTCCCTCCCCCGCGCCCGGTTCAGGTGATCAGGTCATCACGCAGGTGTTCTGCGCTTTCGTGGGCGCCAGCAGTTCCAGCGGTTCGTTCGGCCCCGGCACCGGCTCGCCGAAGGCGAGGAAGTCCTGCTTGTGCCTGGCCTGCCCCTTGGCCTTCACGGTGAAGGGGTAGGCCTCCTGCATCAGCTGGTGGTCCCAGCTGCGGAAGTAACCCTTGCGCGCCTTCAGCAGGTCGAACTGCGCTTCGCTCTCGAAGTAGGCGATGAGCTTGTCGGTGTCCGTGCCCTTGGTTTCGGTGATGGCCTGCGCCAGGATCTTCATCGACACGTACTCGATCCAGGCGTGGTTCTCGGGCAGGCGGTTGTACTTCTTCTGGAACGCGGCCACGAAGGCCTGCGTACCGGGGGTCTTGAGCTCGTGGTGCCACACCGTGGGCCAGATGCCGCCGAGGTTGCCTTCGCCGGCAGCCCAGGCGTCGGCGGTGTTGAGGTTGAAGCCCACCACCGGGTAGGGCAAGCCGAACTCGGCGTACTGCTTGACGAAGTTGGTGACCTGGTTGCCGCCGAGGTTGGTGGACACCACGTCGGGCCGCGCCTGGCGGATCTTGAGCAGGAAGGGGCTGAAGTCGGTGAGGTCGGTGGCCACCAGTTCGTCGCCGACCTGCGTCGCGCCGTTGGCGGCGTAGAAGGCCTTGGCCACCCGCGCCAGGTCGTGGCCGAACAGGTAGTCGGAGGTCAGGCTGAAGATCTTCTTGCCCTGCACCAGCCTGTCGCGCAGCAGCGCCTGGCCCACGGCCCTGACCATCACCGTGACCGGGATGTCCACGTGGAAGGTGTAGCGGTTGCAGTCCTTGCCACGCAGCGTGTCGGAGCGTGCGCCGATGCTGAGGAAGAGTTTCCGGTTGCGCGCCGCCACCTGCGAGATCGTGAGCGCGCTGGCGGAGCTGATCTCGCCGCACAGCAGCGCCACGCCGTCGCGTTCGATCATGCGTTGTGCCTTGCTGCTGGCCACCTGCGGGTTCACCGAGTCCTCGGTCAGCAGCTCGATCGGCCGGCCGCCGATGCCGCCGGCGGCGTTGATCTCGTCGGCCGCCATCTTGATGCCCTGCACGGCGTATTCACCGAGCGCACCGAGGAAGCCGGTCATCGGCGTGAGGTGGCCGATCCTGATCGGGCCGCCCTGCGCCAGCAGCAGCGCGGGTGCGCCGAGTGCGGCAGCGCCGGCCAGCGTGGCGCCGGCCTGCAGCACGCGGCGGCGCGGGATGAGGGTGTGGGTCATCGTGGGGTCTCCTTCGGGATAACGTCGATCGATCGCGAGCGGTGCGTCGGCATCGCGGGCCGCCCTTCCGTCTCAGTCCAGCTGCAGCTTCGCGGCCTCGATGACGCGGTTCCACTTCTGCGTCTCGCTGGCGAAGAAGACCGCGGCCTCGGCCGGTGTGTTGAGCACGGGCCGCACACCCGAGGCCTCGTACTTCTCACGCAGCGCAGGCGCCGCGAGCACGCGCTTCAGGTCCTGCTGGATGCGGCTGGCCAGCGCGTCGGGCAGCGAGCGCGGTGCGGCCACGGTCCACCACGAGGTGGCGCTGTAGCCGGGTACACCGGCCTCGGCGATCGTCGGCACCTCGGGCAGCGTGGGCTCACGCTGCGCGCCGGTGACGGCCAAGGCGCGCAGCTTGCCGCTCTTGATGTGCACCATGCCCGAGCCGATGTTCTCGAACATCACGTCGATCTGCCCGCCGATCAGGTCCACCAGGGCGGGGCCGCTGCCCTTGTAGGGCACGTGCACCATGCGCGCGCCGCTCATCAGCTCGAAGAGGGCCGTGACCATGTGCACCGAGGAGCCTGGCCCCGCGGTGCCGTAGCTCACCTTGTCGGGCCGGGCCTTCGCGTCGGCCAGGAAGTCGGCGAAGGTCTTGTAGCGCGAGTTCGCCGGCACCACCACCACGTTGGCCGCTTCGGCCAGGATGGTCACCGGCCGCAGATCCTCGGCCGGCTTGTAGGCGAGCTTGCGGTAGCTGGCGTGAGCCGCGTGGATGCCGATGGTGCCCACCATCAGCGTGTGGCCGTCGCCAGCCGCACGCGCCACCTCGGCAGCACCGATGTGGCCGCTGGCGCCGGCCTTGTTCTCCACCACCACCTGCTGGCCCCAGGCGGCACCCAGCGGCTCGGCCATGACGCGGGCGAGGATGTCGGCAATGCCGGCGGGCGCGAACGGCACGACCAGGCGCACGGGTTTCGAGGCGAGGCCCTGGGCCCACGCCGGCGGCGCGGCCAGCACGGCCGACAGTGCGAGCAGCGAACGCCGCTTCATGCGGTGGTCTCCTTCAGCATGTCCAGCGTCAGCAGCGGGCGCTGTTCGTAGGGTTGGTCCCACAGGTGCGCGTTGCTGCGGTCGACGATGCCCACGGGCAGCTCGATCTCCGCCGGCACCGCTTCGCCGCGCAGGTGGCGCAGCGCACACTCGGTGGCCAGCGCCGCCATCTGCATCGCGTTGAAGTCGGCCGTGGCCAGCATGCGGCCGCGGCGGATCGCGGTGATGGCCTCGGGGATCGCGTTGACGCCGACGACCACGGCTTCGCGGCCCGCGGCCTGCAACGCGTCGAGCACGCCGATGGCCATGATGTCGTTGGCGGCCAGCACGGCGTCGATGGCGGGCTGCTCGCGCAGCGTGCGCTCGAAGGCCAGCCGCGCCGGCTCGCGCAGGTAGGCGCCGCGGCAGCGCGCCACCACCTGCAGGCCCGGGTGCGCGGCCAGCACCGCCTCGAACGCGGCCACACGCTCGCGGCTGGTCATCGCGTCGGCGGGGCCGTCGACCACCACCACGCGGCCCTCGCCGCGCAGCGCCTGCGCCAGGTGCAGCGCGATGTCGCGCGCCAGCCTGGCGTCGGAAGAACCGACGTGGCTGCGCGCCACGCCCGGCGCGAGCCGGTTCACGAAGCCGAAGATCGGCACCTGCGCGGCAACGATCGCCGCGATCGCGGCATTGACCTTCGTCGCGTGCACGGGCGTGAACACGAAGGCATCGGGTCTCCAGGCCAGTGCCTCGTGCACCAGCTCGCTCTGCTGTGCGGGGTCGTCGGGGGTGTCGGGCACGAAGTGGCGCAGCACCGTGCCGTCGAAGGGCTTCGCGGCGCGCTCGGCGCCCAGCCGCGCCGCCTCGTAGGCGGGGTTGCTGCGGTTCTTCGTGAAGACGGCGAGCCTCATGTGCCGCGGCACTGTAGGACGCGCGCCCGCGCCGGAACACTACCGAATTCCTTGACCGGCTATAAGCGCCCGCGATGGCCGGCGCGTGTGCCTCAGCGGCAGGGCAACGCCGGCAGCGTGCCGCGGCGTGGCGGCGCGGACAGCGTCTCGAGGAAGGCCACCAGGTCGGCAATCTGTGCTGCACGCAGGTTCAGCGTGCGCAGCGCGCTGGCCGTGGGCCGTGGTGGCATCGGCTCGCCCGGCTCCACGTGCGGGTGCGCGGCGGCGATGTGCAGTTGCACGGCGTCGATCGCCGAGTAGTGCCGCACCACGGCCTGCAGCGTGGCCAGGCTGCCGTCGTGCATGTAGGGCGCGGTGTGCGCCACGTTGCGCAGACCGGGCACGCGGAAGGCGCCGGCGCTTTCGGCGCTGGCGGCGGCATGGCGCGTGGTGGTGGCGGCGGCATCGCCGCGCTCGTCGCTGTGGCGCGAGAGGCGGTGGTAGCGGCCCGCGTGCAGTGCCTTCACGCCGCTGGCGCGGCCCCAGTCGTGGTGGCCGTCGGCGCCGCGCACGGGGATGCCGGCCTTGTCGAACTCGCCGTGCGTGAAGTGCGGTCCGCTGTGGCACAGCGCGCAGCCGGCCTCGCCCACGAACAGCTTCAGCCCGCGCTGCGCCGCCAGCGGGTAGCGCGCCGCGGCCCGCCGGTTGCCGGCGAGCAGTGCATCGCGGAAGCGGTCGAAGGGCGTGCGGCCGCTCACCAGCGTCTCCTGGTAGGCCGCGAGCGCCTTGCCGATGTCGGCCAGCAGCGCGTCGTCGTCGTCGCCGGGCGCGCGGCCGGTGGCCACACGGTAGCCGCAGGCCAGGTCGGGTTCGCGCCGCACGCGTTCGGCCACCGCACGCTCGGCCGGGCCCATCTCCGCCGCCTCGTTCAGCGGGCGCAGGCTGGCGGCCCACAGGCTGTCGCTCTCGCCGCCCCAGCCGTGCCAGCGCGCGAAGCGGGCGTCGACCAGGCTCGGCGTGTTGCGGTGGCCGGGCTGCTGGCCCAGCGCCTGCGGGCGGCCGTCGGCGAAGCCCGTCGCCGGCCGGTGGCAGCTGGCGCAGGCGACGCTGCCGCTGGCCGACAGCCGCGGGTCCTCGAACAGCCGCGCGCCGAAGGCGGCCGCCCGCGGCCGGCCCGAGAGCCGGTTGCTGGCATCGCGCACCAGCGGCGGTGGCCAGGGGCCGTGCCGCGCAATCGCCTCGCGCTCGGCCGGCGTGAACGGCAACAGGCCGGCGGCGGCCGCCGCGCTGCACGCCAGCGCGCAGACCAGCGCGCAGCCCGCCGCCGCCCGCCTCACCGCAGTTGCAGCACCTGCACCAGGCGCTGCACCTGTTCGCCGCGCCTGAGCTCGAAGCTCAGCTCCCAGCGGCCGGCCATGTGCAGCAGCAGGCCGTCGGCGCGCCAGCGCCCGCCGCCCAGCGCCACCAGGCTCGGCCGGTAGTTCATGCCATGGCCGTGTTCGGGCATGCGCGCATCGACGCGCAGTTCGTCGGGCGGCGCCACGCCGGCGCGCGGGCACACCTGCAGCTCGATCGAGAACGGCCGGCCCAGCGCCCAGGGCGCGGGCCGCGGCGCGAAGGCCAGCACGTCGCCGCCGCCGCTGAGCCGCTGCGCGCCGGCGATGCCCTCGCCGCAGGCCGCGGCGCTGCCGCTGGCCAGCACGGCCAGCAGCAGTGGCGCGGCGGCGGCGGGGTTCACGGCGGCGGCATCACCAGGATGTCGTGGCGGTCGGAGTTGGTCACCAGACCCGGCAGGTTGGTGCCCGACTGCAGCGAGCCGCTGATGAGGTGGAAGCGGTTGCCGATGAAGTCGCCGGCGAGCCCGTGGCGCGGCATCGGCATCGGCGGCAGGCGGGTCCAGGCATCACTCTTGGGGTCGTAGGCTTCGACCGTGGTGTAGGTGCCCCAGAAGTCGCGGTGGCGGATCTCCCCGCCGGCCACGTACACACGCCCGTTGTACACGCCCCAGGCCGCCGCGCTGCGCGGCGTGGGCATCGGGGCGCGCAGCCGCCACTGGTCGGTGGCGGGGTTGTACTCCTCGACGATGTCGACGTTGAGCGCGTTCGGGATGAACACCGAGCCGGCGCGCCCGCCCACCATGTAGATGCGCCCGTCGACGACGCCGATGGCCGCATGGTTGCGCGGCGTGGGCAGCGCGGCGCGTGTGCTCCAGCTGTTGGTGGCCGGGTCGTACACCTCGTGCGTGCCCACCGAGACGTTGCGCGAGGGGTGGATGAACTCGTCCTTGATGCCCGGCGGCAGCGTGGCGCCACCCATCAGGTGGATCTTGCCGTTGACCACCGCCGCGCTGGCCGAGCCACGCGCCTGCGGCACCGGCGCCAGCGCGCGCCAGCTGTCGGCCCTGGGGTCGTACTCCCAGGCCGTGTCCATCGGGATCCAGGTGGCACGCCCGCTGTCGGGCAGGCGGTAGCCGCCGAAGAAGTAGATCTTGCCGCCCAGCTCGGCCAGCGCCACGTGGTGCTGGTAGACCGGCATGTCCTTCTTGCGCGTCCAGGCGTTGGTGGCGGGGTCGAACTCCAGCACCATGCCCATCGCCTTCCAGCCCGGCGCGAGGCCGCCGAAGACGTACATCCTGCCGCCAGAGGCGATGCCGTAGACCTCCTCGGCGCCCTGCGGAATCGGCGCCGCCGTGGCCCAGGTGGGCGCCTGCGCGCGCGCGCCGACCGTGGCCAGGCCGAGCAGCAGCGCCGCGGCGGCGGTGCGTGCAAGCGCGTGTGCAAGGGTGCGGAACGGGGCGTGCATGCGGTGCCTCCTCACTGCGCCACGATGTTGGCGGCCTTGATGACCTGGGTCCAGCGCTCGGTCTCCTGCGCGTTGCGGCGCACGGCCTCCTCGACGCTGCCGCCGAGCGGCGTGACACCCAGCGCGTCCCAGCGCTCCCGCAGCTCGGCCGAGCGCACGATGGTGTTGAGGTCGGCGTTGAGCTTGCGCACCACCTCGGCCGGCACGCCGGCGGCCACCGAGACCGTGTACCAGGGCACCGAGGCGTACCCCGGCACGCCCGCCTCGGCGATGGTGGGCACCTCGGGCAGGCTCGGGTTGCGCTGCGGGCTGGTCACGCCCAGCGGGCGCAGCTTGCCGGCCTTGATGTGCTGCAACGCGCTGGCGATGTTGTCGAACATGAGCGGGATCTGGCCGCCGATCAGGTCGTTCAGGGCCGGGCCGCTGCCGCGGTAGGGCACGTGGTTCAGGCGTGTGCCGGTCATGTGCTCGAACAGCGAGGTGGCCATGTGGATGGCCGAGCCGTTGCCCGCCGAGCCGTAGCTGATCTGGCCCGGCCTGGCCTTGGCCTCGGCGATGAACTCGGCCACGTTGCGCGGCCCGAACGACGGGTGCACCACCAGCACGCCGGCGCTCTCGGCGAGCAGGATCACGGGCTGCAGTTCCCGCGCCGGGTCGTAGCCGAGGTTGCGGTACATCGCCATCGCGCCGTTGTGCGCGATGGTCGCCAGCATCAGCGTGTGGCCGTCGGCCGCGCCCTTGGCCACCTCGGCGCCCCCCAGGTGGCCACCGGCGCCGGGCTTGTTCTCCACCACCACGGTCTGGCCGTAGGCCGCCCCGAGGCGCTGTGCGATGAGCCGGCCCAGCACGTCGGCGATGCCGCCGGGCGCATAGGGCACCACCAGGCGCAGGGTCTTGGACGGGAAGGCCTGCGCATGCGCGGGCACCGCCGCCGCACAGGCGGCAGCGGCCAGGGTGGACAGGAGCAGTCGGCGTCGGATCATGGGCTTCCTTCGTTGCGGGCCGCAGCGGGCCCCCGCGGATCGCGGGGCGAATGTACGGAGGCCCGTGCGGGCCGGGAACTACCGTTTTCTTTCAGCCGCTATAAGCCGCGCCGATGTCCGCGGGCCGTTCGACGCCACGGCTATAAGCGCCCGCGATAGGCGCCTTCGGAAATCGGTAGTTCCCCAGGCCCGCCGCCGTTCATAGACTGCGCCGCATCCGATGCCCCCGAGCGCCATGAACACGCCTGAGCCGCAACGCGCCTTCGTCAGCCACATCGCCGAAATCCCGTGGCAGGAGTTCCCCGGCCACTTCGGCGGCGCGCTGTCGAAGGCGCTGGTGCGGCCCGAGACCTGCGGCGCGCGCCGCATCGACCACCGCATCTCCTGCTACCAGCCGATGGCCCACGTGGCCGAGCACGTGCACCGGGTGCAGGAGCAGGTCTACCACGTGCTCGAAGGCGTGGGCCGGCTCACGCTCGACGGCCGCACCGTGCTGCTGCGCCAGCACGACTACGTGTTCGTGCCGCCCGGCGTGCGCCACGGCTTCACCAACGAGGGCACGACGCCGCTGGTGTTCCTGGTCGTGACCTCGCCGGTGGACGACACCGAGGCGCCGCTGTGACGCAGGCCGAGCCGGCATCGGCCCGCCTCTTCATCGCCGGCGCCTGGGCCGAGGGCACGCGCCGCGAACCGGTGCTCGACAAGTACCGGCTCGAGCCCTGCGGCGAGCTGCACCTGCCCTCGCGCGAGCAGGTGGCGCAGGCCGTGGCCGCGGCGCACCGCGCCTTCCGCGCCGACCGGCTCACCCCCTACGAGCGCGGGCTGATCCTGGACCGCGCCGCCGTGCTGCTCGAGCAGCGCGGCGAGCGCTTCGTGCAGGCGCTGCAGCGGGAGGCCGGCTTCACCGCTGCCGACGCCGGCGGCGAGCTCAGGCGCAGCGCGCAGACGCTGCGCCTGTCGGCCGAGGAAGCGCGGCGCTTCGGTGGCGAGATGGTGCCGCTGGAGGGCTCGCCGCAGCAGGCGGGGCGGCTCGGCTTCACGCTGCGCGTGCCGCTGGGCGTGGTGTGCGCGATCACGCCGTTCAACGCGCCGGTCAACACCGTCACGCACAAGCTCGCACCGGCGCTGGCCGCCGGCAACGCGGTGGTGCTCAAGCCCTCGGCGCACACGCCCAGCGCGGCCAACCTGCTCGTGCAGCTGCTGCTCGACGCCGGCCTGCCGCCGGGCCTGCTGACCCTGCTGCACGGCGGCGCCGAGGTGGCGCAGTGGCTGCTGGAGGAGCCGCTGGTGCGGTTCTATGCCTTCACCGGCAGCACCGAGGCCGGCCGTGCGATCCAGCAGCAGGCCGGCCTGCGCCGCACGCAGATGGAACTGGGCTCGATCGCGTTCACGATCGTCGCCGACGACGCCGACCTCGACCGTGCACTGCCCCGCATCGTCAACGCGGGCTACCGCAAGGCGGGGCAGGTCTGCACCTCGGTGCAGTTGCTGCTGGTGCAGCGGGCGCGGCTGGCCGAGGTCGAGGAGCGGCTCGGCGCACTCGTGCGTGCCCTGCCCTTCGGCGACCCGGGCGACGCCGCCACGGTGGTGGGGCCGGTGATCAGCGAGGCCGCGGCCCGGCGCATCGAGGGCTGGATCGACGCCGCGCTGGCCGGCGGCGCGCGCCGGCTGGCCGGCGGGCCGCGGCAGCGTGCGGTGGTGCCGCCCACGCTGCTGGCCGGCCTGGCGGCCGACACACCGCTGAGTTGCCAGGAGGTGTTCGGGCCGGTGGTCTGCATCGAACCCTACGCGGTGCTGGACGACGCGATCGCGCGCGTCAACGCCACGCCCTTCGGCCTGGCCACGGGCCTGTTCACCAACCGCCTGGCCGATGCACTGCGCGCGGCGCGGCAGCTGGACGTGGGCGGCGTGCACATCAACGAGACCTCGAGTTCGCGCGTGGACGTGATGCCGTACGGCGGCAGCAAGGACAGCGGCTTCGGCCGCGAGGGCCCGGCCAGCGCGGTGCGCGAGATGAGCGAGGAACGCATGATCACGCTGGCCGCCTGATGACCGCCGCGCAAGGACCAGGAGCAGCACGATGACGACGATGAAGGGCGGCGAGCTGATCGCGCAGACGCTGGTGCAGGAGCAGGTGCCGTACATCTTCGGCATCTGCGGCCACGGCAACGTGGGCCTGCTCGATGCGCTGTACGGCGTGCGCGACCGCCTGAAGCTGGTGTCGCCGCGCCACGAACAGTGTGCGGGCCACATGGCCGACGCCTACTTCCGCGTCGCGCACCGGCCGGTGGCCACGCTCACCAGCACCGGGCCCGGGAGCGCGAACATGGTGATGTCGCTGGCCACCGCGCTCAGCGACTCCTCGGCCTTCATGGCCATCACCTCCAACGTGCCGACGAGCCAGCACAACCGTGCGCCGTTCCAGGAGCTCTACAAGCACAACCAGGCCGACTTCGCCCAGGTGATGCGGCCGGTGGTCAAGCGCGCCTTCCAGCCCACGCGCGTGGAGATGCTGCCGCTGGCGCTGCGGCAGGGCTTCGACACCATGGTCACGGGGCGGCCCGGGCCGGTGAACCTGGACATCCCCTACGACGTGTACCAGGAAGAGGCCGATGTCGAGCTGCCGGCGCGTTCGCACCTCGGGCGGGCCCATCGGCCGGGCGCCAGCGACGACGACATCGCCGCGGCGGTGGCACTCGTCGCGGCCAGCCGCCAGCCGGCGCTGTTCATCGGCCATGGCGCCACGCTGTCGGAGGCAGGGCCGGAGATCACCGAGCTGGCCGAGCGCTGGGGCATCCCCGTCATCACGTCGCCCAACGGCATGGGCTGCATCCGCGGCGACCATGCGCTGGCGCTCGGCTTCATCGGCCGCAACGGCGCCTACCCCGCCAACCAGGCCGGCCGGCATGCCGACCTCGTGATCACGCTGGGCACCCGTTTCGACGACCGCAGCTCGTCGAGCTGGCATGCCGGCTACTCGTGGAACTTCCCGGCCACGAAGCTGCTGCACGTCGACATCGACCCGCAGGAGCTGGGCCGCAACTACCCGCCCACGCTCGGCGTCATCGCCGACGTGAAGACCTTCGCGCGCCAGCTCATCAACGCGCTCGCGCGCAGCGCCGACATCACGGCGGCCCGGTTCGCGCCCTGGCGCGCGCAGGTGCAGGGCTGGCAGCACGAGTGGGAAGCCTTCGTGCGCCCGCACTTCGGCGACAGCACGAGCCCGCTGCGGCCCGAGTTCGTGGTGGGCACGCTGCAGCGGCTGCTGCCGGAGGACGTGATCCTCTCGCTCGACTCCGGCGTGCACCACAACTGGTTCATGCAGTTCTGGCAGGCCAGGCGGCCGCAGAGCATGCTCAACAGCTGGGGCTACAGCAGCATGGGATTCGGCGTGTGCGGTGCGCTCGGGGCACAGCTGGCGGCGCCCGGCCGGCCGGTGGTGGCCGTGGTCGGCGACGGCGGCTTCACGATGGCGCCCTACGTGCTTTGCACGGCCGTGGAGTACGAGCTGCCGGTCGTGTGGATCGTCTGGAACAACTTCGCCTGGGGCGCGATCCGCGATCTGCAGTACGGCCTGTTCGACGGCCGCGAGATCGGCACCGCCTTCTACAAGGGCCAGACCGGCGAACGCTACAACCCCGATTTCGCGGCCTGGGCGCGCGCCTGCGGCGCCGAAGGCTTCACCGTGACACGCCCGCAGGAGCTCGGCGCCGCGGTGGAACGTGCGCTGCAGCTGAAGCGGCCCTGCGTCATCGACGTGCACGTGGACGCCGACGTGCGCCCGCCTTCCACCGGCACCTGGCAGCTGCCGCCCATTCCCTACAAAGAACCGATCTACGGCAAGCCCTTCAAGGCTTGAACCCACCACCATGAGCGAACGTCCCCTGGCCCTCGTCTTTGGCGGCTCACGCGGCATCGGTGCCGCGGCGGTCGATGCCCTGCTGCGTGACGGCTTCGACGTGGCCTACACGGCCACCACCGCCCGCGCCGCGCCGGCGCCGCGCGGCGGCGGCCGTGCGGCCTGCTACGCCGCCGACGTGCGCGACCCGGCCGCCGTGGCGCAAGCCTTCGCCGACACCCGCCGCGACTTCGGCCGCCCGGTGCACGCCGTGCTCGCCAACGCCGGCATCAACGTGCCGCCCGGGCCGTTGGCCCAGTTCAGCGACGACACCTTCCGCCAGGTGGTGGACGTGAACATCGTCGGCGCCTTCAACGTGCTGCGCGAAGCAGCGCGCCAGGTGGCCGACGGCGGCACCATCGTGGCGCTGACGACGTCGATGGTGCGCGGCCTCATGCCCAACGCCGGCGCCTACGTGGCCAGCAAGGCGGCGGTGGAAGCGCTGGTGCGCGCGCTGTCGCGGGAACTGGCCGGCCGCGGCGTGCGGGTGAACGCGGTCGCGCCGGGCCCGGTGGACACCGACCTGTTCCGCGCCGGCAAGACCGAGGAGATGGTGGCGCGCTCGGCCGCGCTCAGCCCCTTCAACCGCGTGGGCAGGCCGGCCGAGGTGGCCGAGGTGGTGAGCTTCCTGCTCTCGGCGCGCGCCTCGTGGGTGCATGGGCAGGTGGTGCAGCCCAACGGTGGCATGGTCTGAGGTGCAGGATCTCATCGTCGTCGGCGCCGGCGCGGCCGGGCTGACGGCGGCCACCACCGCGGCGCTGGCGGGGCTGCGGGTGCTGCTGCTGGAACACAGCGATCTGGTCGGCGGCACCACCGCCATCTCGGGCGGCATGGTCTGGATCCCGGCCAACGCCAGGATGGCCGCGGCGGGGGTGGCGGACAGCCTCGACGAAGCGCGCCGCTACCTGGCCGCCACCGTGCCGCCGGGAGGTGATGCCGCGGTGCTGGAAGCCTACCTGCTGCGTGGCGACGAAGCGATCGGCGCGCTTGAGGCGCACACGGCGTTGCGGTTGCGGCCGGTGGTCCCCTACCCCGACTACCAGCCGCATCAACCCGGCGCGACACGCGGCGGGCGTGTGCTGGAGCCGCTGCCCTTCGACGGCAGCGAACTCGGCGCGCAGTTCGCGCGCCTGCGGGCGCCGCTGCCAGAGTTCACGCTGTTCGGCGGCATGATGATCGCGCGGCCGGACATCCCGCACCTGCGGCGTGTGGGCCGCTCCTGGCGCTCGGCGCTGCATGTGGCGAAGCTGCTGGCGCGGCACGGCCGCGAACGCCTGCGGGCGCGCCGCGGCACGACCCTGGTGCTGGGCAACGCGCTCGCGGCGCGGCTGTTCAAGTCGGCGCTCGACGCGGGCGTGCAGATCCGCACCGGCTGCGGCGTGCAGCAACTGCTGCTGGAGTCGGGGCGCGTGGTGGGTGTGCGGCTCGTGGATGGCAGCACGGCACGCGCCGCCCGCGGTGTGGTGCTCGCCAGCGGCGGCCTCTCACACGACGGTGCACTGCGTGCGCCCCTGGTGCCGGCGCTGGCCGGTGCGCTCTCGGCCACGGTGGACAGCGGCGGCACCAGCGGCGCGAGGCTGGCCCTGCAGGCCGGTGCACGCCTGAGCCACGGCCCGCAGGGCCTCTGGGTGCCGGCCTCGACCTTCACGCGCGCCGACGGCAGCCGTGGTGTCTATCCCCACACCGTGGCCGACCGCGCCAAGCCGGGCCTCATCGCGGTGAACCGCGCCGGCCAGCGCTTCGTCAACGAAGCGCGCTCGTACCACGACTTCGTGCTCGGCCAGTTCGCCACCGGCGCCGTGCCGGCCTGGCTCGTGTGCGACCGCGCCTTCCTGTGGCGCTATGGCCTGGGCCGCATCAGGCCCTTCACGCGGCGGCTGGGCCGCTTCGTGCGCGAAGGCTATCTGCACCGGGGCGACACGCCGGTGGCGCTGGCGCGGGCCGCGGGCATCGACGCAGCGGGCCTGGCCAGGACCTTCGCGGCCTACAACGGGCTCGCGCGCCTCGGCGAAGACCCGGCATTCGGCCGCGGCGGCGACATCTACCAGCGCCACCTGGGTGACGCCGAGCAGCAGCCCAACCCCTGCGTCGCGCCGATCGACCGTGCGCCCTTCTACGCCGTGCAGGTCGTGCCCGCCGACCTCGGCATGGCCGCCGGCCTCGTCACCGACGACCGTGCGCGCGTGCTCGGCGCGCACGACCAGCCGATCCCCGGCCTCTGGGCCTGCGGCAATGACATGGCCTCGCCCTTCAACGGCGCCTACCCCGGCCCCGGCATCACGCTCGGGCCGGCCATCGTGTTCGGCTGGATCGCGGGCCGCGATGCCGCGGCCTGAATCAGGCCGCCACCAGCGCCAGCGCGGGAACCCGTGGCGCCACTTCGGGCACCAGCCGCACGCCCTGCCACAGCCCGCCTTCCACCAGCTCGCGCACCACCCGCTTGATCTCGCCCTGCACCACGGCCGCGGCCGGGGAGAGCTTCTGCGGCGGCAGCGTGTACAGGTAGTTGGCGCGGTTCATCGGCGCGTCGGCGATCGCCAGCGTGCGCCAGCGCTCGGGCGTGTCACCGAGGGCGTGGATCGCCGCCATCGGCTTGATCGTGGCACCCATGCCCTGCGCGATGCAGCGCATGAGCAGCGGCAGCGAATCGATCTCGGCCACCGCGTCCAGCGCCAGGTTGTTGCGCTCGAACTCGATGGCGATGCGGCGGCGCAGACCGTGGCCGGGGCTGGGCAGGATCAGCGGCAGCGCGGCCACCTCCTTCAGCGTGAGCGAGACACGCCCTGGCGGCACCAGCGTGCTGCCGGCCGGCAGGATCAGCACCAGGTCTTCCTCCAGCAGCGGCTCGCAGACGAGTTCGGCCGCGGCCTTGGCCTGGAACAGCACCGCCAGGTCGAGCTGGCCGACACGGCTCATGTGCTCCAGGTGGCCCGACAGGCCCTCGATGATGTTCAGCAGCACACCGGGATAACGCTGGCGCAGCTGCAACAGCAGCGGCATGCCGAGCTGGCACATCGTGGTCGGCGCCAGACCCAGCGTGACACGCCCGCTCACGGCGGCCGTGTCCTGCCGTGCCACCGACACCGCCTGCTCCAACTGGCGCAGCATGAACTTGGCGTGGTGGTACAGCGCCTCGCCGTTGTCGGTGGGGGTCACGCCGCGTGAGCTGCGCACGAGCAGCGCCTTGCCCACCTCGTCTTCCAGCCGCGCCATCTGCTGGCTGAGCGCAGGCTGTGCGATGTAGAGCTGGCGCGAAGCCTTGGCCAGGCTGCCGCTTTCGACGATCTGCACGAAGTACCGGAGCTGCCGCATGTCCATGGGGTGTCTCTCGCAAACGGGGGATAAGCACAAGGTATAGCCAGCGCCATCGGCTGCCGGCATGCGTGATTGCCCGCGCCACGTCTTCACGCACCGTGAAGGCCCGTTGCCGTGCCTGCGGCCAGGCGCGGCGGCGCGCGCCCTACAGTCGCGCTCCGATGACAAACCCGAGCCCCGACCTGCTGGTGATCGGCGGCGGCAATGCCGCGCTGTGCGCGGCGCTGACGGCAGCCGAAGCCGGCGCGCGCGTGCTGATGCTCGAAGCCGCGCCCCGCGAATGGCGCGGCGGCAACAGCCAGCACACACGCAACATCCGCTGCATGCACGACGCGCCGCAGGACGTGCTGACCGAGGCCTACCCGGAAGACGAGTTCTGGCTGGACCTGAAGAAGGTCACCGGCGGCCGTACCACCGAAACGCTGGCGCGGCGCGTGATCCGCGAATCACAGCACTGCCGCGGCTGGATGCGCCGGCATGGCGTGCGCTTCCAGCCTTCGTTGTCCGGCACGCTGCACCTGAGCCGCACCAACGCGTTTTTCATGGGCGGTGGCAAGGCGCTCGTGAACGCCTACTACCGCAGCGCGGCGGCGCTGGGCATCGGCGTACGCTACGAAAGCCCGGTGGCGCGGCTGGAGCTCGAAGGCGGGCGTTTCGTGGCCGCGCATCTGGTCTCCGGCGAGCGCATCGCCGCCCGCGCCTGCGTGGTGGCCAGCGGCGGCTTCGAGAGCAACCGCGAATGGCTGCGCGAGGCCTGGGGCACCAACGAGCGCGGCGAATGGCCGGCCGATGCGTTCCTGATCCGCGGCACGCGCTTCAACCAGGGTGTGCTGCTGAAGGACCTGATCGCCCAGGGCGCCGATTCGATCGGCGACGCCACGCAGGCGCACATGGTGGCCATCGACGCACGCGCGCCGCTGTACGACGGTGGCATCTGCACGCGCGTGGACGCGGTGTCGCTGGGCATCATGGTCAACCGCGAGGGCCGGCGCTTCTACGACGAGGGCGAGGACTTCTGGCCCAAGCGCTACGCCATCTGGGGCCGCCTCGTGGCGCAGCAGCCGGGCCAGGTGGCGCACTGCGTGATCGACGCCAAGGCCGTGGGCCGCTTCATGCCGCCGGTGTTCAAGGGCGAGGAGGCGCAGACGCTGGAAGCACTGGCACGCCAGCTGGCGCTGCCCGAAGCCGCCTTCGTGGAGACCGTGCGTGCCTACAACGCGGCCTGCCGCGAGGGCACGTTCGACCACGCCGTGCTCGACGACTGCCACACCGAGGGCCTGGCACCGGCCAAGACCCACTGGGCGCGGCCGATCGACACGCCGCCCTTCCGCGGCTACACGCTCAAGCCGGGCGTGACCTTCACCTACCTCGGGCTGAAGGTGGACGAGTCGGCTGCCGTCCACTTTGGCGGCCAGGCAAGCCCCAATCTCTTCGCCGCCGGCGAGGTGATGGCCGGCAACGTGCTCGGCCAGGGCTACACCGCGGGCGTGGGCATGACCATCGGCACAGTGTTCGGGCGCCTGGCCGGCGCTGCGGCTGCGAAGGCACTCACATGACGCTCGAACTGCAGCAGCTGATCGAAGAAGCCGAGGTCGGCCGGCAACTGCAGATCTGCAACGCCTGCCGCTACTGCGAAGGTTTCTGCGCCGTGTTCCCGGCCATGACACGCCGCCTGGCCTTCAGCAGCGCCGACGTGCACTACCTCGCCAACCTCTGCCACAACTGCGGCGCCTGCCTGCATGCCTGCCAGTACGCGCCGCCGCATGAGTTCGCGGTGAACGTGCCGCAGGCCATGGCCCGGGTGCGTCTGCAGACCTACACGGACTATGCTTGGCCGCCGGCGCTGGGGCGTCTGTACCAGCGCAACGGCCTGACGCTCTCGCTGGCCACGGCGGGTGCGCTGGCCTTCTTCATGCTGCTCACGCTCTGGCTGCG
>VFQQ010001090.1_pt1 | contig 41496 bp, 39 predicted proteins | sample 3512341 | NCBI WGS metagenome assembly VFQQ01 (sample SAMN10412373, study PRJNA504923) | tailings metagenome | isolation source: Relicate 2 Philex TSF1 revegetated site | place: Philippines: Tuba, Benguet | collected 2017-08-29 | reverse complement strand
GTACCGCGGCGGCCAGGATTGCCCGGGGCGCGCTTGAACCGGGCAAGCCCCTCCCTATAGTTCCCTCACCCCGGGAGGACGTGTCATGGATGTGCGCGACGGATTCATCGGCAGCATCGGCAATACGCCGCTGATCAAGCTGAAGGCTGCCTCGGAAGCCACCGGATGCACCATCCTGGGCAAGGCGGAGTTCCTCAATCCGGGCGGGTCGGTAAAGGACAGGGCGGCACTGTTCATCATCCGCGACGCGGAGAAAAAGGGCGCGCTGAAGCCCGGCGGCACCATTGTCGAGGGAACCGCGGGAAATACGGGCATCGGCCTGGCGCTGGTCGGCAACGCGCTCGGCTACAAGACCGTGATCGTCATGCCCGAGACCCAGAGCCAGGAGAAGAAGGACATGCTGCGCCTGTGCGGCGCCGACCTTCGCCTGGTGCCGGCGGTGCCCTATCGCGATCCCAACAACTACGTCCGCTATTCCGGGCGCCTCGCCGAGGAGATCGGCGCGGTCTGGGCCAACCAGTTCGACAACGTGGCGAACCGCCAGGCCCATGTCGAGACCACGGGGCCGGAGATCTGGACCCAGACCGAGGGCAAGGTGGACGGCTTCGTCTCCGCCGTCGGCTCCGGCGGCACGCTGGTCGGCACCGCGATCGCGCTCCGGGCGAGGAACCCGAAGGTGAAGATCGCGCTGGCCGACCCCATGGGGGCGGCGCTGCACAGCTACTACACGACGGGCGAGCTGAAGTCGGAAGGCACCTCGATCACCGAAGGCATCGGCCAGGGGCGGATCACCGCCAACCTGGAAGGCTTCAAGCCGGATGTCAGCTACCAGGTCACCGACCAGGAGGCGCTGCCCATCGTCTTCGACCTGCTGAAGGAGGAAGGCCTCTGCCTCGGCGGGTCGACCGGGATCAACGTGGGCGGCGCCATCCGGCTTGCCCGCGACCTCGGCCCCGGGCATACCATCGTCACGATCCTCTGCGACGGCGGCGCCCGCTACCAGAGCAAGATGTTCAACCCGGCCTGGCTCAAGGAGAAGGGCCTGCCCACCCCGTCCTGGCTGTAAGGCTTCATGAGCACCGAAACCCTCTTCCGCAGCGACAGCTATCTGAAGGACTGCGCGGCGACCTTCCTTGGCACCGGCGCGCGCGGCTGGCGCTTCGACCGCACCGTCTTCTATCCGAACGGCGGCGGCCAGCCGGGCGACACGGGCGAGATCCGCTTCGAGGACGGTACGGTGGTGCGGGTGATCGACACGCTGAAGGGCGAGAGCCCCGACGATGTCATGCACGTCGTGGCGGCGGATACGCCGGTGCCGGCCGAGGGCACGAAGGCGGTGCTGGTGCTGGACTGGGAGCGGCGGCACCGGCTGATGCGGATGCACACCTGCCTGCATCTCCTCTCCGCCATCCTCCCCTTCCCGGTCACCGGCGGCCAGGTGAGCGACGGCAAGGGCCGGCTCGATTTCGACATGGCGGAGGCCCCGCCGGAGAAGGAGATCATCACCGAGCGGCTGAACGAGATGGTCGCGGGCGACCATGCGGTGAGCCAGCGCTGGGTCGAGGATGCGGAGTTCGATTCCAACCCGGCCCTGGTCAAGACGATGTCGGTGCAGCCGCCGCGCGGCATGGGGCGCGTCAGGCTCATTTCCGTCGAGGGGCTCGACCTGCAGGCCTGCGGCGGAACCCATGTCGCACGCACGGGCGAGATCGGCCGCGTGCGCGTGCGCAAGATCGAGAGCAAGGGCAAGCAGAACCGCCGCGTGCTGCTGGAATTCGAGGAGCAACCGTGACCGCCTACGCCAATCCCGACTCCCTGGTCACCACCGGCTGGCTGGCCGACCACCTGTCGGCACCCGATATCCGGGTGGTGGACGCCTCCTTCTACCTGCCGGCGCAGAAGCGCGACCCGAAGGCCGAGTTCAAGGCGGCCCATATCCCCGGCGCCGTCTTCTTCGACATCGAGGACATCGCCGATTCCGACAACCCGCTGCCGCACATGATCCCGAGCGCGGAGAAGTTCTCCTCCCGCGTGCGCAAGCTCGGCCTCGGCGACGGCTCGCGCATCGTGATCTATGACGGATCGGGGCAGATGATCGCCTCCGCCCGGGCCTGGTGGATGTTCCGCCTGTTCGGGCACAAGGACGTCGCCATCCTGGAAGGCGGCCTGCCGAAGTGGCAGGCGGAAGGGCGCGCGATCGACGACCTGCCCACCCCGCCGCGCGAGCGCCATTTCACCGCCCGCTTCGATGCGACCGGCGTGCGCGACATCGCCCAGATGAAGGCCAATCTCGACGCCCGGCGCGAGCAGGTGATCGACGCCCGCAGCCTCGGCCGCTTCAAGGGAACCGATCCGGAGCCGCGCGCGGGCCTGCGCTCGGGGCATATTCCGGGCTCGACCTGCCTGCCCTACCCCCTGCTCTTCAATCCCGACAACACGCTGAAGAGCGCGGGCGAGCTGAAGGCGATCTTCCAGGGCGCGGGCATCGACCTCGGCAAGCCCGTGGTCGCCACCTGCGGATCGGGCGTCAGCGCCTGCGTGCTCGCCTTCGGCCTGCACATGATCGGCCACCGCCAGGTGGCGATCTATGACGGATCCTGGACCGAATGGGGCGGGGCCGCCGACACGCCGGTCGCCACCGGCTGAGCCGCCGCATGCTGCCCGCCAACGACGCGCTGATCGACACCACGGTCACCTTCCTCGAGATGCGCGGCCGGCCCGCCGGCCTGCATGTGCCGCCGCCGGCCGTCCCGCATGTGCTGATGCGGGTGGAGGACTGCCCGCTCGGCTACTACCGCTATCTCTACGACGCGGTCGGGCGCGACTGGGTCTGGGTCGACCGCAAGCGGCTGTCGGACGAGGGATTGAGGACGATCATCGGCGATCCCAAGGTCGAGATCTACGTGCTGCACGTGAGGGGGGCGCCGGCGGGGTTCTTCGAGCTCGACTTCCGCGAGATGCCGGCGCGTGCCAACCTCGCCTATTTCGGGTTGATGGGACCGGCGATCGGCAAGGGCTTCGGCCGCTGGCTGCTCGCCCAGGCGATCGAGACCGCCTGGGACCGGGGGCCGAACCGGCTCACCGTCAACACCTGCACGCTCGATCACCCGAACGCCCTGCCGCTCTACCAGCGCATGGGCTTCGCGGTCTTCGACCGCATGCAGGTGAAGATCGACCCCAGGGTGTAATCCTTCTCCCCCCGGGAGAAGGTGCCCGAAGGGCGGATGAGGGCCTTCGCCGAACGTCGGCGCCAGCCCTCTCCCGACGGCTTCGCCGCCACCCTCTCCCGGTGGGAGAGGGAAAAAACTCAGTGCCCCAGGATCTGGCTGAGGAAGAGCTTGCTGCGGTCGCTCTGGGGATTGGTGAAGAACTCCTCGGGCGTGTTCTGCTCGACGATCTCGCCCCGGTCCATGAAGATCACCCGGTCGGCCACCGAGCGGGCGAAGCCCATCTCGTGGGTGACGCAGAGCATGGTCATGCCGGTGCCGGCGAGCTCGATCATCACGTCGAGCACCTCCTTGACCATTTCCGGGTCCAGCGCCGAGGTCGGCTCGTCGAACAGCATGATCTTCGGGTTCATGCAGAGCGCGCGCGCGATGGCCACGCGCTGCTGCTGGCCGCCCGAGAGCTGGCCGGGATACTTCTTCGCCTGTTCGGGGATGCGCACGCGCTTGAGATAGGTCATCGCCACCTCCTCCGCTTCCGCCTTCGGCATCTGCTTCACCCAGATGGGGGCGAGCGTGCAGTTCTCCAGCACGGTGAGATGCGGGAAGAGATTGAAGGACTGGAACACCATGCCGACCTCGCGGCGGATGGCGTCCACGTTCTTCACGTCGTTGGTGAGTTCGATCCCCTCGACCTGGATCGAGCCCTGCTGATGCTCCTCGAGCCGGTTGATGCAGCGGATCATCGTCGACTTGCCCGAGCCGGAAGGCCCGCAGATGACGATGCGTTCGCCGCGCGCGACCGAGAGCGTGATCTCGCGCAGCACGTGGAACTCGCCATACCACTTGTTGACCCGGTCGAGGCGGATGATGGGGGCGTCGGCCATGGCAACCCTCAGCGGTTCCGGTTGGCGGCGAGGAGCCGCTCGAGATACTGGCTGTAGCGGGACATGAAGAAGCAGAAGACGAAGAAGATCGCCCCGGCGAAGACATAGGCCTCGATGCTGAAGGCGCGCCAGTTCGGATCGTTGATCGAGGTGCGGATGGCGTTGAGCAGGTCGTAGAGGCCGATGATGAGGACGAGGGACGTGTCCTTGAACAGCCCGATGAAGATGCCGACGAGCGGCGGGATCACGATGCGCAGCGCCTGCGGCAGGATGATGAGGCGCATCGACTGCCAGTAGGTGAGGCCCATGGCGTCGGCCGCCTCGTACTGGCCCTTCGGCACCGCCTGCAGGCCGCCGCGCACGGCCTCGGCGATATAGGCGGCGGTGAACAGGATGATGCCGACCTGGGCGCGCAGCAGCTTGTCGATGGTGACGCCCTCGGGGAGGAAGAGCGGGAACATCACCGAGGCCATGAACAGCACCGAGATCAGCGGCACGCCGCGGACCAGTTCGATGAAGGCGACCGACAGCGACTTGATGATCGGCATGTGCGACCGCCGCCCCAGCGCCAGCACGAGGCCGAGCGGGAAGGCCACGATGATGCCGATCGAGGAGAGCATGAGGGTGAGCGGCAGGCCGCCCCAGGTCTCGGTGCTGACCGGAGCGAGGCCCAGGATGCCGCCCCGCATCAGCACGCCCATGACAATGAAGGACACGACCCAGACGGCGGCGAGGGGCCGTCCCCAGAGGGCGCGCCAGGTCGAGACCAGCAGCAGCGCGATGAAGATGCCGGTGGCGAGCGCGGGCCGCCAGGCCTCCTCGTAGGGATAGGTGCCGAACAGCATGAAATGCCGCTTCTCGCCCACCACCGCCCAGCAGGCGCCGCCGATCTCGGCCACCCTGCGGCAGTCCTCATGGGTGCCGAGGAAGGTCGCCTTGAGCAGGGCCCAGTTCACCAGCGCCACGCCGCCGCTGTAGATCGCGTAGAGGGCGAGCAGCGTCAGCACGGCATTGTACCAGGTGCTGAACAGGTTCTTCCTGAGCCAGCCCCAGACGCCCACCTCGCTGGCGGGGGGCTTCAGGCCGGTGGAGGACGCGGTGAGATCGGTCATCTCAGCGCTCCTTCAACGCGATGGACTTGTTGTACCAGTTCATGAAGGCGGCGATCAGGAGGCTCAGCGTCAGATACACGGCCATGATCATCGCGATGCCCTCGACCGCCTGGCCGGTCTGGTTGATGATCGTGTTGCCGACCGACACCAGGTCGGGATAGGCGATGCCGACGGCGAGCGAGGAGTTCTTGGTCAGGTTCAGATACTGGCTGGTCGTCGGCGGCACGATCACCCGCAGCGCCTGCGGCAGCACGATCAGCCGCAGCAGCCGCCCCTCGGGGAGGCCGAGCGCGCGGGCCGCTTCCGACTGGCCCTTGGGCACGGCGAGGATGCCGGCGCGCACCGTCTCGGCGATGAACGCCGCCGTGTAGGTGACGAGACCGAGGAGCAGCGCCACGAATTCGGGCGTCAGCGAGCTGCCCCCCCGCACGTTGAAGCCCTGCAGGGCCGGCACGCTCGGCCGGAACGGCGCGCCCGCGATCACCCAGGCTATCAGCGGCAGGCCGAACATCAGCGCCAGCGAGGGCCACAGCACGGGAAACGGCCGTCCGGTCTCAGCCTGGCGGCGCTTGCTGAAGACCGAGAGGAGCCAGGTGCCGACGACGCCGATGCCGAAGAGGATGCCCATGACGCCGTGCACGGGCTCGGGTTCGAGCACCGGGAAGAACAGGCCGCGCTGGCTCAGGAAGACCGGAATGAGTCTGTCCTGCGCGGCCTGCGCCGCCTGGCGCACGGGCGGCAGCGCCAGCAGGATGCCGTACCAGACGAAGAGCTGCAGCAGCAGCGGGATGTTGCGCATCATCTCGACATAGACGGTCGCCATCCGGGCGATCAGCCAGTTCGAGGAAAGCCGGGCGACGCCGATGATGGTGCCGAGGATGGTGGCGAGGACGATGCCGAGCGCCGACACGTAGATCGTGTTCAGCATGCCGACGATATAGGCGCGGCCGTAGGAGGAAGCCGGCGAGTAGTCGATCAGGTGCTCGCCGATCGGAAGGCTCGATTCGCGGCCCAGGAAGTTGAGGCCGGTGGCGATGTTCCGGCTGGCGAGATTGGCCAGCGTGTTGGAGACGAGATACCAGGCGATGCCGCAGATGATCGCGATGGTGACGATCTGGTAGATGACCGCCCGCACGTTGGCGTCGTTCCACCAGACCGATTTCGGCGCGCTCTTGTTCGCTTCGGCGCCTTGGACCCTGACCGTCATTCCAGCCCCCCGAAAGAAGACGCCGCCGGGACTTCCTCAGTCCCGGCGGCGGGTCTCGTTCAGCGGAGCGGCGGAGCGTACATCAGGCCGCCCTTGTTCCACAGGTCGTTCAGGCCACGGGCCAGCTTCAGCGGGGTCTTCTGGCCGACGTTGCGCTCGAAGATCTCGCCGTAGTTGCCCACCTGCTTGATGGTCTTCACGACCCAATCCTCGTCGACGCCGAGCATCTTGCCGAGGCCCGGGGTGACGCCGAGCAGCCGCTTGATGCCCGGGTCTTCGCTCTTCTTCATCTCCTCGACATTGGCCGCGGTGATCCCCTTCTCCTCGGCGTCGAGGAGCGCGTAGACCGTCCACTTCACGATGTCGAAGAACTCGTCATCGCCGTGGCGGACGGCCGGCCCGAGCGGTTCCTTGGAGATGATCTCCGGGAGGATGACGAAATCGTCCGGATTGCCGGCCTTGGCGGCACGGGTGGAGGCGAGGCCCGAGGCGTCGGTGGTGTAGACGTCGCAGCGGCCGGAGAAGAACGCGCCTTCGACTTCCGTGAGTTCGGTGAAGACGACCGGCTTGAACTCCATCTTGGTGGCGCGGAAGTAGTCGGCGAGGTTCTGCTCGGTCGTGGTGCCCTGCTGCACGCAGACGGTCGCGCCGTTCAGTTCCTTGGCCGACTTCACGCCGAGCTTCTTCGCGACCATGAAGCCCTGACCGTCGTAGTAGGTCACCGGCGCGAAGTTGAAGCCGAGCGAGGTGTCGCGGCTGAGCGTCCAGGTGGTGTTGCGCGACAGCATGTCGACTTCGCCCGACTGCAGCATCGGGAAGCGCTGCTGGGCGTTGGAGGGCACGAACTTGACCTTGTTGGCGTCCCCGAGCAGCGCGGCGGCGACCGCCTTGCAGATATCGACGTCGAGACCCGACCACTTGCCTTGCGAATCCGGCAGCGAGAAGCCGGCCAGGCCGGTGGACACGCCGCAATGCAGCATGTCGCGCTTCTTGATCGCCTCGACCGTCGGGCCGGCTTCCGCCACGCCCGCGAACAGCACGACCGCCGCGGCTGCGGCGAGAGCGAAATTCTTCATGGTAGCCCCATCCCTGTTGACCCAATCCCGGCAAAGTACCGGGCCTGTGACGAAACGGTAACAGCGGCATGCGCGCGAAACAAGCCGAGCGCCCGCCGTTCTTTCATACGGTCCCGCATTTGTGCAGAAGCCGTGCCAGCGGGCTTTGCCGCTGCCGCCGGCGCGGGCGACGTGCCGGTTTGCCCAAGGCTTGGGCGACCGGCGGCGCCGATTGTGTCAATCGGTGCCGGGTCGCTCGTCCTTCCCGGCCGAACCGCCCCGCGCCACCGGCAGGTGCCAGCCGCGATAGATCGCCATCACCCGCAGGAACATGCAGACCGCCGCGCCGGCGAGGGCCGCCACCTCGGGCGGCAGATGCAGCAGCGGCGCGCAGGCGACGATGGCCGCGCCGAACAACGCCGCCACCGCATAGAGATCGGAATGCAGCACCGCCGGCACCTGGCCGGCGAGCAGGTCGCGCACCATGCCGCCGCCGATGCCGGTGACCATGCCGAGCACCGCGGCCACCGCGGGATCGAGGCCGTGCGCCAGCGCCTTCTGGGTTCCCGTTACCGCGAACAGCGCGAGCCCGACGGCATCGAACAGACGGACAGGCTTCTGCAGGCGCTCCAGCCAGGGGAAGGCGAAGAAGGCGAGCAGGCCGGCGGCGAGCGCGACCGCGAGGGCGGTACCGTCCGCGATCGCCGCCGGCGGAATGGCGCCGATCAGAAGGTCGCGCAGCACGCCGCCCGAGGTCGCGGCGACGAAGGACAGAACCAGCACGCCGAACAGGTCGAAGCGCCGCCGGACGCCCAGCACGCCGCCGCTGAGCGCGAAGACGAAGGTTCCGCCCAGGTCGAGCAGCCGCAGGAACTCGCCCCCGATCAGTTCGGCCCCCATATGCTCCGCCCCTCTCCTTCTTCGCGCCGCCATCCATTGCGCAGCCGGTTAGGCGCCGTCATCATGAAACGAAAGCACACGGACGATGGAGTTCTTTTCGATGCGTGACGAGACCAAGGTGGTGGTGGCCGGCCGCGACCCCGCCAAGCAGTACGGGGCGGTCAATCCGCCGGTCGTCCACGCCTCCACCATCATCCACCCGACGCTGGACGCGCTGGACGCCGCCAACGCCGCCCGCGCCCGCGACGAGCAGGCCGTGGTCTATGGCCGCAGCGGCACGCCCACCTCCTTCGCCTTCGAGAACGCCGTGGCGGCGCTGGAAGGCGGGCATCGGACCTATGCGGTCCCCTCGGGCCTCGCCGCCGTCACCGTCGCCATGCTGGCCTTCCTGAAGACCGGCGATCACGTGCTCATGGTCGACACCGTCTACGGGCCGACCCGCAAGCTGTGCGACGGTTTCCTGAAGAAGATGGGGATCGAGACCACCTACTACCTGCCGGAGATCGGCTCCGACATCGCCGCGCTGATGAAGCCGAACACCAAGGTCGTCTATGTCGAGGCGCCGGGCTCGCTCACCTTCGAGATGCAGGACATCCCGGCGATCGCCGCCGCCGCCCATGAAAAGGGGGCGACCGTCATCATGGACAACACCTGGGCCTCGCCGCTCTATTTCCGGCCCTTCACCAAGGGGGTCGATGTCTCGGTGCAGGCCGCGACGAAGTACATCGTGGGCCATTCGGACGCGATGCTCGGCACGGTGACGGCGACGAAGGAGGCGTGGCCCAAGGTGCGCGACTGCGCCCGCGAACTGGGCTACGGCGTCGGTCCGGACGACCTCTATCTGGGCCAGCGCGGCTTCCGCACGCTCGCCGTCCGCCTGCCGCAGCACTGGAAGACGGGGGTCGAACTCGCCACCTGGCTGAAGGCGCGGCCCGAGGTTATCGGGGTGATGCACCCCGCGCTGCCCGACGATCCGGGACATGCCATCTGGAAACGCGATTTCCTTGGCGCCTCCGGTCTCTTCGCGATCGAACTGGAAGCGACGCCCCGTCCGGCGCTGGCCGCCATGCTGGACAACCTGCACCACTTCGGCATGGGGTTCAGCTGGGGCGGCTTCGAGAGCCTGATCGTCTGGCAGCACCCGGAAGTCTATCGGACCGCCCGCCCCTGGGACGCCAAGCGCATCCTGCTGCGCATTCATGCCGGGCTGGAGAACATCGAGGATCTGAAGGCCGATCTCGAGGCGGGTTTCGAGCGGCGGAAGAAGGCGATGGCGGCGGGCAAGGCGGCGGCGGACTAGGAGCGAGTCCCCTTCCCCGCCTTCCGGCGGGCCTGGCCGGATCGGGCCTGCCGGGGTCGAGCCGGCCGATGCGGGCGCGGCGAAAAAGCGCTAGGTCGCCTTGCGGCAATCGGCGCAGAGGCCGGTGACCTCGATCGTCTGCCGCTGAACCTCGAAGCCGAGTTTCCTCGCCGCCGCGCGGACGGCATTGGCGATCTGGTCGTCGGGAAGCTCGGCGGCGCGCCCGCAGGCCTCGCAGAGCAGGATCTCCACGACGTGGCGGTCTTCGGGATGCGAACAGCCGATGAAGGCGTTCCTGGACTCGATGCGGTGGATCAGCCCCTGGTCGAGCAGGAACTGCAGGGCCCGATAGACGGTGGGCGGCGCGGCGCGGCGGCCCCCGCGCGTCAATTCCCCCAGGATGTCGTAGGCGCCGACCGGCTTGTGCGAGCGCCAGACCAGTTCGAGCACCCGTCGCCGGAGCGTGGTCAGCCGGGCGCCGCGCCCGGCGCAGACCCGCTCGGCGGCGCCCAGGGCGTCGACCACGCAGGCATCGTGGTCATGCGCGTGGGCGGGAAAGGCCGCATGGCCATGCGGTTCGGCGCGCATCTGCATCTGGAGTCTTCGCTGCCCTTGCCTGGGGCCGGGCGGCCGCGGCCGGAAACTGGCACGCCGCGGACCGGCGTGTTATTCCCGACCAGCCTTCCGGAGGCCCCTATGTCCTACGAGCCGACTTATACCCCCCCGCCCGCCGAAGCAATCCAGGCTTTGGTGGATGCGGTGAGCTTCGATGCCGCAGGCCTGGTCGCCGCGGTGGCCCAGCAGCACGATACCGGCGAAGTGCTGATGATGGCCTGGATGAGCCGGGAGGCGCTCGCCGAAACCCTGGCGACGGGACGGGTCTGCTACTGGTCGCGGTCACGCAAAGCCTTGTGGCGCAAGGGAGAAACCTCGGGCCAGGTGCAGCGCCTGGTGGAGGCCCGGGTCGATTGCGACGGCGACACGCTCCTGCTTCTGGTCGACCAGACCGGCGTCGCCTGCCACACCGGAAGGCACAACTGTTTCTTCCGCGCGCTCCGCCGGGGCGAGGTGGCCACGCTGAGCCGGCCGCTCGCCGATCCCGAGGCGCTCTACCGCGCCTGAAGCCCGGGGGCGGCTCTCGCGCCTTGACGGCGCCTCGATTCGGGTCTCTGGTGCGCCTACCGCCGGTTGCCGTGGCGGTAGTGTCCCCTGAGCCGGCCCCGCTTCACCTTTGCTTTACGAAGGTCCTGCAGTTTCGTCGGCGCAGGCGTCATGATCCCGGCATGTCCGGCGCGTAGCCTGTGCCTGTGATCCCGGTCGCAGACGCCGGGGGCGGGGGGATTAGTCTGGGGTGGACGTGAAGCAGGCCTTTCCTTTTGGGGGAGTTTACCCATGACCCGCACCGGCAAGACCGTCCTGATCGTCGAGGACAATGTTCTCAACATGAAGCTGATCAAGGCGATCCTGGATGCCAGCGGCTTCCGGGTCCTGTCCGCCGGCAACGGGCGCGATGCGATGGCGATGGCCCGTGACGACCGTCCCGACGTGGTGCTTATGGACGTGCAGCTGCCCGAAGCCTCGGGCCTGGAGGTCACCCGCTGGTTCAAGGCCGACGACGCGCTGGCCGGTATTCCCGTCGTCGCGGTGAGCGCCTTCCTGGACGATCTCGACCAGGACGACGTGGCCGCCGCGGGCTTCGCCGGCACCTGCGCCAAGCCCGTCGCCGCCGCCAACCTGCTCGCCACGCTCCGCGCCGTCGCCTGACCACCCCGCGCCCGCCGGGCGCCCTTATTTCCGCATTTCCGCCCTTCCCTCCCGCCGGCCCGCGCCATAAGACTCGGGGCCTGTCACGGGAGGAACTGCATGTCGATCGCAACGATCGCCGACGTCCGGGCGATGGAGAAAATCGCGCCCGAACAGCGCGTCAAGGCCCGCTCGGTGTTCGAGGGGCTGGCCGAGGCGGCCGCACGGCATGCCGACAAGCCGGCGATGATCGCCCTGTACGGCACCGGAAACGAGGCACCGGTGCGGCGGATCACCTATGCCGCGCAGATCGCCCGCATAACCCAGACCGCGAACATGCTCACGCGTGCCGGGATCGGCCCCGAGGACGTGGTGACGACGCTGCTTCCCACCGTGCCGGAGGCCTTCTTCGCCCTGTGGGGCGCGGAGACGGCGGCGGTGGGCAACCCGGTCAACTGGTTCCTGGAGCCGCGCCAGATCGCCGGCATCATGCGCGAGGCCAGGGCGAAGGCTCTGATCGCCGCCGATGACAGCCTGATCCCCGACCTGTGGCGGAAGGTGGAGGCGATCCGTGCCGAACTGCCGCATCTGAGAGTGTTCCGGGTCGGCGGCGAGGGCGCGCCGCCGCCGGGCGTGATCGACTACGACCAGGCCTGCGACGCGGAACCGGCGGACAGGCTGCTGTCGCGCAAGCAGGCCGACTGGAAGACGGTCGCCGCCCTGTTCCACACCGGGGGCACCACCGGCCTGCCCAAGCTCGCCCGGCACACCCATGGCGGACAGCTCCTGCACGCCTGGACGCTGTCGGCCATGACCGATTGCGGGCCGGGCGACGTCATGTTCAACGGCCTGCCGCAGTTTCACGTCGGCGGGTCCACGGTCGGCGGCCTCAGCCCGCACTGCACGGGACAGACGGTGGTGCTGATGACGCCGATGGGGATGCGCAACCCGAACGTGGTGCGCGACTACTGGTCCCTGGTCGACCGCTACCGGCCGACCGTGATCGGCATGGTGCCGACCAGCCTCGCCGCCGTGCTGAACCAGCCCCGCGAGGGGTTCGACCTCTCCTCGGTCCGTTTCGCGCTGACCGGCGGTTCGGCGGTGCCCGTGGAAGTGGCCAGGCGCTTCCAGGGCGAGATGGGGGTCAAGGTGATCGAGGGCTATGGCATGACCGAGGTGCACGGCTATTCGACCGTGAACCCGTTCCATGGCGAACAGCGCATCGGCTCCGTCGGTATCCCGGTTCCCTACATGGAGGTCAGGATCGCCGATGTCGCCGCCGACGGTACCATTCGCGGCGACGTGAAGCCCGGCGAGATCGGCCATGTGCTGATGCGCGGGCCGCAGGTCTTCGCCGGCTATCTGGATCCGGGTCACAGCAAGGGGACCATGCTGGCCGACGGCTGGCTCGATTCCGGCGACCTCGGCCGGATCGATCCGGAGAACTACGTCTGGCTGACCGGCCGGGCCAAGGACCTGATCATCCGCGGCGGCCACAACATCGACCCGATGATCATCGAGGAGGTGCTGAACCAGCATCCGGCGGTGGAGACCGCCGCCGCGGTGGGCCGCCCGGATTCCTATGCCGGCGAGATGCCGATGGCCTTCGTGCAGCTCCGCCCGGGCAAGAGCGCGACGCCGGAGGAACTGAACGTATTCTGCCGCGCCCGCATCAGCGAGCGCGCGGCAGCACCCGCCGAGATCGCGGTGATCGAGACCATGCCGCTCACCGGCGTCGGCAAGATCTTCAAGCCGGCGCTGCGCTACGAGGCGGCGCGGATCACCTTCGCACGCGAGCTGGAGGCGCTGGGGAGCGAAGGCATCGAAGGCACGGTAAGCGTCGGGCCCGACCCGGCGCATGGCACGCTCGCCCGCATCACGCTGTCTTCGCTGGGCAAGCACACAAAAGAAACGGCCGCGGAACTGATCCGCGGCCGTCTCGGGAACTATACGCTGAAATACGAGATCGCCTGAAGGATCAGGTTGCCCGCGATCAGGCGGCCTTGAGCAGCTTCTCGACCTTCTTGCTCGCGGTCACGCGGTCGATCTTCTCGACCGCGGCCAGCTCGCGGGTGAGGCGCTCGAGAGCGCGCTCGTAGATGACCTTCTCGGCATAGGAGCGTTCCTGGTCGTCGCTCTTCGGGCGCAGGTCGCGGATCACCTCCGCCACTTCGATCGGGTTGCCAGAATTCACCTTGGCTTCCAGCACGCGCGCGCGCTTCAGCCAGGGGCCGCGGCCGACCTTGGGGGGCATCTTCAGCTTCTCGAGCGCGGCCTTCATGGTGTCGGCGGTGCTGGTCGCGCGGATTCCGCAGGAGGAGACCTTGTTGACCGGGACGAGAAGGGTCATCTTGGGATCGAAGAAATCGATCGACAACATGTCGAGCTTGTGGCCGGCGACCATTTCACTGCGGCGGCCCGTGATTTTGCCGAGGCCATGGGCCGGGAAGACCACCATTTGACCAACGCGGAACTCCGAACCGATCTGCGCACGCGAAGCAGCCATTCGTTTTTGCCCTTCTCCTGGCGAACGAAAAGACAACTGGAGGGCGGCGAGAAGACTTGCCCCTCACCTAAAAAAGCTCAGATTTCGATAGGCCGCCGGACGACATTACGGCGACGGGTTCCATATAACGTGTAACTGCCGTGTAAACAAGGGAAATCTTGTTTTGCGCGAAGACTGGCAGCTATGCGTTCTCTTTTTGTGGCAATTTGCCGGTCTGGAAATGGCCGGCCCGGGCATTCCAGGCCAAGCACCAGCCTTCCGGGGCCGGGGCGCCGTTGCGGCAGCGCAGCAGGGAAACATGCCAGCCGGGCCGGCGCTCCTTCTTCTGCCCCGACAGCAGGGCGCGTTCGGCGGGGGAGGCCGCCCGCACCCGCCAGCGGGTGAAGGCGGGCGAAGGCTGCGGCAGCGGTTTCGGCGGCGGCAGGACGAAGGCGAGGGCGCCGGTGGCAGCCGCCGCGAGCTGCAGCCGGCGGCTCGCCACCATGTCGGCGTCCACCCCGGCGCCGATCACGATCCGGGTGGCGCCGGACCGCAACCCCTCCTCCATCGCCCAGAGGACGTCCTTCTGCGCGGAGGGACGCACGAGGACGAGGCGGCGGGTGTCGATGCCCAGCTGGTGCAGGCCGGGGCCATAGACGCGGCCCAGTTCCCGCTCGGCCGCCCTGGACTGACACCACAGGATCGCGGCGGGAAGCCGCTGCAGGTCCCGGTCGAGGGCCTGGCGGCGGGCGGCCAGCGCCAGGGCGAAGCCCATGGCGGCGGCATCGCCCGGTTCGGTGGCGATTTCATGCAGGGCGCCCATGGCCAGTCCGCCGTTGGGCAGCACATGGTCGATCGCCTCCGCCCCGAGGGGAAGCACGTCCTCGGTAAGGTCGCCCCGTTCCTGCCGGGACAGCGTCGCGCGGAGCGCCGCGATGACCGAGCCTTGGGCCGTCATTCAACGTGACCACGAATATCGTTCTCTTTTTGTTCTAGCAATGGCAAAGGCCGGGCGCAATCCCCTCCCCGCCCGGCGCCCGGTTTCAGACCGAGACGGGGCGGGGCTTGCCGTCCTCGTCGATGGCGACGAAGACGAAGGTGCCGTCGGTCACCTTGATCTCGCCCGGGTCGAGCCGGCGGACCACCACCGTCTCCAGATAGACCGAGATCGAGGTGCGGCCGACCTTGGTCACCTTGCCGTAGATCGAGACCAGGTCGCCGACCTTGATCGGCTGCACGAACTGCATGGCGGTGATCGCCACGGTGGCGACCCGCCCGCGCGACTGCCGCGCGGCCACGATCCCGCCGGCGATGTCCATCTGCGCCAGCACCCAGCCGCCGAAGACGTCGCCGTTGCCGTTCAGGTCGGAGGGCATCGGCTGGGTGCGCAGGATCGGCTCGCCCCGGTGCGGCAGGATGGCGGTGGCGGCTTCCAGGTCGATGGGCATGGGTCCCCCCGGTCAGGCGCCGGCGAAATATTCGGCGGCGGGTTTGAACAGCGGCAGGCCGCAGTCTTCGCAGACCTGCCGGTCGGCTGCGCCCTGCCCGACCATGAAGGCGGAAGCCGGCGGCAGCAGCCGCTCCTTCAGCGCGGCACGGACCGCCCCGGCGAGACCGGCGCGGGGCGCGCGGATCACCTCGCTCGCCCCTTCCAGCCAGGCGGCATCCAGCAGGTCGTGCGGCTCGCTCAGGATGAAGAGCGTGGCCCCCCGAATGGCGGCGAGCTTGGCCCGTACGGCCGCAGCCGGCCCGGCCTTCAGCACGCCCGGCGCCATCACCACGACGGACAGGGTGCTGCCGCGGTCCATCAGCACGCTGGCATAGTCGCGATAGGTCAGGCCGACCCGTTCCGCCCGCTTCAACCGGGCCAGCGCGATCTCGCGCGGCGGCGTGCGCCAGGCCTTCGCATGCGCCTTCCGCCAAGCATGTGCGGAAAAGGACAGGTCGAGCGGCGGCCCGCCGTTGTGGCCGATGGAGGCAAGCGCGCTTTTCGGCGCGACGAAGGGCATGCGCTGCTGACCCCGTTGTTTCGTCCGCGATGATAGGCGAGGTCGGGAGGGGCGCGATAGACCGCGGCCCCCGTGGCGCGCCCGGCGCTCAGGCCGCCTCGGCGAAACGGGTCCGCAGGAAGCCGATCACGGCCTCGCATTCGCGCGACAGGCGCTCCATGTCGGCTGCGGTCTCGTCCCAGGCACCCGCCAGCGCCCCTTCCTCGACATGGGATGCGAGCTCGGCCAGGCGCACCGCCCCGAACAGCCGCGCCACGCCTTTCATCGAATGGCCCTCGGCGGCGGCGGCGCGGGCGTCCCGCGCCTCGACGGCCAGACGCATTTTCTCCAGGCGCTTGTCCGCATCCGCCACGAACATGCCGGCCAGCTTGCCGGTGAGCCCGGGCGGCGACCCCGCCTCCCATTCGGCCAGGCGATCCAGATCGACCGGGACCGCCGCCGGCGGGGCTTCCTCCGGGCGGAGGCCGGCGACCCGCTTCAGCAGGTCGGCGAGGGCTTCGGAACGAAGCGGCTTGGCCAGATGCCCGTCCATGCCGGCGGCGATACAGGCCCTGACGTCGTCGGTGAAGACATTGGCGGTCAGGGCATGAATGGGCGTGCCCGCGTTCCGCCGCCCGGCGCGGATGCGGCGTGTCGCCTCCAGCCCGTCCATGTTCGGCATCTGCACGTCCATGAGGATCAGGTCGAAATCCTCGCTCTCCGCCCTCACCGTGGCTTCCAGGCCGTCCACGGCGATGCTGGTGCGGCAGCCCATCCGGTCGAGCAGGGAATAGAAGGCGAAGCGGTTGATGTCGTTGTCCTCGACCAGCAGCACCCGGACCGCAGGCGCCGCCGCCGCGCGCACGCCCTCGGCGTCCGACGTCTCGGCCTTCGGCGCCGAGAGCGCATCGAGCAGTGCGCTCCTCCGCATCGGCTTCAGCACCACCGCGTCGAAGGCGGCGATGCCGGCGCCGTCGGTCGTCACCGCCGGCAGCGCGGCCGTGCTGGCGAAGACGAGACGGCAGCCGCGCCGGTCGGCGGCCGGCCGCATCTCGGCGGCGAGCGCATAGACTTCGGGAACGCCGAGCCGGTTGTCCAGGATGGCTGCGTCCCACTGTTCGCCGGCGGCACAGCAGGCCTGCACCGCCGCGATGTCCGAAACCACGCCGATCTCGGCCCCGTGCGCGTGCAGAAGCCGCCGTGCCGCCGCCTGGGCGATGGGCAACCCTCCCGCCAGAAGGATACGCCGGCCGGCGAAGAGCGGCGCCGGCCGGGCCGGGTCGATCCGGAGGAGCGGCAGCGTGAAATGAAACAGCGCGCCCCGGCCCGGCTCGCTCTCCACGCCGATCTCCCCGCCCATGGCGCCGACCAGTTCGCGGCAGATCGAGAGGCCGAGGCCGGACCCGCCGTAGCGCCGGGTGGTGCTGGAATCGGCCTGGCTGAAGCGCTGGAACAACCGCTCCTGCGCCTCTTCCGAAAGGCCCGGGCCGGTGTCCCTGACGGCAAAGGAGAGAGCGCGCGCGTCCCTCGACAGACCCACGGCGACATGGATCCATCCGGACGGGGTGAACTTGACCGCATTGCCGATCAGGTTGAGCAGGATCTGGCGAATCCGCACGGGGTCGCCCCGCCAGGTGCCCGCCACGGCGGGGTCGATGTCGGTGACGATCTCGATGTCACGGGTCAGGATCTGGGCCGCGAAAGTCTGTACGGCATCCTCGATCGTCTCGCCCAGGTCGAAGGGAATCTCCTCGAGCTCGAGCGCGCCGGCCTCGAGTTTCGACATGTCGAGGATATTGCCGATCACCTGCAGGAGCTGTTCGGCGGAACTGCGGGCGACCTCGGCCTGCAGGCGCTGCTCGGGCTTGAGCCGGCTGTCGACCAGGAGGTTGATCATGCCGATCAGGCCGTTCAGGGGGGTCCGGATCTCATGGCTCATATTGGCCAGGAAGTCGGACTTGGCGCGGGTGGCGCTCTCGGCCGCCTCCCGCGCGCTCCTGAGCAGGGCCTCGCGCTCCTTCACGGCGGTGACGTCCACCAGGATCGCGAGCGTACCGCCGGAGGGTGTGCGCCGTTCGATAATGCGAAGCGCCCGGCCATCGGACAGGGTGACGTCGGTCGGCTCCTCCGGATTGCGACGGGCGGCGAGACGGCTGCGGACCCATTCCTCCTCCCGCCCCTGCGCATCCCGGTAGAGGCCCGCATGGGCGGCGGCGCGCTCCACGTCATCGAAGCGCGCACCGGGAACGACGAGATGGGAAATCGGCGCGATGGTCCGGATATAGGCGTCGTTGGCCAGCACCAGCCGGTCGTCGGCGTCATAGAGGCAGAAGCCGTCGGCGATCGATCCCACCGCGGCGGCCAGTTCCATGCGGCTGCGGCCGGCCTCCTCCTCCAGCTTCTGGGCGTCCAGCGCCTGCCGCCGGATGGCATGAAGCTGCCGGATGGTGATCAGGACGGCGATCACCACCAGGGCGGAGACGGAGGCCGTGATCACGCCGAGCAGGACCGTGTCACGCCGCCAGACCGCGAGCGCGGCGTCGCGGCTGAAAGCCGTCGCCACCACGACGGCGAAGCTGCGGGTGGTCACGAAGGCGACGGTCTCGGAGGGCCGGCCGGGAAGGTCCTGGCGGAAGATGCCGCTCTCGCTCTGCGGTATGAAGGTCGTGAAGATGGGACTGTCACGCGCGCCGGCGCCCGGCCGGCGGGCCGGATCCGAGGAGACGAGGACCGTCGAATCGAACCGGAACACGGTGACGCGGGCGGCATAGGCCTCGATCACGCGGCGGTACTGCAGCTGGAAGAATTCCGGATTGATCAAGGCGACGGCGTAGCCGGCCGCGCGTCCCTGCGCGTCCTGGATCGTGCGCGCGATGGTGAAGAAGCCGCCCCCTTCCGGCATGGAGAAGCTGCGCCCCGGAAGCGGTTCGCCGACGTCGATCGTGAGGCGTCCCTCGCGCAGCCGCTGCATGAAGGGAAGCCGGGCGATCGAGACGCCCACATCACCCGGCGTGATCGAGGAGAAGCGGACAACCCCGTCGCGGTCGGCCGCCACCACGCCGCGCACGAAGGCCTGCCCCGCCAGCCGCCGATTGACCTCGGCCGCATCCAGGGCGCCCGGATCATTGCCGTGGACGGATGCGTCCAGGGTCAGCACGGTGGACTGCAACGCCTGTTCGACCTGATCGCCCGCCAGGCCCGCGACGGTCTCGGCCAAACGGTCTATATCCGCCTGAACATTCCGGTAAGAGCGGACCGATACGATCGTGAAGGTGACAAGCGCCAGCACGATGATGCTAGCCGCCACGATGCCGAAGACTCGGGTGACGCGAACCACGGCGCCGGCCTCGCCGCGCCTTGCGGCGCGCAGCATGGTGCCGATACCTACGGGTCCGTTCGGCGGCATCGGTATCTTGTCAGGCGCGATCTTCGGGAGAACATCCATGCCTCAGCCTAACCGCAAGAGCATTGAAAAATACCATCCGGCGCTATGCCTTTTGGCCGGGATGATGATGGCCGCGGCGCCGCTTCAGGCGAGCCCGGCGCAGCCGCGGCAGGAGGCGATCGCTGCCCGGGGCAGCCTGCAGGTCTGCATCTGGCCCGCCTATTACGGGATCACGTTCCGCAATCCCCGCGACAACGTGCTGCGCGGGATCGACATCGACCTCGCCCGCGCCTTCGCCGCCGACCTCAAGGTCGAGGTGGCGTTCGTCGACACGAGCTTCGCCACCTTCATGGACGATCTCGATCAGGGGAAATGCGACGTGGCCATGTTCGGCATCGGGCAGACCGACGCCCGGCGCGCGCGGGTCGACCTGAGCGTGCCGCATCTGCGCTCCGGCATCTACGCCATCACCACCAAGACCAGCGCGCTGGTCAAGTCCTGGGCCGATCTCGACAAGCCGGGGCATGTGATCGCCGTCCAGGCGGGAACCGTCATGGAGCCCTTCGCCAAGGAAAACCTGCGCCAGGCGAAGGTCACGGTGGTGTCGCCGCCGGCAACGCGCGAGAACGAGGTCCTGGCCGGCCGCGCCGACGCCTTCCTCACCGACTATCCCTACTCGCTGCGGATGCGCTATCAACACGACTGGGCCGCCGTGATCGCCTCGCCGACGCCCGTCGGCGTGACCGATTACGGGTTCGCGGTGAAGAAGGGTCAGCCCGACTGGCTGGCGCGGGTCGACGCCTTCGTGACCGCGGTCAAGAAGGACGGCCGGCTCAAGAGCGCCGCGGCCGCGCATGAGATGACGCCGATCGCGCTGCTGGAGTGAACGCGGCCCGCGGGGAGGAGGACGTCGTGGCGAGGATCCTGGTCTGTGAGGACGATCCGCTCTATCGCGAATTATATGTCGCCGCACTGGCCGCAGCCGGGCACGAGGTCACCACCGCCGCCGACGGCCGCGGCGGACTCGACCTGCTGCGGACGCAGGATTTCGCTCTGGTCCTGACCGATCTCGTCATGCCCGACATGGACGGGCTGGAACTGATCCGCGCGCTGCGGGAGAGCCGGCCCGGCATCCCCGTTCTGGCGATCAGCGCCGGCATGCAGGGATACATCGACCCCCTGCTCCGCGCCGCCGGCACCTTCGGCGCGACCAGGGTGCTGCAGAAGCCGGTGACGCCGGCCGCCCTGATCGCCGCCGTGCAGGACCTGCTGCCGGCCGGCTGACCCGTCGCCGGCCTCCCCCCCATATGTCGTTGTCCGGCGCCCGCCGGCCCCCTATAGTCGGGACGACTCTCCGAACAGACACAGAACAAGTTTGGGCATGAACGACCTGTTTCAGCAGTCGTCCAGCGCGGGTGGCGACTATTCCGCCAAGGACATCGAGGTTCTCGAGGGCCTGGAGCCGGTGCGGCGCCGGCCGGGCATGTATATCGGCGGCACCGACGAGCGGGCGCTGCACCATCTGGTCGCCGAGGTGCTCGACAATTCGATGGACGAGGCGGTGGCGGGCCATGCCGATCGCATCGAAGTGACGCTGAACGAGGATCATTCGGTCACCATCGCCGACAACGGGCGCGGCATCCCGATCGACCGGCATCCGAAGTTCAAGGACAAGTCGGCGCTGGAGGTGATCCTCACCACGCTGCATTCGGGCGGCAAGTTCTCCGGGAAGGCCTATTCCACCTCGGGCGGGTTGCACGGTGTCGGCGTCTCGGTCGTCAACGCCCTCTCCGACCGTTTCGAGGTCGAGGTGGCGCGCGACCGCGAATTGTGGCGCCAGACCTATTCGCGCGGCACGCCGACAGGGAAGCTCGCCAAGGTCGGCGCCGCTCCGAACCGCCGCGGCACCACCGTCACCTTCCACCCGGATCCGCAGATCTTCGGCGACGACCCGGCCTTCAAGCCGATGCGCCTGTTCCGCATGGCGCGCTCCAAGGCCTATCTGTTCCGCGGCGTCACCATCCGCTGGAAGTGCAAGGTTCCGGCCGGAGACGGCGTGCCGGCGGAGGACAGCTTCCACTTCCCCGGCGGCCTGGAAGACTTCCTAGCCGCCCATCTGGAGGGCCGGCCCACCATCACACCGCAGCCCTTCGCCGGCCGGGTGGAGCTGGACGCGGGCAAGGGCAGCGTCGAATGGGCCGTGGCCTGGACCGACGAGGGCGACGCCTATGTCTCCTCCTACTGCAACACGGTCAATACGCCCGAAGGCGGCAGCCATGAGCAGGGGCTGCGCTCGGCGCTGACGCGCGGCCTCAAGGGCTTCGGCGAGCTCGCCGGCAACCGGCGCGCGGCCCAGATCACGACCGAGGACATTTTCGGCGGCATCCACGCCATGCTGTCGATCTTCATCCGCGAGCCGCAGTTCCAGGGCCAGACGAAGGAGAAGCTGGCAACGCCGGAAGCGACGCGGCTGGTCGAAGCGGCGGTGAAGGACCGCTTCGACCATTGGCTGTCGGGCGATCCCCAGCGCGCCAACGTGGTGCTCGGCCGCGTCATCGAACGGGCCGAGGACCGCATCCGCCGCCGGGCCGAAAAGGAGGTGGGGCGCAAGACGGCGACGCGGAAGCTGCGCCTGCCGGGCAAGCTCGCCGACTGCAGCAAGGACGCCTCCGAGGGTACGGAGATTTTCCTGGTCGAGGGCGATTCGGCCGGCGGGTCGGCCAAGCAGGCACGCAATCGCGAGACCCAGGCGATCCTGCCGCTCCGCGGCAAGATCCTGAACGTCGCTTCGGCCAATACCCAGAAGCTCAGCCAGAACCAGGAACTGACCGATCTCGCCCAGGCGCTCGGCTGCGGCCTGGGCGACCGCTGCCGGCCCGAGGACCTGCGCTACGAGCGCGTCGTCATCATGACCGATGCCGACGTGGACGGCGCCCATATCGCCTCGCTCTTGATGACCTTCTTCTATCGCGAGATGCGCCCGATCGTGCGGGCGGGCCGGTTGTTCCTCGCCGTGCCCCCGCTCTATCGGATTTCCCAGGGCGGCAAGGTCGCCTATGCGCGCGACGATGCGCACAAGGACGAGCTGCTGAAGACCACATTCTCCGGCAGGGGCAAGGTGGAGATAAGCCGCTTCAAGGGCCTGGGCGAAATGCCGGCGGCCCAGCTCAAGGAAACGACGATGGACCCGAAGAAGCGCACGCTCATCCGGGTCGAGATCCCCGAAGAGGAAGCCGCCGCAACCGCCGACCTGGTCGAGCGCCTGATGGGCCGGAAGCCGGAGATGCGCTTCGCCTTCATCAGCGAGAACGCGCGCTTCGTCGAAGAGGTGGATGTGTGAAGCTCAGTGGGGATTTTCCTATCGAACCTCAGCTATCTGACCTGTAATTTATAATAGAATTTTCGGCGGTATGATATCCTTTCGGACGTAGGAACGGGGGGATGCATCATGACGGTGACAATTTCGTTTGATGATCTGGACCCTGAGTATCGCTCTCCTCCGCTCATGGCGATCGGGGATTCGATCTTCAACGGCGTTCAATCGCTGAGCATCGATGCCCATCGCGCCGGCTGGTCGCCGGTGCGGCAGCTAGGCAGCGCGTTCGGGTGGGATACGTCTACGCCAGACTATCCGCGTGAGATTCTCTTCAACCTGGAGAAGGTGTTTCGCCAAGAAGTCACCGTTGGAGACCTGCTGGGTGGCATCGAGACAAATGCGGAGGCTTGGCTGAATGGTCCTCCCTGGTCGTCGCGGCGCTATTTCGACTGCATCGGCATCGCCGGCGCGGCCATCGGCGACCTTGCCACCCTCGGCACCGGTGATCCGCAACAGCCACTGCGCGCCGGCGAGGCTTTGAGCCGTGCCCGCAAGGCCTTCGGGCTCTTCAAGCGCACCAAGGATCTGGACAAGCGCATCGCACATACGCTCGCGATGTTCTTCAACCTGAACACCGCCTTCATTCTAAATCCGACGGGAATGAAGGAGTTGGACACGGCTACGCCGCTGGAACTCGCGGCGCTCCGGCGCCCCGAACGCTTGTTCATCAACATCGGCAGCAACGAAGGGCTCTTCGGGGCGGGCTTTTCTGGGCGCTGGAATGATGCGTTCAAGAAAAAGCTGCGGAACGTTCCCGATCTGATGCGGCGCCTCGGCACGCAATTGATGGCCCTGCCAGAGGAAACGCGGCTCATCTACGTGAACAACCTCATCAAGCCGCGCACAATTGCCAACCTCTATACGCGCGGCATACCCCAACCTCCTTACCCCGGCTGCAACCAGTACTATAACGAATACATCGGCAAGTTTTTCGCGTCCGGCGGAATCTCAGCCGCCGTCATGCGCGAGATCGACATGGAGATCGACGCAGTAAATCGCAGTGTGGCGACAATCCTGACCGGGATGGATCCACGGATAACGATGGTCGATATCTATGCGGCCACCGCCCGCCACGACCGCAAGCACGAATGCGGAAATGGGATCGAGATCACCATCGAGGGCAGGCCACACATTCTGGACAATACGCCAATCCAATCACAGCCCGGGCGCTATGGCGGGTTGTTCAGCCTCGACAACATGCATCCTACCAATGTCGGCTACGCGCTCCTGGCCGATGTGATGGCCCGATCGATCAACACGAGGGAAGGGCTGCCGATCCAACACCCCATCGATTATCAGGCTGCCTTCGACGCGGACACCTTGCTGTCCGACATGCCGAGCGGCCTCGGCTTCATGTACTTTCTGCTCGCCTTTGCCGGCCTGTTCTTCAATACCGGAGACGTATTCTCCTGAGCCCCAGTCAACTGCGGCGGCCCCGAGGAAAGACGGAACCAAACAGCCCGACAATCGGCCTTCAGTTGCTGACGCACCGGCCCTTCGCTTTCAGCGTCCTGCGTGACTTGCGCAGATCACTTTCTCCACCTTCCACCATAGCGCAGGCTGCGGGCGGGCTGATGGTGGTTACCGCCGCCGCATCGTGAGATGGGCCGCGCCGCGCCATCGCAATTTACGCCAATACCGCGGCCCGCCCGGCCGTGATGATGCTTGCATTGCCCATGCGACAGCATTGCTTACCTTGGCGACGGACAAACACGCTGCGGGCTGGTAGTTTCCGGCCACCAGAACCACGACCCGCGATCCCGGGAGGATTGACTTGTCGACCATCACGATCGAGCGCACCAGGAACCCGAAGCCTGCCCGCGCCGCCAACGAGACACCCGCCTTCGGCACCGTGTTCACAGACCACATGTGCCTGATCGACTACAAGGAAGGCAAAGGCTGGCACAACCCGCGCATCGTCCCCTATTCCGGCCTGCCGACCGAACCCGCCTCCACGGTCCTGCATTACGGACAGGCGATCTTCGACGGGCTGAAGGGCTTCCGCGGCAAGGACGGCGTGATCCGCCTGTTCCGCCCGAAGGCGCATGCGGAGCGGCTCAACCGCTCGGCCGAGCAGCTCTGCATCCCCCCGCTCGATGCCGAACTTGTCGCCGAGACCTTCTCCAAGCTCGTCGATGTCGATCGCGACTGGGTTCCTTCCGCCCCCGGCACCGCGATCTACCTGCGCCCGACCGTGATCGCGGCCGAGAACTATCTCGGCGTCCGCCCGGCCGCGGCCTATACCTATTTCCTGATCCTCTCCCCCGTCGGCGCCTATTACGCCGAAGGGACCGCGCCGGTCGCCATCCTGGTCGAGGACGAGCTGGTGCGCGCCGCGCCCGGCGGTCTCGGCGCCGCCAAGACCCCGGCCAATTACGCGGCAAGCCTGCTGGCCGCCGAACGGGCGAAGAAGAAGGGCTATACCCAGGTGCTGTGGCTCGATGCCGTGCACCGCAAGTACCTCGAAGAGGTCGGCACCATGAACATCATGGTGAAGATCGCGGGCGAGGTGATCACGCCGCCGCTGGGCGGTTCCATCCTCGCCGGCGTGACGCGCGACAGCGTGCTGACGCTGCTGAAGGACTGGGGCGTCAAGACCAGCGAGCGCCAGATCTCCATCGACGAGGTGGCGGAAGCCGCCGAGAAGGGGACGCTGGAGGAGATGTGGGGCACCGGCACGGCCGCCGTCGTCTCGCCCGTGGGCCGGCTCGGCTACAAGGGCAAGGACATCATCATCAACGGCGGCAAGACCGGCCCGCTCACCCAGAAGCTCTACGACGCCATCACCGCCATCCAGTACGGCACCGCGCCGGACCCGCACGGCTGGACGGTGAGGGTCGGCTGACGTCTCGCGAGGATTGGCCAGGATGCAACAGGGCGCCCCGTCGCTGATCAGCACCGACCTCGATTTCGAGGCGGATGGCCTGCAGACCGGGGCGCTCCGCCTGCCCTATTCCCACGACCGCTCGGCCTACGGGCATATCCCGATCCCGATCATGGTGGCGAAGAACGGCGCGGGGCCGACCGTTCTCCTCACCGGGGCCAATCACGGCGACGAGTACGAAGGCCCGATCGCCCTCATGCACCTGATGCGGTCGATCGAGGTGACGCGCGTTCGGGGCCGCATCATCATCATCCCGGCGCTGAACTATCCCGCCTATCTCGACGCCCGCCGCACCTCGCCGATCGACAAGGTGAACCTGAACCGCGCCTTCCCGGGACAGCGCAACGGCACGCCGACCGAGATCATCGCCCACTACCTGGAGACGGTGCTGCTGCCGCTCGCCGACTACGCCTTCGATTTCCATGCCGGCGGCAGCACGCTCGACTATCTGCCGACCCTCTTCGTCGACCGCCCGGCCGACGCGGCGGCGGCTGAGAAGACCGATCACCTGATCGCCGCCTTCAACCCGCCCCGCGCACTCTACATGGACATGCTGGGCGAGGACCGCACGCTCGGCGCCTCGGCGGCGCGCAACGGCGCCTTCTTCCTGACCGGCGAGTTCGGCGGCGGCGCCGTGCTCGACCTGGACGGCCTCTCGGTGGTGGAGGAAGGCCTCGCCGGGTTCCTGGACGCGGTCGGCGTGCTGCCCCGTTCGACCCCCGCGCCCGCCCCGCGGCAGACCCGGCGGATGGAGATGCAGGGTGCCGCCCACTATGTCTTCGCGCCCTGCAACGGCATCTTCGAAGCCCGCTTCCGGCTCGGCGACGAGGTGCGGAAGGGCCAGATCGCCGGCTATATCCACGATCCGCAGGCGCCCTGGCGCGAGCCGGCAGCCGTCGAGTTCAGGGGCGGCGGCCTTGCGCTCTGCATCCGCACGCTGCCGCTGGTCCAGGCCGGCGACTGCCTGGGCCACCTCGCCAGCGACCTCTGACCGGCCTCACATCGCCAGCCATTCGCGCATGGCGGTGTTGGTCTCCACCGGCTTTTCCATGGTCGGCAGGTGGCCGCACTCCTCGATGACGATCAGTTCGGCGCCGGGAATGCCCCGCGCGATCTCCTCGGAATGCTCGAGCGGCAGGAGCTGGTCCTGCCGGCCGCAGATCACCATCGCCGGCACGCCGATCGTGGGCAGGACGGCGCGACTGTCGGCTCGGGCCATGATCGCCGTCTGCTGGCGGATGAAGCCGTCCTGTCCGATCTTCTCCGCCATGCCGAGGATGCGGCCGACCAGCACTTCGTCCTTCAACCGCTCCTCGTGCACCAGGAGTGGCAGAAGCCGCGGCGTGATGCCCTTGAACCTGCCGATCTCGGCGAGTTCGAGCAGGCCCCGGCGGCGGGCCGTCTGCTCCGGCGTATCGGCCCGGGCGGAGGTGTCGACGAAGCAGACGCGCGTGATCCGCTCCGGCGCCTGGCGCCAGAGTTCGGCCAGCACGTAGCCTCCCATCGACAGGCCGGCGACGGCGAAGCGCGGCGGCGCCCCGGCCAGGATCGCTCCCGCGATGGCCGGGATCGAATCATGGGCGGCATGCTCCAGCGTGACGAAGGGTTCGGCGAGATCGGCCAGCGCGCTCAACTGGTCGCGCCAGAGATCCTCCGAGCAGAGCAGGCCGGGGACGAGAAGCAGCGGTTCGCGGGGCATCGTGTGGCCTGTACTGGACGAAACGGCCTCCACCCTAGACCAACTTCACGCCCCCGACAGCCACGAGCGGAGGGCCGCGCTGGTCTCCGCCGGGCGTTCCAGCGTCGGCAGGTGTCCGGCATTCTCGATCACCGCCAGGCGCGCGCCCGGGATGGCGGCGGCGATCTCCTGCGACAGCGGAAGCGGCGTGCGCCCGTCCTGGCGCCCGACCAGCACCAGCGCCGGCACCCGGATCGCCGGCAGCGTGGGCCGGCTGTCGATCCGCGCCATCACCGCCGCCTGCTGGCGCAGGAACCCCTCGACTCCGATCCGCAGGGCGTCCTTGCGCATGGCACCGAGGAGCGCCGCCTCCCCCGCCCGGTCGGGATGAACGAAGGATGGCAGCAGCCGCGCCAGCACCTCCTCGAACCGGCCGCTTCGGGCCAGCGCGATCAGCTCGTGACGGGCCGCCGTCTGCTCGGGGGTATCGGGCCGGGCGGAGGTGTCGAGGAAGGCGACGCGGCTGACCCGGTCCGGCGCCTGTCGTAGGATCTCGAAGGCGATGTAGCCTCCCATGGACAGTCCGGCCAGGGCGAAGCGCGGGGGCGCCGCGGCCAGGATGGCGGCGGCGATGGCGGGAATGTCGTCGGCCTCGGCATGCGCGAGCGTCACCGACGGCGCGGCGAGCCCGGCGAGGTCGCGAAGCTGAGCGCGCCAGAGTTCCTCGGCGCAGAGGACGCCCGGAACGAGAATGAGAGGGTGTGACATCGCGAGGACCACCGGACCGTTGGCGGGAAGGCGGCTTCGCAATCGCCCGCCCGGCGGGATAGCCTAGTGCATCAACCAGAAGAGGGGCAGCATCCGGCATGTCCTCACCCGCCGACCAACGCCTAAGCATCACCGATCCGGACGACCCGCGGCTGCACCGCCGGCTGCGCGCGCTCTGGCGGTTCTGGCTGGACCTGCGCGGCAGCCGGAGGGCGCCGAGGGCGGACGAGGTGACGCCCTTCGAACTGCGTCCCTGGCTCGGCTCCATCGCCCTGGTCGAAGCGATTCCGGGCGACGACTTCCGCTATCGCCTGTACGGCAGCGTTATCGCCGAGGCCTTCGGCTTCGACCTCACCGGCAGGACGGCCAGCGAATGCATCCCGCTGATCGGTCCGCTGCCGCTCGAGGAATACCGCCGCGTCGTGGCGAGCGGGCAGCCCGAGGCGATCGCCCGGTCCAGCCCGGCACGGCGCGACTGGCTCAGGATGGACAAGCTGTCGCTGCCGCTCGCCGCGACCGACGGCGGACCGCTCACTCGCATCCTGGTCGCGATTTACACCTCCGAACCGGTGGAAGCCTGATCAGGCCGCCAGCGGCTTGCGGCGCCCCCGCACCATGAGGATGAAGGGAAGCGCCAGCGCGCTCGCCAGCGTGTACAGGCCGAAGGCGTTGAGATAACCGATCATCGCCGCCTGGCGCGTGATCTCCTTGGACAGGCGGGACAGGCCCGGCAGGGTTTCCATGTCCCAGGCCCCCATCACCGAGGAGAGCCCGAGCGAGGTGTTGTAGGGGGTCACGAATTCGGTCATGCGGGCGTAGTTGGCGCCCGTGCTGCGCACGATCTCGGCCACGCAGATCGAGATGAAGATGCTCGAGCCGATGTTCCTCAGCAGATGGAAGATGGCCGAGGTCTCGGCGAGCTTCCTCGGGTCGACGGTGGAGAAGGCGGCCACCGTCAGCGGCACCCAGACGACGCCGGTCGCGATCCCCTGCAGCGCATTGCTCGCCGCCAGTTCCTCGCGCGAGGTGTTGAGTTCGAGCGTGGTCAGCCACAGGCCCGAGATCAGCAGGATGGCGAAGCCGCCGATCAGCCCCACCCGGGGATCGAAGCGGCCGATGAACATGGCGAGGAAGAAGCCCAGCACCGCGCCGACGCCGCGCGCGCCCAGGATTTCGCCCACGATGCTGTCGGGATAACCGGCATGGGCCTGGAGGAGCTGCGGCAGCAGGACCACCGGCGTGAAGTTCAGCATGCCGTAGATGGTCACCAGGATGAGGCCGATGGCGTAGTTGCGGTCGGTGAGGAGCTTGAGGTCGAGAAAGGGTGCCCTGGCGGTCAGGCTGTGGGCGAGGAAGAGATAGAAGGCGAGCGCCGCGCCGATCGCCTCCAGCACGATTTCGGGACTGTCGAACCAGTCCAGGCGCTGGCCGCGCGAGACCATGAGCTGCAGGCAGGTGATCGCCGCCGAGAGCGTGAGGAACCCGGTCCAGTCGAGCCGGGCCGTGATCGTGAGGCGGTCGCGGGGTAGCAGCGCCAGCAGGCCGGCCCAGGCGACCACGCCCACCGGCACGATCATGTAGAACGCGGCCCGCCAGCCGTAGATGTCGGAGAGATACCCCCCGAGCGTCGGTCCGATCACCGGCCCGACCACGACGCCCATCCCGAAGATCGAGGTCACCGTGCCGTGCAGGCGGGGCGGGAAGGATGACAGCAGGATGGTCTGCGACAGCGGGATCATCGGTGCGCCGACAGCTCCCTGTACCACGCGCCAGAAGACCAGCGCGCCGAGACTGTCGGACAGGCCGCACATCAGGGTGGCGGCTGTGAACCCGGCGACCGACCAGCGCATCACCCGCGACTGGCCGAACCGGGCGGAGAGCCAGCCGGTCATCGGCGTGGCCACGGCGGTGGCCAGGATGTTGAAGGTCATGGCCCAGGAGATCTCGTCCTGGGTCGCCGACATCGTGCCCTGCATCTGCGGCAGCAGAACGCTCGCCACCAGCATGGTCGTGGCATAGAGGGTGGACGACAGGACGACGATGAACAGCAACGCCACCACGCGCAAGGTGACGCCGCCCTCGTCACCGCGAACCGCGCCCGGTGTCTGCGTTGCCCCGGCCATCCGCTTTCGGTCTTCTAATGAGCGTTCGATCAGCCGTATTATGCGCCAGATCTGTGCCGGGGGCACCGGTCGGATTCGGGAGGAAGGACCATCGGCCGCCTGCTGCGGTTGACGCTACGTTTCGTGCTCCTCGTCTGCCTGCCGCTCGCGGCGCTCGCGGCGGGGCTCGCCTTCTATTTGCACGGCGGGCGCTGGATCACGAGCGAGAATGCCTATCTGAAGGCCGATATCGGCATCGTCAGCGCCGATGTCGCCGGCCGCGTGGTGGAGGTGGGCGTACGCGATCATCAGGTGGTCGCGGCCGGCGCCGTGCTGCTGCGCCTGGACCCGGAACCCTTCCGCCTCGCGCTCGCCATGGCCGAGGCCGATATCGGTCTGGCCCGCAACGCGGTCGAGACGCTGCGCGCGGCGCATCGCGAGGCTCGCACCGAAGTGGGCGAGGCCGAGGCGCGCTTGGCCTATGCCGAGAAGACGCTGATGCGCCAGTCCGCCCTGGCCCAGCAGGGGGCCACGGCCGCGGCGAAGCTGGACGAGGCCCAGAACGAGGCCCGCGTCGCGCGCGAACGGCTGAATGTCGCCCGCCAGAAGGTTCAGCGCGTTCTGGCGGGCCTGGGCGGCGATCCGAATCGTCCTGTGGAGGAACACCCGCAGTATCTGGATGCGCGGGCGAAGCGTGATCGGGCCGCCCTCGATCTGGAGAAGACCACCGTGGTCGCCCCCATCGCCGGCATCGCCGCGAACGTGAAGGTCCAACCCGGCGAATTCGTCAAGGCCGCGACGCCGATCTTCACCGTCATCGGCACCGGTCGGGTCTGGGTCGAGGCGAACCTGAAGGAGACCGAGCTGACCCATATCCGCGTCGGCCAGGCCGCCCGCGTGCTGGTCGACGCCTATCCCGATGCGGAATGGCGGGCGGTGGTGGAGAGCATCAGCCCGGCCGCGGGGTCCGAGTTCGCGCTGCTGCCGCCGCAGAACGCCTCCGGCAACTGGGTCAAGGTCGTGCAGCGCGTGCCGGTGCGGCTTCGCCTGGAAGAGGCCGGTCCGGACCTCGTCCTTCGTGCCGGCATGACGGTCACGGCGGCGATCGATACCGGGCGGCAACGGTCGCTCGCCGGATTGCTCGGCAGTGTGGTCGCAGCGGCACGCCCTGCATCCGAGTGAGGCTTCTTGATTTGTTAGGCTTTTCAAGTCATTATGTCTTCGCGCGAGACGCCCATGCGTCAACTGCCTATTTCGCATGCGCAAAAACGCCTTGACTTGAAAGGCGCTTTCCCCATCTTGCCGCTTGAATAAAAAGGCATATTCGATTGTTTTCCCGTGGCTGAAGGAGCCATCGTCCGTCCGATGAGTTTTTCCGATCTGGGCTTGAGCCCGCAGGTGTGCCAGGCCGTCGCCGAGGCCGGCTATGTCGACCCGACGCCGATCCAGGCAACCGCCATTCCGCAGATCCTGATGGGGCGCGACATTCTCGCGACCGCGCAGACGGGCACCGGCAAGACCGCCGCCTTCACGTTGCCGATGATCGACATCCTGGCCCAGGGCCGGGCCAAGGCGCGTATGCCGCGCACGCTGATTCTCGAGCCGACGCGCGAACTCGCCGACCAGGTGGCACAGAACTTCGAGAAGTACGGCAAGTACAACAAGCTCTCCATGGCGCTGCTCATCGGCGGTGTCAGCTTCGGCGACCAGGAAAAGATCATCGACCGCGGCGTCGATGTGCTGATCGCCACGCCGGGCCGGCTGCTCGATCATTTCGAGCGCGGCAAGGTGATGCTGACCGGTGTCGACATTCTCGTCATCGACGAGGCGGACCGCATGATGGACATGGGCTTCATGCCCGATGTCGAACGCATCGTGAAGCTGCTGCGCCCGCTCCGCCAGACGCTGTTCTTCTCGGCCACAATGGCGGCCGACATGCGCCGCCTGGCCGACCAGTTCCTGTCCAATCCGAAGGAAATATCGGTTTCCCGGCCCGCCAGCACCTCCGTCAATGTGGTCCAGGGCATGGCCGTGGTCGATCAACTGGACAAGCGCGAGGCCCTGCGCCGGCTGATCCGGTCCCAGAACGTCAAGAACGCCATCATCTTCTGCAACCGCAAGCGCGACGTCGACGTGCTGCACAAGAGTCTGGTGAAGCACGGCTTCAACGCCGGCGCGCTGCACGGCGACATGGTGCAGTCCGTCCGCATGGAGACGCTGGCGAAGTTCAAGGCGGGTGAGATCACACTCCTCGTCGCCTCCGACGTGGCCGCCCGCGGCCTCGACGTGCAGGGCATGAGCCACGTCTTCAATTTCGACGTGCCGATCCATTCCGAGGACTACGTGCACCGCATCGGCCGCACCGGCCGCGCCGGAATGCAGGGACACGCCTTCACCCTCGCCTCACAGGGCGACGGCCGCTATGTCGAGACGATCGAGAAGCTGACCGGGCTGCCGATCCCCCGTATCGAAATCGAAGGGATCGAGACCGTCGCCTTCGGCGAGGGCGACGACCGCCGTCGCGGCCGGGGCCGCCGCCCCGCCGCCGGAAAGACCGAACGCTCCGAACGCGCCCCCCGCCGCGAGCCTCGCCATCGCGAGCCGAAGGCGCCGCATGAGGCCGAGATTCCGGTCGCGACCGAACTGGCCGAGGCCAAGCCGGTCCGCGAGCGCCGCCCCCGCCGCGAACGCGATCATGCGGAAGCGCCGCGCCAGGAAGCGCCGCGCCCGGCGGCCGAACCGATCCGTTTCGAGCCGCGCGGGCCGCGTCCCTCCGAGCCTCGCCGGGAGCGCGATCGTCGCGACTTGGAAGAGAACCGCGTGGTCGGCCTGGGCGATCACGTCCCGGCCTTCCTGCTTCGCCCCGTCCGCGCCGCCAACGGCTGACCGGGCGCCGGTCAGAGCGTCGGCGGCGTATTGACCCACACCACTTTGGTGGTGTGGCGGCCGGGATTCGAATAGGAATGCGGCGTTTCCGATGAGAAGCAGAAACTGTCGCCGGGATTGAGGCGGTGGTGGCGGCCGTCGACCGTGAGGTCGAGCACGCCTTCGAGAACATAGCCGATCTCCTCGCCGCGATGCTGAAGGTTGCCTTCGCTGCCGGCGCCGGGTTCGAGAATCACCAGCAGCCCTTCCAGCAGACGTCCCTCCGCGTGAGGTGCCAGGATTTCCGCCTTGGCTCCCCGCTGGTGCGGCGCCTCCATGTTTCCCACCAAGGGGCGCTCATGCGGCCTGAGGACGATCTGATCGGCGCCTCCCGCCGCGCTGAACAGGGTCGAGACGCTCATCTGCAGTGCCGTGCACAGCTTGTGCAGCGTGGTGAGGGACGGCGAAACCTTGTTGTTCTCGATCTTGGAAACCATGCTGGCCGAGCAGCCGGCCGCCTCCGCCACATCCTCCAGCCTCAGCCGGCGCAACAGGCGGGCATGGTTGAGGCGCGTTCCGATCGGCGGCAGCGCCTGCGATGCGGTGTCCTCGGCCTTGGGTAGGGCCGTCTTGCGCGCGGCACCCGTGCGACGCTTGCCTTCCGCCACCGAACTGCGTGCCACGACCTCGTTCCCCGGCGTCACCCTGTCCGGATGCTGTTCTATGGGTTGACCCACACCCGGTTCAAGCGCCGCGTCAAGGGCGAGGCAGTTTACCGCCCCCTTCCTGGTCATCAGCTCAATATATTCTCATTCAAGTGATTTTCTTATAGAGAAATCTACGGGTTTTCGGACGCCTCGCCGATGGCACGCCGCTTGCCAATCCAGGGCCGTTGTCGGCAGTCGCGGAGGCGCAGAATGGTCAGGCCGTTGGATCTCGGCATCTTCCTTCCCAATGCGAAGGGGGGTGCGATCATGTCGACCGAGAGTCCGCCCCAGTACATGCCGACGTTCGAACTGAGCAAGCTGAACGCGCAGATCGCGGAAGCCGCGGGCTTCGACTTCCTCCTCTCCATGGTGAAGTGGCGGGGGTTCGGCGGAGAGACCAATCACTGGGACTATTCGCTGGAATCCTTCACCCTCATGTCGGCGATCGCGGCCGTGACCACGCGGTGCCAGCTCTACGCCTCGGTCGGTCTCCAGAGCATCCACCCCGCAGTGGTCGCCAAGATGTCGGCCACCATCGACGACGTCAGCGCCGGCCGCTTCGGTGTCAACATCGTCACGGGCTGGAACAAGTTCGAATACCACCAGATGGGTCTTTGGCGCGGGGACGAGTACTTCAAGTACCGCTACGAATATGCTGAGGAGTACCTGGAGTGTCTGCGGCTGCTCTGGTCCGAAGGCCGCGCCTCCTACAAGGGGCAGTTCTTTCAGCTCGACGACTGCAAGTCGCTGCCGACCCCCAGCCGCCGCATTCCCATCGTCTGCGCCGGCCAGTCCGACCGCGGCCTGAAGTTCGTCGCCGATCACGCCGACTTCAGCTTCCTGGGCGGACAGGACGACACCCTGTCGGACCTCGGACGGCTCAACGCAAGGCTCCAGGACATGGCCACCGACCGCGGGCGCGCAGTGCGGGCCTATGTGCTGCTGACCGTCATTGCCGAGGAATCCGACGCAGCGGCGGAAGCCAAGCGTGACCACTACATCGCCACCAGCGACAAGGCGGCCATGCAGGAATGGGCCCGGGTCGCCGGCCTCGACTGGTCTCGCGCGACCTACAAGGACCTCGCCGTCCAGACCTTCATGGCGATCCCCTATGTCGCAGGGTCCTACCAGACGGTGGCGAGCTATCTGGATGGCCTCGCCGAAGCGGGACTGGGCGGGGTCTGCTTCATCTTCCCCGACTACCGCCATGACCTCCAGCGGCTGATCGACAAGGTCCTGCCGCTGATGAAGCACCGCAAGCCCCTTCCGGCCGCCGCGTGAGGAAACGACCCATGCAGTCCACTGCCGCTTCCCTCGTCCCCCTCATCGACATCGCGCCGTATCGATCGGGGGATCGTCACGGCGCGGATGCGCTCGCCCGGTCGGTCGCCGACGCCTGCGAGCGCATCGGCTTCTTCCTCGTCAGCGGCCATGGCGTGCCGGAAGCACTGATCGACGATGCCTATCGCGCCGCCCGCGACTTCTTCGATCTGCCGATGGAGGAGAAGGTCGCTGTCGCGCGAAAGCGGCCGGAGATCAGCCGCGGCTACAACCGCCTTGCCGACCAGAGCCTTTCCTACAGCCGCGGTGTGGCGGCACCGCCAGACCTGCAGGAAAGCATCAACTTCGGCCCTGTGGAAGTGCCGTCGAGCCCGTACTTCACCGAGGGTCACGGCGCCGTTCACTTCGCGCCGAACCTCTACCCCGAACGACCCGCGGGCTTCACCGAGGCGACGCGCCGATACTACCGGGCGATGGAAGAGCTGGCGGCGACGATCATGCGAATCTTCGCACGCGGCCTCGGCCTGCCGGACGGCTTCTTCGACGACAAGATCGATCGCCACGTCAGCAGCCTGCGCTATGTGAACTATCCCCATCAGCCGGATGCCCCGAGCGAAGGACAGCTGCGCGCCGGCGCGCATACCGACTATGGCAGTCTCACCATCCTGCGCATCGAGGATGCGCCTGGAGGCCTGCAGGTCCAGGATCGCGGCGGGCGCTGGGTCGATGTTCCCGTCATTCCGGGAAGCCTCGTCGTCAATATCGGCGACCTGATGGCGCAATGGACCAACGACCGCTGGGTTTCCACCATGCACCGCGTGGTCAATCCCCCGCGCGAGAGGGCCAGAGACAGCCGTCGCATTTCCCTCGTCTTCTTCCACCAGCCGAACTACGACGCCGAGGTCGCCTGCCTTCCCTCGTGCCAGGCGGAGGGCAACCCCGCCAGATACGCACCCACGACCTCCGGTGCGCATTGGCGTGCGAAGAACCAGGCGGCGCGCGCCATGCGCCTGTCCCTTGCAGGCGCATCATGATCGCACATCACGCTGTCTGATTTGTGCGCAAACGGTTTTACCCGAAGCAACGATCGATGGAACGACGGCCGACGGAGCCTCCGGGCGCCGCCCGCCGCCGCGCCCGTGGCGCTGGCATGTCGCTTGCTATCCCTGGAGCCGGAACTGGAGCGGAGACTTTCATGAAGCGGCGGAAATTCCTGAAGCAGGCGCTGATCGGCGCGGCGGCCACCGGCAGCGGCGTGGTGGCGGCACCGGCGATCGTCCAGGCCCAGCAGACCTTCTCCTGGCGGATGAACAACTGGTACCCGACCGGCCTGCCGATGTATTCGTCGGGTCCCGGCAGCGCCACCGACATCGCCAAGCGGATCGAGGAGGCGTCGGGCGGTCGCCTCAAGATCCAGGTCTTCGGCGCCGGCGAACTGGTGCCACCGAACGAATCCTTCGACGCCTGTTCGTCCGGAACCGTGGAGATGAGCTTCTCCACCCCCTACTTCTGGACCGGGAAGAACTTCGCCACGCAGTACTTCGGCGCGGTTCCCTTCGGCCTGAACTACCAGGGTGTCAACGGCTGGTTCTACTCGGGCGGTGGGCTCGAACTCTTTCACGAGCTCTATGCAAAGTTCAACCTGATCGCCTTCCCTTGCGGGAACAGCGGCGTCCAGATGACAGGCTGGTTCAAGAAGCCGATCGAGAAGCTGGATGACCTAAAGGGCCTGAAGATGCGCATTCCGGGCCTCGCGGGGCGCGTCTACCAATCCCTCGGCGTCGATGTCCGGCTGCTGCCGACCGGCGAGATCTTTCCGGCGCTCGAACGCGGCGTGATCGACGCGGCCGAGTTCGTGGGGCCCGCGCTGGACCGGCGCCTGGGCCTGCACAAGGCGGCGAAGTACTACTACACCACCGGCTGGCACGAGCCGGCGACGCTGGCCGAACTGATGATCAACCTCGCCGCCTGGAACAAGCTGCCCGCGGACCTGAAGGCGATCGTCCAGAACGTGTGCCTCGCGGCCAACTGCCTGTCGGAAGCCTGGACCCAGGCCGCCAATGCGGAAGCGATGGAAGATCTGGTGAAGAACCAGGGCGTGATCGCCCGTCCCTTGCCGGACGACGTCATCGCCGCGCTCCGCACCGAGACGAACAAGGTGCTGGAGGAGTCGGCGGCGAAGGATCCCTTCGTGAAGAAGGTCCACGACTCCTACATGAAGTACAAGGCGACCTACCAGCAATGGGCGGCGCACAGCGAGGGCGCCTATCACGCGAAGATCCGGGGCTGACATGCTGGCCCTGGCCCGCCGCATCGATGCGGCCATCGATGCGGTGGGCCGCGTCACCGCCTGGGCGAGCTTCGCCCTGGCGGTGCTGATGGCCGCAAACGTTCTGCTTCGCTACGGCTTCTCGGCCGGAGCCGTCTGGGCGCAGGAACTGGAATGGCATCTGATGGTGGTCATCTGCATGTTCGGCGCTTCCTACGCGCTGAGGCATGGCGACCATGTGCGGGTGGACGTGCTGTTCGCGCGGATGAGCCGGCGCTGGCAGCTACGGATCGATGTTCTGACCGCCCTCACCTTCGTCGTGGTCTGCGGGCTCATCATCGCCCTTTCGTACAACTACGTCGCCACCTCCTGGCGGATCCAGGAGACCACCACCAATCCGGGCGGCGTTCCGGCGCGATACCTGCTGAAGACGCTGCTGCCCGTGGGCTTCGCGCTGCTCGCGCTGCAATCGGTCGCCCGGGCCATCCACAGCTTTCTTGAACTGCGCGCGCTGCCGCGCTGAGGCGTGACCCGATGCCGCTGAACGAAATCTACGCCCTCGGTATGCTCGGCGCCTTCTTCGTCCTGCTCATGGCAGGCCTCCCAGTGGCCTTGACGCTCGCCGTATCCGGCTTCGTCTTCGGTTTCCTGGGCTTCGGTGCCGGCCTGTTCAATCTTCTGCCGCTGCGCATCTTCGGCACGGTGAGCAACTACACCATGATCGCCATCCCCCTCTTCGTCTTCATGGGGGTGATGCTCGAGAAGTCCCGCATGGCCGAGGACCTGATGGACGTGATCGCCCATCTGGCCGGCGGACTTCGCGGCGGCATCGGCATGGGGATCATCCTGGTCGGGGTTCTGATGGGCGCCACCACGGGGATCGTCGGCGCCACGGTGGTGACCCTGACCCTGCTGACCCTGCCGGCGATGCTTCGCCGCGGCTACGACCCCGGCATCGCCTGCGGCACGATCTGCGCTTCCGGGACGCTCGGCCAGATCATCCCACCGAGCCTCGTGCTCATCCTGCTCGCCGACATCATGGGCGAATCCGTCGGCACCTTCTTCGCCGCCGCCGTCCTCCCGGGGCTGCTGCTCGCCGGCCTCTACTGCGCCCTGCTGGTCGGCCTCGGCTTTCTCAGCCCCGGCATGGTCCCGGCGATGACCCTTGAAGAGCGCGCGCTGACCGACAGTCGGGAGCTCTATGCGAAGCTGCTCCGCGTCGTCCTGCCGCCGCTGCTGCTTGTGGGTTGTGTCCTGGGGTCGATCATCGGCGGCGTCGCCGCCCCGACCGAGGCGGCTTCGATGGGGGCGATCGGTTCCATTCTCGTCACCGCCTTCGCGGGCCGACTGACCTGGGACATGCTGAAGCGGACCGTCCAGGAGACCACCCGGCTCACGGCGTCGATGATGCTGATCCTGATCTGCGCCCAGGTCTTCGCGCTCTCCTTCCGCGGCCTGAACGGCGAGAAGATCGTCCACGACTTCTTCGCCTTCCTGCCGGGTGGGATCGACGCCGACATCTGGTTCATGATGGCCGTGATCTTCGTGCTCGGCTTCTTCATCGAGTGGATCGAGATTTCCTACATCGTCGTTCCGCTCTTCCTGCCGATCTTCACCCAGGCGAATGTCGACCTCGTCTGGCTCGCCACGCTGATCGCGGTCAACCTGCAGACGTCCTTCCTCACCCCACCCTTCGGATGGGCGCTGTTCTTCCTGCGCGGCTCGGCCCCACCGAGCGTCACCACGGGACAGATCTACCGGGGGGTCGTCCCTTTCATCGCGCTGCAGCTCGTCGGCCTCGTCCTGGTCTTCCGCTTCCCTCAGATCGCGACCTGGCTGCCCAAGGTCATCGGCTGGTGACCGCGGGTCAGTCGGCCGCCTGCGCGGCCGGCGGCTTCCAGGTCTCCCGCATGGTGACGAACTCCTCCGCGGCGGTGGGATGAATGCCCACGGTGGCGTCGAACTGCTGCTTGGTCGCCCCCATCTTAACGGCGATGCCGATGCCCTGGATGATCTCGCCCGCGTCGGGGCCGACCATATGGGCGCCAACCACGCGCTGGCTGGCGCGATCGACGATCAGCTTCATGAAGGTGCGTTCGGCACGCCCTGTCATGGTGTGCTTCATCGGCTTGAAGTCGGTCTTGTAGAGGTCGAGCGCACCGAAAGCGTTGGCGGCCTCCGTCTCGGTCAGTCCCACCGTGCCGATCTCGGGCTGGCTGAAGACGGCGGTCGGCACGTCCTTGTGGTCGGTCGGTGTCGGCCGCCCCCCGAAGACGGTCGCGACGTAGGCCATCGCTTCCTTGATGGCGACGGGGGTGAGCTGCAGGCGGTCCGTCACGTCGCCGATCGCATGGATATGGGCGACGTTGGTCGCGGAGTACTGGTCGACCGGGATGGCGCCCGACGCCGCCACCGTCACGCCCGCCCTCTCGAGGCCCAGCCCCTTGGTATTGGGAGAGCGTCCCGTGGCGAACATCACCGCATCGACGACCAGGCTGTCGCCGCCGTCGAAGTAGAGGATCAGCGAACCGTCGCCCGCCTTGGCGATGCGCTTAACATCGGTATCCAGGCGGAGCCCCATGCCCTTCTTGCGCATCTCCGCGGCGAGAAAATCGCGCAGGTCCTCGTCGAAGCCGCGCAGGATCTTGGCCCCGCGGTGGATGATGGTCGTCTCCGCTCCGAGGCCCTTGAAGATGCCGGCGAATTCGACCGCGATATAGCCGCCCCCCACCACCGCGATCCGCTTCGGCAGGTCGGCCAGATGGAAGGCCTCGTCGGAGGAGATGGCGTATTCGATGCCGGGGATCGCCGGCATGACCGGGCGGCCGCCGGTCGCGACCAGGATGTTCTTCGCGGTGATCCTCTCCTCGCCCACCATCAGCGTATGCGCATCCAGGAAGGTGGCGCGCGAGGGATGGATCTCGACCTTCGCGTTCTTGAGGAGCGAGATGTAGATCTTGTTGAGCCGGTCGATCTCCTTGTCCTTGTTGGCGATCAGCTTCGGCCAGGAGAAGTCGCGCGGGCCGACGCTCCAGCCGTACCCCTCCGCGTCCTCGAAGGCCTCGGCGAACTTGGAGGCATAGACGAGGAGCTTCTTCGGCACGCAGCCGCGGATGACGCAGGTGCCGCCGATGCGGCTTTCCTCGGCGATACCGACCCTGGCCCCGTGTCCGGTCGACATGCGGCTGGCCCGCACGCCGCCGGAACCGGCACCGATGACGAAAAGGTCGTAGTCGAACGACATGGGTCAGCCCTCGCCCGAAAGCACTGACGCCAATATAGGGCGGGGAAGCGGCGCCGGAAGCGGCGGAATGTTCAGCGCTGCTGCGCGAAAAGCCGCTCGGTCCAGGGCAGGACCACCGGCTTCCTCATCACCGCGCGAATGCCGGCCAGCATGCAGATCGCGACGACGCCGAGCCCCCAGCCGGCGAGGACGAGCCCGAGCGACAGGCTTTCGGTGAAGACCAGAAGCACCGCGGTCAGGCGCGGCACGAGATTGTAGGCCGATAGGATCTCGCCGGCGCCCAGCAGCAGGCCGGTGAACAGGACGCCTACGACGGTCCAGGCGAGCAGGGCCGTCAGCAGGCGCTCCGCGTCGAACAGGTCGACCGGGCTGCCGGTCTCCTCCACAGGGTTCTGCAATTGCATGACCGTCCGCGCCTCCCGGCGCCGTCCTCGAGGCGCGGACTCCTAGCGCGAATCAGGCGGCTCCACAACGGGCGGGGTTGGTTAATTCAGATCCCCCCGAGGCACATGTACTTGATCTCGAGATAATCCTCGATCCCGTACTTGGACCCCTCGCGGCCGCCGCCGCTCTCCTTCACCCCGCCGAAGGGGGCCTCCGCAGTGGAGATGAGGCCGGTATTGATGCCGACGATGCCGTATTCCAGCCCCTCGCCCACCCGGAAGATGCGGCCCATGTCGCGGGCGTAGAAGTAGGAGGCGAGGCCGAACTCGGTATCGTTGGCCATCCGGATCGCGTCGGCTTCCGTCTTGAAGCGGAACAGGGGCGCCACCGGGCCGAAGGTCTCCTCCTTCGCCACCTTCATGGCAGGGGTGACGTCGGCCAGCACGGTGGGCTCGTAGAATTGCCCGCCCAGCGCATGCCGCTTGCCGCCGACCACCACGCGGGCCCCCTTGGCGAGGGCGTCGGAAACGTGCTCCTCCACCTTCTCCACCGCCTTCATGTCGATCAGCGGCCCCTGCTGGGCCCCGGCCTCCAGCCCGTTCGACACCTTCAGCGCCGAGACGGCCTTGGCGAGTTTCGCGGTGAACGCCTCGTAGACGCCGTCCTGCACCAGCAGGCGGTTGGCGCAGACGCAGGTCTGCCCGGTGTTGCG
>VFQQ010001089.1_pt1 | contig 41525 bp, 46 predicted proteins | sample 3512341 | NCBI WGS metagenome assembly VFQQ01 (sample SAMN10412373, study PRJNA504923) | tailings metagenome | isolation source: Relicate 2 Philex TSF1 revegetated site | place: Philippines: Tuba, Benguet | collected 2017-08-29 | reverse complement strand
TCAGGGCCTCGATCACCTCGGCGATGTCGGACGGGTCGGTGCAGACGGCGACGTAGCCGTGATTCTTGGCCGCCGAGCGGATCATCGCCGGGCCGCCGATGTCGATGTTCTCCACGCATTCGGCCCAGTCGCCGCCCTTCGCGACGGTCTGCTCGAACGGGTAGAGATTGACGTACAGCAGGTCGATGCCGCCGATGCCGTGGTCGGTCATCGCCTTGGCGTGCTCGGCTGCGTCGCGCACGCCCAGCAGGCCGCCGTGCACGATCGGGTGCAGGGTCTTCACCCGGCCGTCCATCATCTCGGGGAAGCCGGTCAGGTCGGAGACGTCCTTCACCGGCAGGCCGGCCGCCGCGATCGCCGTCTTGGTGCCGCCGGTCGAGACCAGTTCGACGCCCAGGTCCGCCAGCACCTTGGCCGCTTCGACCAGACCGGTCTTGTCGGACACCGACAGCAGGGCGCGTTTGATCGGCGCGCGGTCGGGAGCGGCGGGATAATCGGGGGCGGCAGGCATGGCTCGGGTCTCCAGGGGGTGAGGAAGGAGCCCAGGCGCGCGGCGTAGGCGCGCCGTCAGCAAAAGCGGCAGCCGGTTTTGCGTCCGACGGCGCGCCCACTTGGAGCTGCGCGCCTCTCGGACGGCGAACCGCTACGCACTTCGCCTGAAGGCGCGTCGTCCGCGCTCCCCGGTGGTGAACCACCTTATGCGCCAGTCACGCGAACGGCGCGGAAAATAGGGACGGGGGCCAGGGAGTCAATCTCTCCTCCCCTCTGGGGGAGAGGACCCCTGCGAAGCAGGGTGGAGGGGGCCAAAGGCATTTTCCGCGTCACGATCCAGCACCGAGGGCCTTCTCCACCGGCCTTCGGGCGGTCCCCCTCTCCCAAGGGAGAGGAAAACGGCGACTACCCTTCGGCGCGCGAGAGCTTCCAGCGCACCTTGCCGCCCTTGTCGGCGCTGGCCTGGCCGCGCAGGACGACCTGGACGGTCCGGCGCTGGACGCCGTTCTCGACATGCAGCGACGGCTCGATCGACACCTCGACGGCGTCGTTGCGCAGCCACCAGCCCTGTTCGTGCGCGCCCTTGAGCAGGACGCTCTTCTTGTCGCGCGCCAGCGAGGCCTGGGCGTCGGGATGGACGTGAAAGCGAACGGTGAAGGGCGTGTAGCGGCGCGGCCCCTCCAGTTCCTTCTGCACCTTCGGGAGGAACCCGTCCTCCCCGCGCAGCTCCTCGGTCGCCTTGTCGAGGTAGAGCTTGCGCTCGTGAACCAGCCCGAAGCGTTTGACCCAGCCCTCGTGGCTCATCTCCAGCCAGGCCGCGGCCTCGGTCTCCTGCCGGCGGCTCTCGACGGCCGCAGGCCCGCCGATCAGCCGCTCGCCCAGCGCCGCCGCCGCGAAGCCGCGCAGGGGCACGCCGGTCGACATGTCGGCCAGGTTGGCGGTCGAGGCGGCGTCGGTCAGCCTCAGGGCGTGGGACGCGCCCGAGTCCAGGCTCCAGCCGCAGCCGACGATGATCCGGTCGACGCCGCAGCAGATCGACAGCGCCGCCGGCTGGGCGCAGGCCGTGGCGCTCCACCGCCCCCGGGCCGGCGCCGCGGCGTCGGCCATGATGGTCAGCGCCGGAGACTCGAGGCGCTCATAGCCCGAGTGCGGCGCACGGCGGCGGGCGCGGGCCTCGCCGTCCTCGTGCGCCAGCGCCGCGGCGATCCGCTTGGCGGTCGAGGCGTCGCCGCCCTGGAAGTCGGCCAGCCGGCCATCGGGCAGAGTGAAGAACCGCACCGCCGCGCTCAGGCGGTCGATCGCCCGCGGCAGCGCCTCCGGTCCGGCCCGGCCCCGCTGATGCAGGGCGTCGTCGAGCGTCAGCAGATCGAGCAGCAGCTCCAGCCCGGCCTCGGGCGAGCGCGAGGCGTGCACCCCGTCCGCCGAGACCGTCGGCGGCAGCTCCCGCGCCAGGCGGGTCAGCGCGAAGTCGATCAGCCGCTCGCCCGCGTCGCCGCCCAGGGCGCAGCCCGCCACGCCCGCCGCGACGGCCCGCTCCAACGACCGCTCGGGCGACTGGCGGATACGGGCCAGATGCCGCGCCTGCCGCGCCAGATCGTTCAGGAACTCGGTCCGTTCGGCGTCCGAAGCGCCGCTCGTCAGCCGCCGCGCGGCGCAGGCCAGGTTGAAGACCCGCCGTTCGACGACGTTCGGGCTCCACGAAAAGCCGTTCCAGCGCCCGAACACCCGTTTCCAGTCGGCGACCAGGCGAATGCCGCGCCGCGCGCCCGCGTCGCCGGCCGACAGCAGGTCCGCCATCCAGTCCATGCGGTGCAGGGCGATCGCGAAGCGGCGATTGGGACTGGCCCGGTCGAAAGGGTCGCCCTGCGGCCCGACGGCCAACTGGCCGCCGGCCAGTTCGAGCGTTCCGGCCAGGATCTTGCGACCGCGCTCGGGCTCGACCGGGCGCAGGTCGCGCGGATTGGCGGCGAGCCCGTCCGGTCGAGGCCTGGCGATGATCAGGGCGTGGACCGGCGTGCCGAACCATTCGCGTTCCGCCAGACGACGAGCGCCCTCGCCCGCCGCCTGGAGGGCAAGGATGATCGAGGATGACGATGACAGACGCGCCCCCTCCACCGTGGTTCCGTCAGCCCCCTTTCAGGGCGCGGATGTTGGCGGCGTAGGCCTCGGGTCCGCCCTTGAATACGGCGGAGCCGGCGACCAGGGCGGTCGCCCCGGCGGCGACGCACTGCGGCGCGGTGACCGCGGTGACCCCGCCGTCGACTTCCAGCTGGATGTCCAGGCCCGCGGCGTCGATCATCTTGCGCAGCCGCTCGATCTTCCGGAGCTGGCTGGAGATGAAGCTCTGGCCGCCGAAGCCCGGGTTCACCGTCATGACCAGCAGCTGGTCGACGTCCTCCAGGATCCACTCGACGTACTCGACCGGGGCCGAAGGGTTGAACACCACCCCCGCCTTGGCGCCCAGTTCGCGGATACGCTTGAGCGAGCGGTGCAGGTGGGGGCCCGCCTCCGGATGGATGGTGACGATGTCGGCGCCCGCCGAGATGAAGGCCTCGAGGTACGGATCGACCGGCGCGATCATCAGATGGACGTCGAACGGGATCTTCACGTGCGGCCGCAGGGCCTTCACCACATCCGGGCCGATGGTGATGTTCGGCACGAAGTGGCCGTCCATCACGTCGATATGCACCCAGTCGGCGCCGGCGGCCTCGATGGCGCGGCACTCCTCCCCGAGTTTGGCGAAGTCTGAGGCGAGGATGGAGGGGGCGATGATGGGCGTGGACATGTCCTCGCTCTAAACGCGTGCGCCCGGCGGGACAAGGACGCGTCCGATCAGAACCGCCTGATCAGAAGCGCCTGATCATGCGCGCCGCGAAAAAGCCGTCGACGCCGCCCTCGACATGCTGAGGCAACAGGCGCAGCCAGCCCTCCGGCGTGCCGGCCTCGGGCGCGCCGCCCTCGCCCGCCTCGATCGGGACCAGGTCGAAGTCGGGACGCCGCTGCAGGAAGGCGCGGATCTGGGCCTCGCCCTCCTCCGGCTCCAGCGAGCAGACGCAGTAGACCAGGCGGCCCTTGGGCTTCACCCGGTCGGCGGCGCTGTCGAGCAGGCGGCGCTGCACGGCGGCCAGCTTGGGGATGTCGGCGGGCGAAGCGGCCCACAGCACGTCGGGATGCCGGCGGAAGGTGCCGGTGGCCGAACAGGGCGCATCGAGCAGCACCGCGTCGAACCTGCGCGTATCGTCCCAGAGGATGCCGTCGGCGGCGACCGCCTCGGCCTCCAGTCCGGTGCGGGCCAGGTTCTCGCGCACCCGCTTCAATCGCTCCGCCGAGCGGTCGACGGCGACCGTCGCCGCGCCGGCCGCGGCCAGCTGCAGCGTCTTGCCGCCCGGGGCGGCGCAGAGGTCGAGCGCGCTCTCGCCCGGCTTGATGTCCAGCAGACGGGTCGGGATGGCCGCGCCGGCGTCCTGCACCCACCAGCGGCCGTCTTCGAAGGCGGGCCATTCGGCGACGTCGCCGCGCCGCGCCGTGCGGACCGAACCGCCGGGCAGGACGCGACCCTCGACCAGGGCGGCCACGGCTTCGGCGTCGGCGGGGGTTTTCAGGGAGAGGTCGGTCGCCGGCTCCTGCGCGATCACCGCGGCGATCGCGCGGGCGGTCTCGGCGCCGTAGGCGGCCTGCCAGCGGGCCAACAGCCACGGCGGCGCCAGGGTCTCGGGGTCGTCGGCGGGCGGACCGTCGCGCAGAAGCCCGCGCAGGACGGCGTTGACCAACCCCTTGAACGGCCGGGTCGCCTTCGACCGATCCGTCAGGGCGACGATGGTCGAGACGGCGGCGTGGTCGGGCACGTCGAGCCAGAACAGCTGGGCCATGCCGATGCGCAGCAGGCTGCGCACCCGCTCCGGCGGCTCGCGGTTCAGCTTGGCCCCCAGGGCGCGGTCGATGGTTCCCAGCCGGCGCAGCGTCGCCATGGCCAGGGCGCGGGCGAAGGCGCGCTCGCGCGGGTCCAGCCGCTGCGAGGCGGGGGCGGAGAAGGCTTCGTCCAGTCCCGCGCGGCGGGCCAGGGCGGCCTCGAGGTAGGTCACGGCGGCTTCCCGGGCGGGCAGACCGGCCTGTTCGATCTCTGTCACGCGCGCCCCGTGCCCTGTCCCGGCGCGCGGCGCAAGGGGCGATCCGGTCGCGCCCCCTCGGCAAGACTGCTAAACTGGAGCCATGAGTAGCGACGACAGCAACGGCCTGCCGCCGGGCGGAAACCCGGACAAGCGCCTGACCCCGGCCGCCCGCCGAGCCCTGGAGGAGGCGGCCGCGCGCCGCGCCGCCGAGGAACAGGCCGCCCTTCCGCCCGAAGAAGGCGGCCGCAACGGCCCCGAACCGACCCGCTTCGGCGACTGGGAACTGAAGGGACGGGCCGTGGATTTCTAGGACGCCGCTCGCGTCGAAGGCGCAAGCGGTCGCGTGCGGCCGGGCCAATCGTTAACGTCGGCCCGGTCGAAGATTACGGAGTGGACCCATGGCGGCGAAGAACCTCCCGCGACTGGCCCTGCCCCTTCTGGGCGCCCTGCTGTTCGCCGGCGCCGCGACGGCCCAGCCGTACGACCGCGGGTACGACTACGACTATGGCGGTCGAGGCTACGGATACGAACGCGGCTACGAGCGCGGCTCCTACGAGGCTCGCGCCTACGAGAACGACGGCCGCGGCTGGCGCGAGACCTACCGCGACGGCGACGCCTGGCGTTCCGACTACGGCTACGACGACGATCGCGCCGGTTATGCGCCGCCGCCCTGCGACTGGCGTTGCGGCCGCGACGACGGCTATGGCTACAGCTACGGCCATAGCCCTCGCGGCGGCGAGGTCGCCCTGTCCGACGGCTTCTTCTACAGCGGCCTGACCGGCGGCGTCGGGCCCTCCTGGGGCGGCGGAGGCTACTACCGCTACGGCGGACGCGGCGTGGTCGTCGTGAACGCGAGCGCCTCGGCCTCGGCGTCCGCCTACGCCTATGCGAACGCCCGCTCGAGCGTCAGCATCAGCCGCGGCGGCGGCTGCTGCCGCTAGACCCCGGCCATCTCCTCGACGATGCGCACGGCCGCGGCCCGCGGATCGGCGGCGGCGGTGATCGGCCGGCCGCAGACCAGGTGGCTGGCGCCGTTCTTCAGGGCCTCGGCCGGCGTCGCCGCGCGGGCCTGGTCGTCGGCGCCGGCCCAGGCCGGACGCACGCCCGGCGTGACGACCAGGAAGTCCGGACCGCCGATCCTGCGCGCCAGGGCCGCTTCGTGCGGACTGGCCACCACCCCGTCGGCGCCGGCGTCGATGACCTGGCGGATGCGTCGCTCGACCAGTTGCTCCACCCCCATGCCGTAGCCGATCTCGGCCAGGTCCTGGCCGCTCAGGCTGGTCAACACGGTGACCCCGAGGATCCTGGCCGAGGTTTCGCCGCCCCGTCCCTTCACCGCCGCCTTCAGCACCTGCGGCTGGGCATGAACGGTGAGCAGGTCGCAGGCGCCCGTCCCGACGATCGCGGCGGTCGCCTTCTCCACCGTCGCGCCGATGTCGTGCAGCTTCCAGTCCAGGAACACCTGGCGGCCGCGCGCCTTCAGGTCGCGGGCCATGTCCATGCCGCCGACCGCCAGCATCTGCAGGCCGATCTTGTAGAAGTTGACGCTGTCGCCCAACGCCTCGACCATGGCCTCCGCTTCGGCTCGGCTGGGGAGGTCGAGAGGGATGATCAGGCGCGGATCGGCGGACATGAGAAATCTCTCTCGCGAACGAGCGCGCGCCGATCGGCGCGGGCGGTTTGATTTGGGCTAAGGGCGTTCCATGAGCCTTACGGAATACGGCGTCAACTTCTTCGTCGCGATGTTCGCGCTGCTCGACCCGATCGGGAACGTGCCGGTCTTCGCCGCCGCCACCGCCGGCGCCCTGGCGGCCGGACGACGCTGGGTGGCGGTCTACATCTCGCTGTTCGCCTTCGGCTTCATGACCTTCTTCTTCTTCAGCGGCCTGGCGCTGCTGGAATTCTTCGGCATCTCGCTGCCGGCCTTCCGGATCGCCGGCGGGGTGATCCTGTTCCTGATGGGCCTGGAGATGGCGCGGGACGACTTCACCGCCATGTTCGCCGACGCCGCCGAGGGGGCCGACGCCGAAGGGCCGCGCGCCTACGCCCGCCGCCGGTTCGAGCGGCTGGTAGTGCCCTTCGCCATGCCGCTGCTCATCGGGCCCGGCGCGATCTCGACGGTGGTCATCTATTCCAGCGAGGCCAAGAAGTTCGGCCTGCAGGGCCTGGCCGCCGGCGTCGGCGCGATCGCCGCCGTCTCGCTGGTGACCATGCTGTGCTTCTGGCTGACCCCGGCGATCAGCAAGCTGCTGGGCCGCATCGGCCTGACCATCATCGTACGGGTGCTGGGCCTGATCCTGTGCGCCATGGCGGTGCAGTTCGTGATCGTCGGCATCGCCGACACCACCCGCAACGTGATCCTGAAGGACGTCTCGGCGCCCTACGCCCAGAAGAAGTAGGCCGCCTAGACCTTCCGGAAGCGCGCGCCCTGGCTGGCCATCAGGGCCAGCCCCCAGTCGTCGGGCAGCACCTTGGCCAGGGCCGCGATCGCCTTGTTCGGCACGCCGGTGACGCAGACCGGCCGGTTGGCCTCGGCCGCCTCGTAGCCGGCCGCCGCAACCTCGTCCGCGCCCAGCCACAGCCAGTCGGGCGTCGACTGGCTGATCTGGGTCCGCGTGCCGTTGACGTCGTGGAACTCGGAATAGGTGAAGCCGGGGCAGAGGGCGGTGACGTGGACGCCGGTCGACAGGTTCTCCAGGTGCAGGCTCTGGGACAGCTTCACCAGATAGCTCTTCACCGCCGCATACTGGGTATGTCCGGCCGAGCCGGGCGCCAGGCCGGCCAACGAGGCGACGTTCACGATCCGGCCGAAGCGGCGCTGGGTCATCCCGGGCAGGACCCGGTGGGCCAGCTCGGACGGCGCGATCAGCATGACCTGCAGCATCTCGCGCTGGGCCGCCCATTCGGAGTCGGCGTAGGTTCCGGGCAGGCCGTAGCCGGCGTTGTTGACCAGAGCGTCGACGACCCTTCCGTGGGCGGCCAGGTCTTCCATGACGACGCGCGGCGCGTCGGGGTCGGCCAGATCGGCGGGGATCACCAGGGCCTCGACGCCGAACCGCAGCCGGATTTCCCCGGCCAGCGTCTCCAGCCGCTCGGCCCGTCGCGCGGTCAGGGCGACGTCATAGCCATGGCTGGCGTAGATGCGGGCGAAGGCGGCGCCGATGCCGGCGGAGGCGCCGGTCACCAGCGCGAGACGGCGGACCATGCAGGCGGACCTTTCCAGTCCAGGACGAAACAGGGCCGGAGATTGGCGCGGCCGCTACAGCTCGCGCAAGGGTCGTTCGAGCAGGTCGGCCACCGTGATCCGCGCCAGCCGCTCGGATGCGGCGGTGTCGGCGGCGGTGATGGCGGCGCTCACGGCCTCGGGGATCCGCTCGCCCACGGGGCAGCCCTTGGCGCCCGGCGGCGCGACGCCCAGGTGGGTGCAGCCGCCCACGGCCTTGAGCACCGTGTCGAGCTTGATGCTCTCGGGGGCGTGCTTGAGCCAGGCGCCGCCGCCGGCGCCGGCGCGGGTGTCGATCAGGCCCGCCTTGGCGAGCATGGCCGTCACGCGACGCACGACCACCGGATTGGTCGGCATCGAGGCGGCGAGTTCGGCGCTGGACACGGCCCGCTCGGCCTCCGTGGCCGACTTGTGAGCCAGGTAGGCGAGGGCGTGCGCCGCGACCGGAAATTTTTGACTGTCGGACATGGCGAAGGAATAGGTAGGAACACCTTGGCTCCGGCGCCATTAAATTCGACGCTGCGGTTCCGCAACGACCGCATTGAACGCGCCGCGGTTTGGGTCTATGGCGCGCACCGCATTCGCTTGGGGCGCCTGTCCGCGGGGTTTTCTCGTGGCGGTCCCGGAGAGACTTGATGGCTTCCGAGGCCCCTGGCGCACCCAAGACCGACAAGGCGGCGCCGCACACCCCGCACAATCCGCACGGCGACTCCAGCAAGCCCCAGGGTTTCCTGGCGCTGGCGCTCGGCTCGATCGGCGTCGTCTTCGGCGACATCGGCACCAGCCCGCTCTACGCCATGCGCGAGGCGCTCCATCACACGCGCAGCGATGTCGCCACCGAACTGTCGGTGCTGGGCGTCGTCTCGCTGGTGATCTGGGCCCTGATGCTGATCGTCACGGTCAAGTACGTCGTCCTCCTGATGCGCGCGGACAACAAGGGCGAGGGCGGCACCCTGGCGCTGATGGCCCTGGCCCGCCGGACGCTCACGAAACAGACCGGCAAACGCTCGGCGACGGTCTTCTTCCTCGGCGTGATCGGCGCGGCGCTGTTCTACGGCGACGGCATCATCACCCCGGCCATCTCGGTGCTCTCGGCCATGGAAGGCCTGAAGGACGCTCCGGGCCTGGGCCACCGGGTCGAGCCGCTCATCCTGCCGATCTCCGCCGGCATCCTGATCGCCCTCTTCGCCGTGCAGTCGCGCGGCACCCACCGGGTGGCGTCGCTGTTCGGCCCGATCACCCTGGTCTGGTTCCTGGTCCTGGGCGGACTGGGCCTCTACCACATGTTCCAGGACCTTGGGCACAGCACCGGCCGCTCGGTGTTCTGGGCGCTGAACCCCTACTACGGCGTCCGCTTCCTGTTCGAGAACGGCTTCCTGGGCTTCGTCATCCTGGGCAGCGTCTTCCTGGCGGTGACCGGGGCCGAGGCGCTCTACGCCGACATGGGTCATTTCGGCAAAGGCCCGATCCGCGCCTCCTGGGCGTTCGTCGTCTTCCCCTGCCTGGCGCTGAACTACCTGGGCCAGGGCGCCATGATCCTGGCGCATCCGGAGACGGCGGTTAACCCGTTCTGGCAGATGGTCCCGCAGGTGGTCTACTGGCCCGTCCTGGTGCTGGGCGCCTGCGCCACCGTCATCGCCAGCCAGGCGGTGATCACCGGCGCCTTCTCGGTCACCCAGCAGGCGGTGCAGCTGGGCCTTCTGCCGCGCATCGACATCCGCCGCACGAGCGAGACCCAGGCCGGCCAGATCTTCGTGCCGCAGGTCAACACCATGCTGATGATCGGCGTGCTGGTGCTGCTGTTCAGCTTCCAGACCTCCAGCAAGCTGGCCTCGGCCTACGGCATCGCCGTCACCGGCTCGATGTTCGTCGACACCCTGCTGGCCTTCGTCATCGTCAAGGCGGCCTGGAAGTGGACCTGGCCGGCGACGCTGGCGCTGCTGATCCCGCTGGTCGCCATCGACCTGACCTTCATCTCCTCGAACCTGCTGAAGATCCCCGACGGCGCCTGGATGCCGCTGGTGTTCGGCGCGGTGCTGGTGCTGATCATGTGGACCTGGACCAAGGGCGCCCAGATCCTCACCGACAAGACCCGGCGCGATTCGGTGCCGCTGGCCGATCTGATCGACATCCTGAAGGCGCGCGCCCCGCACCGGGCGCCCGGGACGGCCATCTTCCTGACCAGCGACCCGGAGATGACCCCGGTCGCGCTCATGCACAACCTCAAGCACAACAAGGTGCTGCACGAGAAGAACATCATCGCGACGGTGCGCACCGCCGAGACGCCCCGCGTGCCGGACAAGGAGCGGGTGAGGATCGAGCCGGTCAACGAGGACTTCAAGAAGCTGATCCTGACCTACGGCTTCATGGAAAGCCCGAACGTGCCCAAGGCCCTGGCCCTGTGCCGCAAGCAGGGGCTGAAGTTCGACATCATGGCGACGAGCTTCTTCCTGGGCCGCCGCTCGGTGATCGCCTCGGCGCACAGCGGCATGCCGCTGTGGCAGGACAAGCTGTTCATCTTCCTGATGCGCAACGCGGCCAATCCGACCGACTTCTTCAAGATCCCGCCCGGGCGGGTGGTGGAGCTCGGCGCCCAGGTCACGGTATAGTCCCGCATGGTTCACGCTCTTTCGCTCGCGGGCGACGTCTTCTGGATTCTCGCCCTGGCGCTGATGGCGTCGTTCACGCTGGCCGCCTGGAAACGCATTCCCGGCGACGCCAAGGTCCCGGTGCTGTGGAAGGGCATGACCGCCACGGTCCGGACGCCCCGCGCCGTGGCCTTGCTGACGCTGCCGGTCCTGGCCTTCGCGATCGGGATCTGGCTGAAGCTGGAAAGCCGCGGGGTCGGCCTGGATCTCGAGAACGCCGTCATCGGCCTTCTCGTCCGGGTCACCCTGGCGCCGCTGTTCGCGCTGCTGCACGTCGGCCGCGTCCACAAGGCGCTGGCCATCCTCGACGCCGAGGGCGGCCTCGGCCCGGCCCGATAAGCGCCACAAACCCCGCCTCTCGATAGCGGCATGATCGACCGCCGCGCCCTGCTCGCCGCCGCGCCCGCCGCCCTCGCCCTGCCGGCCTGGGCCGAGACGCCCTGGCCTGCCCGCCTGGTGACGGCCGCCAGGGCGCAGGTCGGACGCACGGTCCTGTACGACCCGGCCTACGTCCGGCTGGCCTATCCGGGCGGCGACGTCCCGATCGACCGCGGCGTCTGCACCGACGTCGTCATCCGCGCCTACCGCGCGGCCTTCGGTCTCGACCTGCAGAGACTGGTGCACGAGGACATGGCCCGAAGCTTCGCGGCCTATCCCAAGACCTGGGGCCTGATGCGGCCGGACCGGAACATCGACCATCGGCGCGTGCCGAACCTGGAGACCTTCCTGCGGCGCAAGGGCGCAGCCCTGCCGCTGGAGGGCGCCTGGAAGGCCGGCGATCTGGTCACCCAACGCCTGGCCGGAAACCTGCCGCACATCGTCATCGTCGCCCAGGACGGCCCCGCGAGCGCCTCGCCGAAAGTGGTCCACAACATCGGCGGCGGCGCCAGGCTGGAGCCGCTGCCGGCCGCGAGAAACATCGCCCGCTTCCGTTTCGCGCCCCAACCGGCCTGAACGGGGTTGACCCCGGGCCCGGAAGGCCGTTGAACGCGCGCGACTTATCCACCCCCGTCAGGAAGCCGCCCGTGTCCGCCGACAAGAAGTCCATCAAGAAGGTCGTTCTCGCCTATTCGGGCGGCCTCGACACCTCGATCATCCTCAAGTGGCTGCAGACCGAATACGGCGCGGAGGTGATCACCTTCACCGCCGACCTCGGCCAGGGCGAGGAGATCGAACCGGCCCGCGCCAAGGCCCTGGCCGCCGGCGTGAAGCCCGAGAACATCTTCATCGAGGACGTCCGCGAGGAATTCGTCCGCGACTACGTCTTCCCGATGTTCCGCGCCAACACCGTCTATGAGGGCCAGTACCTGCTCGGCACCTCGATCGCGCGGCCGCTGATCGCCAAGAAGCAGATCGAGATCGCCCGCAAGATGGGCGCCGACGCGGTCAGCCACGGCGCCACCGGCAAGGGCAACGATCAGGTCCGCTTCGAACTCGGCTACTACGGCCTGGAGCCCGACATCACCGTCGTGGCCCCCTGGCGCGAATGGGACTTCAAGTCCCGCGAGGCCCTGCTGGACTTCGCCGAGCAGCACCAGATCCAGATCACCAAGGACAAGCGCGGCGAGGCGCCGTTCAGCGTCGACGCCAACCTGCTGCACAGCAGCTCGGAAGGCAAAGTCCTGGAAGACCCGGCCGTCGAGGCGCCCGAGTTCGTCCACATGCGCACGATCGCGCCCGAGGACGCGCCGGACCAGCCGACCGTCATCACCATCGACTTCGAGAAGGGCGACCCGGTCGCCATCGACGGCGTCGCCATGTCGCCGGCCACCCTGCTGACCAAGCTGAACGAGCTGGGCCGCGACAACGGCGTCGGCCGCCTGGACCTGGTCGAGAACCGCTTCGTCGGCATGAAGTCGCGCGGCGTCTACGAGACCCCCGGCGGTACGATCCTGCTGGCCGCCCACCGCGGCATCGAGTCGATCACGCTGGACCGCGGCGCCATGCACCTGAAGGACGAGCTGATGCCGAAGTACGCATCGCTGGTCTACAACGGCTTCTGGTTCTCGCCGGAACGCGAGATGCTGCAGGCGGCGATCGACTACAGCCAGGCCAAGGTCTCCGGCCAGGTGCGGGTGAAGCTCTACAAGGGCAACGTCACGGTCATCGGCCGCACCAGCCCCTACAGCCTGTACGATCAGGACCTGGTCACCTTCGAGGAAGGCAAGGTCGCCTACGACCACCGCGACGCCGGCGGCTTCATCAAGCTGAACGCCCTGCGCCTGCGGGTTCTGGCCAAGCGCGACAAGCGCTCCTGATATCCTCTCCCGCTGGGAGAATGGGATCATCCGAAGGATGGTGGAGAGGGTCAAAAGCCGGTCCGCTCCACCGCCTTCAACCCGCACCTTAGGCCCCCTCCACCACCCCCTCCCCCAAGGGGGGAGGAAAGAAGCGGGGCGGCGAACGCCTTCAGGGCCTGTCCGCCGCCAGCCGAATCACGTGCCCGTTGCGATCGTCCGCGATCCAGATCGAGCCGTCCGCCGCCTGGGCCAGACCGACCGGCGCGCCGAGCGGCCGGACGCCGGCGACGGCGTTCCAGCCCGGCGTCAGGATCAGGGGCTCCGCCGCCGGCGCCGGATAGCGCTTCCAGACCGCCTTGCCGTCGGCGCCGTACTCCGGATAGCGGGCGTTCGCCTTCACGACCGGCGCGCCCTTGTCGTCCAGCTCCAGCGCCACGACCCTGCCGCCGCCGGCGCGGTAGCCGTGATAGCTGAGCAGCAGCCGCCCCTTCAGCTGCGGGAACATCGCCCCGCCGTAGATCAGCGCGCCCAGCGGCGCGGCGTGCGGCGGCAGCAGGCTGGCCGGCTTCGCATGGGCCGCCGAAGCGCAGTCGAGCGGCGACCGCCCCTTCCAGGCCGGGGTCACGGCGGTCAGGTCGTAGCAGTAGGGCCAGCCGTAGTCCTTGCCCCGGACCAGGACGTTCAGCTCCTCGAACGGCGTGTCCGCCTTCGGCGCGAAGTCGTAGCTGTTCTCGGCCTGGAGCAGGGCGCCCGACGGATGCCGCGCCAGGGCCAGGCTGTTGCGCAGGCCGCGGGCGAAGGTCTCGAACTTCGGGTCCCAACGCCCCTCGCCCAGATAGCGGTAGCGCCGCACCGACGCCTGAGCCTCGGGGCCTTCGCGTTCAGCGCAGCGCGGGCCGGCGGGCCTGCCCTTGGGCGCGCACTGGTCGCTGGGCGCGCCGACGTTGACGATCAGGCTTCCGTCGCCGTCGAAGACGAAATTGGACAGCGGATGGCGGTTGGCGTGCAGCCGGTTGTCGGGCAGGCCGTCGACCACGACCTCGACCGTCGCCGCCGGGTCCGGCGCATCGGGATCGAAGCGGAAGATGCGGCTCATCTCGCCGACGTAGAGACGGCCGTCCGGGCCGACGCCGAGGCCGTGCGGCATGGTCAGTTTGCGCAGCAGCGGGGTCAGCTCCGGCGCCTTGCCGGGGGTTGCGCGCAACCGCCACACCGATCCCTTGCCCGGGTCCCAGCCGCCCAGGTCGACGACGATCCAGTCGCCGTTCCTCAACTGGGTCAGCGTCCGCGGCAGGCGCAAGGTCCGGACGGACAGGCCGCGCCCCTCCGGCGGCGCCAGCACCAGTCCCGCGCATGTCCCGGGCGCGGTCTCGATCGGCAGGCGGGGCCAGCCGTCGCAGGTCTCGCCGGGGGCGAGCACATAGGGCGCCGCCGCGACGGCGGGCGCGGCGAAGGGCGACAGGAGCAGCGCGAGCGCCGCGAGAAAAGGTTTCATCGAGGGTGTCCAGCCAGGGCCGGCGCGATGCTACGTCACGAGTCGAGCTTGTTGTAGGGGAAGCGGTCGCGGATCACCTCGGCGAAGAACCCGCCCCTGGAGGTCGCGGTCAGGAAGCTGCGGTGCACCTCGCCGGGCACGCCGACGTAGACGTAGCGGTCGCCGTCCGAGAACCGCACGTACAGCTTCTGATGCTCGTCCTCGTACTCGATGTCGGTGATGGCGGTCGACGCCGTGAGCATGGCCGTCCTCCCTCGCTCCGTTCCTGCTAAACCCTCCGCTCCCGGCGGGGTTCCGAGGGGCCGCGAAGCGTGACAGGCTCGCGTCCGAGCGGCGCAGACCGCCCCGGGAAAAGGACGCCGCCATGCAGCCCCACGCCTACGTCGCCATCGTCACCCTGCTCGCCCTGCTGGTCTACGCCTGGATGGGCATCCGCGTCGCCCGCGCCAGGGCCAAGAGCGGCATCGCCGCGCCCGCCATGACCGGCGACCCGGTCCTGGAACGCCACATCCGGGTGCAGGCCAACACCCTGGAATGGCTGCCCATCTTCCTGCCGTCGCTGTGGCTGTTCGCGCTGTACTGGAACGACCTGGCCGCCGCGATCGTCGGGGCGGTCTGGATCGTGGGGCGGATCGTCTACGCCCTGGGCTATGTCGCCGATCCGAAACGACGCGAGGCCGGCTTCCTGATCCAGACCCTGGCCTGCGCGGTGCTGCTGTTCGGCGCGCTGGGCCGAGCGGTCTGGGTGCTGTTCGTCACGACCTAGCCGGACCCGGCGGGCGGGGCTATAGCCCCGCCCATGAGCCTCGCCGTCAACCCGACCCTGTACCTGCCCTTCCTGGGCGCGATGGCGATGATGGCGATCAGTCCCGGGCCGGCGAACACCTTCGCCGTGGCCACGGGCATGCAGCGCGGCCACCGCCAGGCCCTCCTCGCCGTCGCCGGCATGAACGTCGCCAGCCTGCTCTGGTTCGTCGCCGCGGCCCTCGGGCTCGGCGCGCTGATGACGGCCTACCCGAAAGTGTTCCATTGGCTGTCGATAGCCGGGGCGGTCTACATCGCCTGGCTGGGCCTGAAGTCGGTCTGGTCGGCGCTTCGACCGGCGCCCGAGGCCAAGGACGAAGCCGCCCCGGCGCCGAAACCGGGCCGCGCGGCCTTCGTCGACGGCTTCACCGTCCAGCTGACCAACCCGAAGGTTCTGGTCTTCTTCACCGGCATCCTGATCCCGATGCTGGACAGGAATCTGCCGATCCCCAGCCAGCTGCCGATCTACGGCGCCACCACCATCACCATGGACCTGCTGGCCATGAGCGCCTACGGCCTGGGCGGCGCGGCCCTGTCCGCCCGCATGAGCGAACCCCGCTTCCGGCGCGGCTTTTCGTTCGTGATCGGAGCGTTGCTGATCGGCGTCGCCGTCATGATCCTCGTACGCGGATAGCGAGAAGGCCCTTGGCGCGACCGGCTTCCGGCGCCATTTGTTCTGCCAAGGGGACGAACCACGGGGCAGACCGCGACGCGATCGGCTCCGGCTTGGAGTGACGACCATGACCCTAAGGGCAAGAACCCTAGCGGTGATGCTGGCGGCGGCGACGGCGCTGAGCGCCTGCGCGACGGCCACCCCTTACCAGCCCAACATTCCGGGGCAGCAGGTCTCCGGCGGCTTCTCCGAGGACCGGATCGAGCAGAACCGCTTCCGCATCAGCTTCTCCGGCAACACCCTGACCTCGCGCGACACCGTCGAGCGCTACCTGCTCTACCGCGCCGCCGAGCTGACGGTCGGCGAGGGCTATGACTGGTTCACGCTGGTCGACCGCGCGACCGATCGCAAGTCCCGCACCTACGTCGAACCGGGTCCGGCCTACGGTCCCTACGGCTACGGCTACTGGCGGCCCCACTGGCGCTACTACGGCCCCGGCTGGGGCTGGCGCGCCTGGGATCCCTGGTACGGCGATCCGTTCTGGGCCGATCGCATGGACGTCCGCACGGTCGAGAAGTTCGAGGCCACGGCCGAAGTCGTGCTCGGCAAGGGCCCCAAGCCCTCCGACGATCCGCGCGCGTTCAACGCCCGCGAGGTGATGGCCAACCTCGGCCCGGGCATCCAGCGCCCGGCCAGCCACTAGCCGGAAAGAAAAAGGGCGGCCCTCGCGAGCCGCCCTTGATCGTCGACGATGACGTGCGGCTTAGCGCGGCGCCATCCGGATCGAGCCGTCCAGGCGGACGTCTTCGCCGTTGAAGTAGCCGTTGCGGATCATTTCCAGCGCCAGCGACGCGTACTCCTGCGGCATGCCCAGACGCTTGGGGAAGGGCACGCTGGCGGCCAGCGCGGCCTTCACCGCTTCCGGGGCGCCGTTCATCAGCGGCGTCTCGAAGATGCCCGGCAGGATGGTGTTGACGCGGATGCCTTCGCTGGCGAGGTCGCGCGCGATCGGCAGGGTCATGCCGACGACGCCGCCCTTGGACGCCGAGTAGGCGGCCTGGCCCATCTGGCCGTCTTCGGCCGCGACCGAGGCGGTGTTGACGATGGCGCCACGCTCGCCGTCGATCGGCTCCAGGTCCAGCATGCCCTTCGCCGACTTGGCGATGCAGCGGAAAGTGCCGATCAGGTTGATCTGGATGATCATGTCGAAGTGGGCCAGCGGGAAGTGCTTGGTCTCGCCGGTGTTCTTGTCGCGGCTGGCCGTCTTGGCGGCGTTGCCGGTGCCGGCGCAGTTGACCAGGATACGCTCCTGGCCGTGGGCGGCGCGGGCCTTCTCGAACCCGGCGTCGACGTCGTCGTCGGAGGTCACGTTGACCTTGCAGAAGACGCCGCCGATATCAGCGGCGACGGCTTGGCCCTTCTCTTCGTTCATGTCGAAGATGGCGACCTTCACGCCCTTGGCGGCCAGAGCGCGGGCGGTGGCTTCACCGAGACCGGAGGCTCCGCCCGTGACGACGGCGGCGATGGAGGAATCAAGCTTCATGGACGGCTCCCCGTGCATTGTGTTGAATGGACTTCGAACAGCGGTTTAGCCCTATGAGCGCCAATTCCAAGCCGTCACCCGACGTCAACTCCGTGATTGATCCGTCCAAGGCCCTCGTGCCCGAGACGGTGAAGGTCAACGAGATGCGCGTCGCCCAGGGCTTCTGGCCCAAGATCCGCCGCGTCGCGACGAAGATCCCGTTCGCCGCCGACGCCCTGGCGGTGTGGTGGTGCGCGCGCGATCCGGAGACCCCGACGGCGGCCAAGGGCATGATGCTGGCCGCCCTGGCCTATTTCGTGCTGCCCACCGATGCGATTCCCGACTTCCTCGTCGGCGTCGGATTCACCGACGACGCGGCGGTGTTCGCGGCGCTGCTGGCGATCGTGGGCAAGAACCTGAAACCCAAGCACCGCGAGGCGGCGCAAACATTTCTGAGGAAGGTCGGCGGCGAGGAATGATCCAGGGGCTGTGGGGGGCGTCGGCGCTGGCGGCGCTGGCGTATGGATTCGTTCTGGTCGGACGCGAGTCGTCGGCCGTGCGGACGACGATCAAGACCATCGCGGTGGCGGCGCTGGCCGTCCTGGCGCTGCTGCACGGCGCGCCCTGGCTGCTGATCGCAGGCCTGGCCGCCTGCGCGCTGGGCGACGCCTTCCTGGCCGGAGACCCGAAACGCTGGCTGCCGTTCGGCCTGTTCAGCTTCCTGGTCGGCCATGTGCTGTACATCTTCCTGTTCGCCAACCTGCGCGATCCCTACAGCGAGATCACGGGCCTCCAGCTGGCGATCCTCGCGGTGATCGCCGCGGCGGGCGCGGCGATGCTGGCCTTCCTGTGGAAGTCGCTCGGCGCCATGCGACCCGCGGTGATCCTCTATGTGATCGCGATCGCGGTGATGACTGGGTCCAGCTTCCTGCTCTCAGGCGCCTACTGGCCGGTGATGGCCGGCTCGGTCGCCTTCATGGCCTCCGATTCGGTGCTGGCCATGAACCTCTTCCGGCAGGAGGTGCTGTTCGGCTCCAAGCGCGCCACCGACTGGGCGGTCTGGTTCCTCTACTACGGCGCCCAGGTCGGCATCGCCTGGCCGTTCATCGTCAGCTGACCGCCCGCCCCTTCCGGGCCAGTTGCAACTCGCGCAGGGTGATGAACAGGGTCGAACCGACCACGATGGCCGCCCCGGCGATCGTGGCCCAGGTCGGGACCTCGTGGAACACCAGGAAGCCGATCGCCGCGCTGAACACCAGCCGGGTGTAGTCGATCGGGGCCATGGCCGCGGCGTCGCCGATCTGCATGCCCTTGATGTAGCAGCCCTGGGTGATGGTCCCGAGAACGCCCATCAAGGCCAGCAGCAGCAGATCGAACGGCTCGGGCCAGCGCCAGACGAACAGCGCCGGCGGGATCGAGAAGGCCAGCCCCAGCGCCGCCGACCAGACCAGCAGGGTGAAGGGGCTGTGGTCGCGGGTCATCACCTTCATGCCGGTGATGGTCAGCGCGAAGCCCAGCGCCGACCCCAGCGCCGCCATCTGCCCCCAGCCGAAGCCGTGCCCCGGCGCGCCGGGCTGGAGCATGACCAGCACCCCGACGAACCCGACCAGCGCGGCGGCGATGCGCAGCGGCCCCAGCTTCTCGTGCAGAACGAAGAAGGCCAGAGGCACCAGCCACAGGGTCCGGGTGAACGACAGGGCGTTGGCCTCGGCCAGCGGCAGCACCTGGAAAGCGTAGAAGCTGAGGATCATCGCCAGGGTGCCGACCGACGAGCGGAAGAACAGGATCCCGGGCCGCGTGGTGCGGAAGGCGCCCTTCCAGTCCCTGAGGATCATCGGGGCCAGCACGATGAGGCCGGCCGCCTGCCGGTAGAAGGTCTGCAACGCGGCCGGATAGTCGTCCCCGAGGAACTTGATCAGGGTCGTCATCGCCGTGAAGCCCAACGCCGAGGCGAGCATCCACAGCGCGCCCCGGACGTTCGGGGCGAGCTTGGGACGCTCGGACAGCGGCTCTACAGGAGGGGCTTCCTCGGGCACGTTTCGATCAGCTGGCGCGTTGGGCGGCCATCGCCGCGCGCATCTGCTCGGCCTGTTCGGGGGAGATGCCAAGGGCTTGCAGGATCGGACTCCCCACCGTGGGGTCCCAGCTGCCGCGGCCGCCGATGGTGATGCCGCCGTCGACCACCAGATGGGTCCCGGTCACGAACACCGAGTCGTCGCAGGCCAGGTACAGGGCTGCGCGGGCGATGTCCTCGGGCATGCCGGCCTTGGGGATCGGCTGGATCTTCGGGCCGATCTCCTCGACGCGGGCGGCCATCTGGTCGGCGACCTCGCGCGGCAGGCCGAGCGACGCCCCGAAGATCGAGGTGGCGATCAGGCCCGGGCAGATGGCGTTGACGCGGATCTTCTGCGGCGACAGCTCGGCGGCGGCGCAGCGCGACAGGTGGATCACCGCGCACTTGGCCGCCGAATAGGCCAGCGGCCCGAAGCCCGCCTGCAGGCCGGCGATCGAGGCGGTGTTGATGATCGAGCCCCCGCCCCGGGCGGCCATCAGCGGGACGGCGTGCTTCATGCCCAGGGCCGGCCCCTTGACCAGCAGAGCGAAGGTGGCGTCCCAGCCCTCGGCGTCCATGTCCGCCACGCAGGTGGGCACGCCGCCGTGGCCGGCGTTGTTGAACAGCACGTCCAGACCGCCGAAGCTGTCGGCCGCCAGCTTCACCGCCTTGGCGATGTCGGCTTCCTGGGTCACGTCGCAGCGGGCGTAGCGGACGCGGTCGGGGAACCGCTTCTCCAGCATCGCGCCCTTTTCGTCCTGCAGATCGGCGGCGACGACCGACGCCCCCTCCGCCACGAACAGCTCCACCGCGCCCAGGCCGATGCCCGACGCGCCCCCGGTGACGAGGGCGATCTTGCCCTCCAGACGTCCCGCCATGTCTTGCTTCCCTTTTCCCTAATCCGATTGTCCCCGCGAAAGCGGGGATCCAAGCCGAGCGAACCGTGTCTCCGGCGCTTCTCGACCTGGATCAGCTTGGGTCCCCGCGTTCGCGGGGACGCTCGATTGGCGGCGGCTCCCTAAGGAACGACCACCACCTTGCCCATGGCCTTGCGGCTGGCCAGGTGCGCGATCGCATCGCCCGCCTTGGCCAGCGGGAAGGTCTCCGACACGTGCGGCTTGATCTTGCCCTCGGCGTACATCTGCATCAGCTGCTTGACGTTCTCCTGGTGCCCCTTGGGATCGCGGGCCACGGCCGCGCCCCAGAACACCCCGACGATGTCGCAGGACTTCAGCAGGGTCAGGTTGAGCGGCAGCTTGGGAATGCCGGCCGGGAAGCCGATCACCAGGAAGCGGCCGCCCCAGCCGGAGGCGCGGACCACGGCCTCGGCGTAGTCGCCGCCGACGGCGTCGTAGGCCACGTCCCAGCCCTCCGGGCCGCAGGCGTCCTTGAACAGCTGCGCCAGCGCCTTCTGGCCGTCCTTGTCGAACGGCCCCTTCGGATAGACCACGCCGCTGTCGGCGCCGCGCGAGACGGCCAGGTCGACCTTCTCCTGGCTGGAGGCCGCGGCGATCACCCTGGCGCCCATGGCCTTGCCCAGCTCGACGGCGGCCAGGCCGACGCCCCCAGCGGCGCCCAGCACCAGCAGGGTCTGGCCGGCCTTCAGATGGCCGCGGTCCTTCAGACCGTACCAGCTGGTGCCGTAGGTCATCATGAAGGCCGCCGCCTCCTCGAACGGCATGCTGTCGGGGATCAGGGTCACGCGCCCGGCGTCCAGCGCCACCTCCTCGGCCATGCCGCCCCAGCCGGTCGAGGCCAGCACCCGTTGGCCGACCTGCAGGTGGGAGACGCCGTCGCCGACGCTCTTGATCACGCCCGCGACCTCGCCGCCCGGGGCGAACGGGCGGTTCGGCTTGAACTGGTACTTGTCCTCGATGATCAGGACGTCAGGGTAGTTGACGCCGCAGGCCTTGACCGAAAGCACCACCTGGCCGGGGCCGGCTTCGGGGCTCGGCAGCTCCTCGAGGACCAGCGTCTCGGGTCCGCCCACCGTCTTGCTCAGCACCGCCTTCATGCCGTCTCTCCCGCGCTCTTTCATTGATCGGCCCGGAAGCGTATCGCGGGCTTGAACTGAAGTTATAGGCTGGAGCCTCGTCTTGGCGAACAATTGTTTGAGTCTCGTGATCCACGGCGGCGCCGGAGCCAAGCGCGGCCGCGACTACAGCCGCGAGATCGCCCACATGCGCGACCTCGTCGAGCTGGGCCGCGACCGGCTGAAGGCCGGCGGCCTGGCGTTGGACGTCGCCGAGGAGATCGTGCGCGAACTGGAGTCCTCGGGCCTCTACGTCGCGGGCCGCGGCGCCTCGCCCAACACCGCCGGGGTCTATGAACTGGACGCCTGCCTGATGGACGGCGCCACCGCGCGCGCCGGATCGGTGGCGGCGCTGCAGGGGTTCGAGAGCCCTGTCGCCGTCGCCCGCGCGATCATGGACTGGACCCCGCACGTGATGCTGGCGGGCGAGGGCGCCGCCCGCTTCGCCGAGGCCCAGGGCCTGGCCAGGATCGCCGACCCCGCCGCCTGGTTCACCCACGCCGGCCTGGACGAGTCCAACCATCCGCCGGGCGTCCTGGCCCACGGCACGGTCGGCTGCGTGGTTCGGGACGGCGAGGGCCGGCTGGCGGCCGCGACCTCCACCGGCGGCGTGTTCGGCAAGCTGCCCGGCCGCGTCGGCGACTCCCCGGTGATCGGCGCCGGCGGCTGGGCTGACGAGAATGTCGCCGTCAGCTGCACCGGTCAGGGCGAATACTTCCTGCGCGTCGCCGCCGCCTCGCAGGTGGCCTATCGCATGCGGTTCGGCGGCCAGTCCCTGGCTCAGGCGACCGACGCGGTGCTGGCCCAGATCAAGGCCCTGGGCGGCGAAGGCGGCCTGATCGCGGTCGACAAGGACGGCAATGTGGCGATGCCCTACGTCAGCGCGGGCATGAAACGCGCGGCGCTGACGCCGGACGGGGAGATCGTCTCGGCGGCGTTCTAGGTGATTGGGTCTCGTTCCCAGTCCTCGCTCCCATGCCGAACACGAAGAACGAAAACTCCCCCATCATCATCCACCGCGTAGATGATGATGTGCGACCTGAAGGGATGGATGCGAGCGGGTGGGTCTATCTCAACGCGTTCGCGCGCCGCAAAAGGGTACTGCGCCAGAAAGACTAGCGTTCGCTGCAGATCGGCGGAGTACCTCTCGGCCTGCCGCAGGCCAAACCGCCCAACGCCATCGACATAGAGGCGGATGATATCCTCGTCTGCCTTGCGGCTGAGCCTAAGGCCTTTCATTCGCCCGGCCACGGCGGCGAGCATCTTCGAAAATCTCTTCCACGGACCGCTCGCTCTCTCCACTCTCGATCGCTTCGTCGATGAGTTTCTGCATGGCGGCGATCTTGGCTTCGCGCTCTTGATCACGGCGGATCAGATCACGAACGTAGTCGCTCGCGTTGCTGTAGCGTCCGGTGTCGGTCCGGCCTTCGACCCATTCCTTCATGGCGTCGGGCAGGGAGACGTTCATCGTGGCCATGGGCTTACTCCTGACTGGCCGCCAGGATGGCTCAATGGCAAAGTTTGTCAAACTTGGCGGATTGGGCTTCTGCTCCCATTTCTGTTATAGAGCCCGTCCTCCACATCTGTCCGGACACGTACCGCCTTGGGCGCGACCCTCGATCTTGCTCGCGCGACGCCCGCCGTCGCCCCCGTCAACCTTTCGGGCCTGACCCGGAAGCAGCTGGCGGCCGCCCTGGTCGAGGGCGGGGTCGTGCCGGAAAACAAGGCTAAGATGCGCGCCGGCCAGCTGTTCCGCTGGATCCATTTCCGCGGCGTGACCGACTTCGACCAGATGACCGACGTCGCCAAGGACATGCGGGCGGCGCTGGCCGAGCGCTTCACCCTGGCCCGACCGGAGATCGTCGAGCGCCAGATCTCGCGCGACGGCACCCGCAAGTACCTGATCCGCGTCGCGCCGGGCATCGAGGTCGAGAGCGTCTACATCCCCGACGTCGGCCGGGTCGGCGCCCTGTGCGTGTCCAGCCAGGTCGGCTGCACCCTGAACTGCACCTTCTGCCACACCGGCACCCAGGCCCTGGTCCGCAACCTGACCGCCGGCGAGATCGTCGCCCAGGTCCAGGTGGCCAAGGACGATCTGGAGGAGTGGTCGGTCGACGGCGAGGACCGCAAGCTCTCGAACATCGTGTTCATGGGCATGGGCGAGCCGCTCTACAATCTCGACAACGTCGCCGACGCCATCGAGATCATCAGCGACAACGAGGGCATCGGCATCTCGCGCCGGCGCATCACCGTCTCGACCAGCGGCGTGGTCCCGCAGCTCCAGGCGCTGGGCGAGAAGACCCAGGCCATGCTGGCCATCAGCCTGCACGCCACCAACGACCCTCTGCGCGACGTGCTGGTGCCGCTGAACAAGAAGTTCGACATCGCCACGCTGATGGAGGGGATCCGCAACTACCCGGGGATCTCCAACGCCCGTCGCGTGACCTTCGAGTATGTGATGCTCAAGGGCGTCAACGACAGCCCGGAAGAGGCCCGGGCCCTGGTCCAGCTGCTCAAGGGCGTGCCGGCCAAGATCAACCTGATCCCGTTCAACCCCTGGCCCGGCACGCAGTATGAGTGCTCCGACTGGGGCACGATCGAGAAGTTCGCCGCCATCCTGAACCGCGCCGGCTACTCCAGCCCGATCCGCACGCCGCGCGGTCGCGACATCCTGGCCGCCTGCGGCCAGCTGAAGAGCGAGAGCGAAAAGGTCCGCGCCTCGGCCCGGCGCAAGCTGGACGCTCCCGCCGAACTCGCTTCGGGCTAGAAGAGACCGCGCGCTGGACCCCGCACCGTGATAACCCTAGTAACGCGCGTTTCTGTCGGGGTTTCGTGAATGCCGCCTCAGCTCCAGTCTCCTGAAATCCAGGCTTTCGCCACGGGTTTTCCCATCACCCTGGCCCATGCGGGCATGACCCTGGTGATCCTGATCGTCGGGGCGGCGCTCTACGCCCTGCTGACGCCCCATCGCGAGATCCAGCTGATCCGCGAGGGCAACACCGCCGCCGCCATGTCGTTCGGCGCGGTTCTGGTCGGCCTGGCCATTCCGCTGTCGGTGTCGCTGTCGGCCTCGACCTCGCCGCTGGAGATGGGCCTGTGGGGCGCGACCATCATCGCCGTGCAGCTGCTGGTCTTCCGCGTCATCGACTTCATCCTGCACGGCCTGCCGCAGCGCATCCAGGAAGGCGAGATTTCGGCCGCCACCCTGCTGGTCGGGGCCAAGATCGCCAGCGCCCTGATCCTCGCCGCGGCGGTGCGCTGACCCCGCCATGCATTTTCCCCGGCTTCCCGACTGGCTGGTCTACCTGGCCGTGGTCGCGGCCCTGCTGATCGCGGCCGTAGGCCGACGGGAGCGCGCTGACGCGCCGCCGCCGCCGCCGCCCGTGCCCGGCGAGGAGGGCGTGCCGCTGGGACCGTCGTCGCCGTTCGACCCGTCCGTGGTCGTCGAGGTGCCGGGCAAGCAGAAGCCGGGCACCGGCACCGCCTTCTCCGTCGCCGACACCGGCGTCTGGCTGACCGCCCGCCACGTCGTCGACGGCTGCAGCGAGACGGCCCTGGTCGTGGCCGAGGGTCGCGGCGTCGCGGCGCATGTCCAGATCGACCCTTCGGGCGAGGCCGCCGTCCTGACGACCGAGGGCGGCGCCCCCGCCATGCCGCTGATGCACGCCGGCGCGCGCCTGAAGCGCGGCGACCTGGGCTACCATCCCGGCTTCCCCCAAGGTCGCCCGGGCGAGGCGGTCTCACGCCTGCTGGGCCGCGAGAACCTGGTCGTCCGCGGCCGCGGGGCCCGCACCGAGCCGGTGCTGGTCTGGGCCGAGGTCGGCCGCACCGACAGCCTGAAGGGTACGCTCGCCGGCCTGTCCGGCGCGCCGGCGCTCGATTCGGCCGGCCGGGTGATCGGCGTCACCGTCGCCGAGGCGCCGCGCCGCGGCCGCATCTACACCACCGCGCCCGAGACCATGCTGAACGCCCTGCAGACCACGCGCCGCCGGGCCTCGAACTTCGCGGTCGGCGAGCCGATCAACGTCGAGAACTACGGTCGCGTGGCCGACGCCCTGCGCCGCGACCTGCGCGTGGCCCAGGTGGTCTGCCTGGCGACGTCCTAGGCGGCCGGCTCGCCCTTGGCGGCCATCACCTTCGGCTGGCGCACGGCCACGGCGAAGGACAGCAGGATCGCCGCGACGCCGATCAGCGCCGAATAGAAGAAGAAGGTCATGTAGCCCGCGCCCAGGGCCTGGGCGCTGACGCCGAGCTTGGCGCCGGCGGCGCCGAAGCTCTCCGGCGGCAGGCGGTCGAACAGCCCCTTGAACATCGCAGGCGGACCGCCCGCCTCGGCCATCTTGGCGGAGGCCTCGACCAGGCGGCCGGACTGCGAGGCGATGAGCTTGCCGGGCAGGGCGTACAGCGACGAGAACAGCGCGTACTGGGTCGCCGTGAACCCCGTCGTGGTCAGGCTGGACATGTAGGCGATCAGGGCCGTGCCCGCGACGCCGCCGGCGACATTGTCGATGCCGATGGCCACGAACAGCGCCGGCACGTCGTGTCCCGACATCGCCAGCCAGCCGAACGCCAGGTTGCTCAGCGGCTGGGCGAAGGCGCCCAGGATCAGCGCCTTCATCAGCCCGAACCGGGTGACGATCAGCCCGCCCAGGAAGACGCCGGCGATCGAGGCCGCGACCCCGAACACCTTGCGCACCTCGGCGATCTCGGTGAGCGAGAAGCCCAGGTCCCTGTAGAACGGGTTCATGATGTTCAGGACGAAGTCCGACACCCGGTAGAGACAGATCGTCGCCAGGATCAGCCCGGCCACGCCCGAGAAGCGCCGGGTGAACTCGACCAGCGGCTCGCCCAGGGCGGTCGACATATAGACGCCGGGCTTGGTCTTCACCCCCGGGATCGGCCAGGCGGCCAGGATCACCACGACCAGACCCGCGGCCACACCCGCCAGCTGCAGCCAGACGCCGTTGGGCTTGGCCTTCCAGGCTTCGGCCAGCACTTCGCCGCCCACGACCTTGGACAGCAGCTCGGCGTCCCCCGCCAGGCCGGACCCGAGCAGCAGAGCGCCCAGCAGCATGATCCCGAGGCGGATGACCCACTCCAGGATCTGCAGCGCCCGGGGCTGGTTGACGCCCTCGGTGTGGATCGGCCGGACGGCGTGCTCCTTCTCGCGCGGCGCGCAGAGGGTGGCGGTCACGCCGACGAGCATCGCCACGGCCATGGCCGCGTAGGAGATGTTCCAGCCGAAGCGCTCGGCCAGCAGCAGCGGCCCGGCGCCGGCCAGGACCATGGCGCCGCGATAGCCCCACTGCACGGCCACGACCAGCGGCCCCTGCCCCTCGGCGTCGGTCACCTCGATCCGCCAGGCGTCGATGACGATGTCCTGCGAGGCGGTGGCGAAGCCGACCGCCACGGCGACCGCCGCCATCAAACCCAGATTGGCGGCCGGATTGATCCCCGAGATCAGCCACAGCCCCAGCATGATCGCCGCCTGGCAGACCAGCATCCAGGCGCGACGGTGACCAAGCAGGCCGTGCAGCACCGGCACCCGCGTCCGGTCGATCAGCGGCGCCCAGAGGAACTTGAACGAGAAGGACAGCGTCGCCAGGCTGAAGAAGCCGATGACGGCCAGCGACAGCCCGGCGTCGCGCAGCCACAGCGACAGGGTGTCGAAGATCAGCATGTAGGGCAGGCCGGAGCTGAACCCGAGCCCGAGCATCACCAGGCTGCGGCGTTCGCCGAACATCGCCAGGGACTGCAGCAGGGTCGGCTTCGCCCCGGATTCCGTGCTCATCGGCGTCGCTTCCCACCCTAGGAAAGGGGGCGCGGGCCCCGCAAATCAGGAGGCGACCTTGGCCTCTCCGGCGGCGTCCGTCCAGCCGACCCAGCGCGTCAGGACCGCGCGCAGGGCGCTCTCGGTCAGGGGCTTCACCAGGAAGTCGTCCATGCCCGCCGCCAGGCAGGCCCGGCGGTCGTCCTCGAAGGCGTCGGCGGTCAGGGCGATGATCGGCGTGGTCACGCCCTTGGCCCGCAGCGCGAGGGCGGCGTCGACCCCCGACATGCCCGGCATCCGCACGTCCATCAGCACCAGGTCGTAGCTGGCGGCGGCCAGGGCGGCGACCGCCTCCTCGCCGCTGGCGGCGCGGTCGACCTGAGCGCCTTCGCGCTGAAGCAGGGTGCGGGCCAGCAAGGCGTTGATCGGATTGTCCTCGGCCAGCAGCACCCGGGCGCCCGGCGCGGCCGCCGCCGCGGCGCGGTCGTCGTCCTGCGACGGGGCCGCGGCCGGCTCCGCCCCGACGGCGGCCAGCACGCGGGCGGCCAGCGAGGCCGAGCGCAGCGGCTTGATCAGATAGCCGGAGAAGCCGGCGGCCCGGGCCTTGGCGATGCGTCCGCGCTCGTCCGGCCGCAGCAGGATGATGCTCGGGCGGCCTTCGGGCGCGCGCAGCGGCCGTCGGCCGGCCAGGGCGTTGTCGATCAGCAGCACCGCATCGGCGGGCGCGGCGGCGAGCAGGGCGTCCCTGTCGGCCGCGACCACCGCCCGGCCGCCCAGGCTCTCGACCTGGCGCGCCGCGCCTTCCCGCAGAATGGGGTTGGGCGAGGCGATCCCGACCACCCGGCGCGCCAGAGGCCGCGCGCGCACGGCCGGTCCCGCCGCCTCGAACGGCGCCTCGAACCAGAACTCGGCGCCGCCGCCCGGGGCGTCGGAGACCCCGACTTCGCCGCCCATCGCCTCGGCCAGGCGGCGCACGATGGCCAGGCCCAGCCCGGCGCCGCCGAGCGCCGCGGCGCCATGGGCCGGATCGGCATGCACGAAAGGCTCGAAGATCCGCGCCCGCGCCGCCGCCGGCACGCCGGGCCCGGTGTCGCGCACGGTCAGCCGCATGCGCCGGCGCGGCGCCGCCTCGGCCGTCAGCAGCACGCCGCCCGTCTCGGTGAACTTGACCGCGTTGCCCGCGAAGTTGAGCAGAATCTGACGCAGCCGGCCCTCGTCGGCCAGCACCGGCGGCAGGCCGGGCGCGACGGCCCAGGCGATCTCGACGCCCTTCTCCTGGGTGCGGGTGCTCATCAGCTCCGCCGCCTGGCGCAGCAGGTCGGCGGCCTCGACCGGCGCCGGATGCAGTTCGATCCGCCCTTCGCCCAGCCTTGCCAGGTCGAGCACGTCGTTGACCAGCGACAGCAGGTGATCGCCGCTTTCGCGCAGGGCGGCGACATAGGCCTTCTGCTCGGCGGTCAGGCGGGTGCCCTCCAGCAGGCGCGCCATGCCCAGCACGCCGTTCAGCGGCGTGCGGAACTCGTGGCTCAGGGTGGCCAGTTGCTCGGGCGTGATGGCGCGGGCTTTCTCGGGCATGGCGACAGCCTAGCCGTCGCGGCTTAACGCCCGCTAACCGCCGCTCTAACCGCCGCTGAGGGCGCCGAAGATCAGCAGTTCGTCCGCCTCGCCGAGCGCTCCGCCGACGTCGAAGGCCCGCTCGCGCCCGACGAAGATGCGCATGTGCGGCCGGATGCGGTCCTGCTCGTCGATGACCCGGAACCTCAGGCCGGGATAGCGCCCGTCCAGATCGCGCAGCACGGCGTCGATCGTCGCGCCGACGGCCTCGACCCGCGAGACGCCGCCGGAGTAGGCCTGCAGTTGCGACGGCAGCAGGACCTGGACCATCAGAGCGGCGTGGCCACGACCGAATAGATCTCCGGCAGATGGCGGGCGATCGGCCGCCAGGCCTCGCCCTCGGCGTCGCTCATCCAGACCTCGCCGCCGGTGGTGCCCAGGTAGAGCCCCAGCGGCGCCTCGACGTCGGCGCAGAAGGCCTGGCGCTTCACCGTGAACCAGCCCTGTTCCCGCGGGAAGCCGCCGTCCTGGCGCTCCCAAGAAGCGCCGGCGTCGCGGGTGCGGTAGACGGCGGGCCGGCCGCCTGGGCTGACCCGGGGCCAGACGTCCGTGCCGTCCATCGGAAAGACCCAGGCGGTGTCGGGGTCGCGCGGGTGCGCCACGATGGTGAAACCGATGTCGCCGATGTCCTCCGGCATGGCCTTGCCGATCCGGACCCACTCGTCCGATGGACGGTCCAGCCGATAGATGCCGCAGTGGTTCTGCTGATACAGCCGGTCCGGCATGGCCGGATGGACGGCGATGTAGTGGGCGTCCTGGCCGTACTCCGGATACGGATCGGGGAAGAAGTTGGCCTCGACGTTGCGGTTCAGCGGCCGCCAGGTCTCGCCTCGGTCCAAGGTCTCGAACACACCGCCGGTCGAGGTGGCGATGTACATGTGGGCCGCGTCGCGGGGGTCGATCTGGACCTGGTTCAGCAGCGCCCCGTCCGGCGTGCCGCCGTCGACGGGCGCCCAGTCCCAGTACTTCGGATTGTCGTTGAAGCCGGCGACGCCGTCCCAGGTCTCGCCGCCGTCGCGGCTGACGAACAGCCCCGGCGGCGAGGTCCCGGCCCACCAGACGCCGGGCTCGGAGGCATGGCCGGGCTCAAGCCAGAAGGAATGATCCACCGCCCGGGGCGTCTCGCCCTCGGCCGCCTTGGCGAAGGCCGGCGGACGCGTCGCCTCCGTCCAGTTCGCCCCGCCGTCGGTCGACCGGAATACGGTCGGACCCAGATGGCCGGTGCTGGCCGCCATCAGCAGGGTGCGGCCGTCGCGCGGATCGAGCACCAGATGGTTGACGATGCTGCCGAGAAAATGCGGCCCGTCGATCGCCCAGGCCTCGCGGCGGGCGTCGCTGCGGAAGATCCACGCGCCCTTGCGCGTGCCCACGAGAAGCTGAACACCCTGGCTCATGCTGACCTCCAGCCGAATGTCGGGCTCGGAGAAAGCCTACACCCGTCGGCGGCGCAGGCGGAGTCGTTCAGTGCGCGCCGGCCAGCGCCCAGCGGTGCGAACCGGCGCCGAACGGCAGCCGGAACAGGTCCCGACCGCTGCCGTCGCAGTGGCGCTCGAACAGCTGGACGATGTCGATGTCCGCGGGCCGGGGATCGCCGCGACGATCGCGCGAGAAGGCGACCCGCTCTACGATCAGCGACCGGTGCGCCGCGCCGCCGTAGGCCTTCAACGCCTCGACGATGTCGCCGAGGAACTCCTCAGTGCCGCTTCTGCGACGCGCCATGACGACCCTCATGACCTGAACCTGAGTTCAGGAAATCAGCGCGTGGTTGAGCAATCGTGAAGAGCCGCCCGAGCCGGCGCTCCGTCAGCCGACCTGGGCGTCGAAGAAGGCGTCGGGATCGTCGACCTCGACCAGCCGGCCGCGACGGATCTCCAGGAAGCGGGTCGCCGCCGTCCGCGTGAAATAGCGGTCGTGCGAGACGAACAGACACGATACGTCCGACTCTTCCAGCTGCGCCTCCAGCGCCTCCTGGCCCTCGATGTCCAGATGGTTGGTCGGTTCGTCGAGCAGGTAGAGGTTCGGCCGCTCCAGCTTCATGCGCAGGAACATGAGGCGTGAACGCTCGCCGTAGCTGAGCAGGCCGATCGGCTGCTGCACGCGGATATAGGAGAAGCCGGCCTGGGCCAGCAGGCGGGCGGCGTCCTTGTCTGTCGCCTCCGGCGCGGCGGCGACATAGTCCAGCAGGCTGCGCTTCAGGGGCAGATCCCGCATGGTCTGGTCGAACACCGCCAGCCGCGTCGCGGGATTGAACCGGATCGCCGCCTGGCCGTCGTAGTGCGCCAGCGCCGGATCGAAGGCCTCGGCCAGGGCGGCGAGCAGGGTCGACTTGCCGGCGCCGTTCACGCCCAGCAGCGCGATCCGGTCGCCCGCCGCCAGGGTCAGGCGGTCGATCGTCATCAAGGTGCGGCCGGCGTCGGGCGTAGTCACCGTCAGGCCCTGGACCCGCAGCGCGACCTTGGCGTCGATCTCGGCGTCCGACAGCTCCAGCCGCCGTTCGCGCGCCACATAGGTCTCGGTCCGGTCGGCCTCGATCCGGGCGATGCGGGTCTCGATCGCCGCCTTGCGCTTGTTGAGGTCGGGGTTCTTCACCGCCCAGACCTTGTAGCGGGCGGCGGCGGCCTCCAGCCGGCGGATCTCCTTCTCCTCGAGCTTGCGCTGGGCGGCGGCGACCACGTCCCGCCGCAGCAGTTCCTCGCGGGCGACCGTGAAGGGCGTGCGGAAGGCGTGGACTCCGTCGCGGCGCAGGAACAGCGTCCGATCGGTGACCCGGTTCAGGAACTCGCGGTCGTGCGAGACGATCAGCATCGGGATGTCGAATTCGACCGTCAGCCAGCGCTCCAGGGTGGCGATGTTGCCGAGGTCCAGGTGATTGGTCGGCTCGTCGAGCAGGAGGATGTCCGGCTCTTCCAGGCGGGCCGCGCCGGCGATCAGCATCAGCCGCTGCCAGCCGCCCGACAGAGCGCCGAACCGCTGCTCGGCCATCTCGGGCGGCAGGGCCAGCTCGTCCAGCAGCACGTCGATGCGCCAGTCGTCGTCGCCGGCGCCGATCTTTTCCAGCGACTGCCGAAGCGCCTCGCGGACCGTCAGCTCGGCGAACGCCGGCGGCGTGTCCTGGGGCAGAACGCCGATGCGCAGGCCGCGCGACCGGACGACCTGGCCGGCGTCGAGCTCCAGCTCGCCGGTCAGGCAGCGCAGCAGCGTCGACTTTCCGGCGCCGTTCTCGCCGACCAGGGCGGTGCGGTCGCCGTCCAGCAGGAAGGACAGGTTCTCGAACACGGGCGTCGACCCGTGGTGAAAACTCGCCTGCTCCATGCCCAGCACGGCCTGTCGGGACGCCATGGCCTCGATACTCACGCTCATCCGGCCCCAGCGGCCCCGCCGGGAAGTAGTGAGGCCCGACGGTTCGCTCAACCGCAAAGGCTGGGATTCGATGGGTTTCCCGGGCCTTCAGAGCTCGAAAGCGTTTCGACAGCCAGGTCTGACGGCCACACCATCACCGTATGTCCCCGCGAAAGCGGGGGCATACGGGAGGGGGATCCGTGCGGGTCGAATACGCCACCCCTCCCTCCGTTCGCGCCCTGGCCCTGGCCGAGACGTGCGGCGCCGTCCCCTACCCCGCCATCTCCGCCGCCGCCGCGACCCGGCGGTAGATCAGCGCCTCTGCGATATGGATCCGCTTCACGCCGTCGGCGCCGTCCAGGTCGGCGATCGTCCGGGCCAGGCGCAGCGCCCGGGTCCAGCCTCTGGCGGTCAGGCCGCCGGCCTCGGCGGCGCGAGTGAGCAGGTCGCGCGCCGCGTCGTCCAGGCCGGCGACCCGCTCGAGGAAATCCCCCTCGGCGCGGGCGTTCAGCGCGGGCCCGTCCAGCCGCTCCGCCCTCTCGATCTGCAGCGACCGGGCGGCGGCCACCCGGGCGGCGACCTCCGCCGTGCCCTCGGACGGCGCCGGCAGGGACAGGTCGGCGGCGCTGACGGGCGGGACGTCGATCTGCAGATCGATGCGGTCCAGCAGCGGCCCCGACACCCGGCCCTGGTAGTCGCGCTGGCACCTCGGCGCCTTGCCGCACCAGCCCTTGCCCGTCCCGCCATGGCCGCAACGGCAAGGGTTCTGGGCCGCCACCAGCTGGACCCGCGCCGGGTAGCGGATATGAGCGTTGGCTCGGGCGACCATCACCTCGCCGGTCTCCAGCGGCGCGCGCAGGCTGTCCAGGGCCTGGGGGCTGAACTCCGGCAGTTCGTCGAGAAACAGGACGCCGTTGTGGGCCAACGAGACCTCGCCCGGCTTGGCTTTCAGCCCGCCGCCGGTCAGGGCGGCCATGCTGGCGGAGTGGTGAGGCGCGCGGAAGGGGCGGGTCCGCGTCAGCTCGCCCCGCGCGATCAGTCCGGCCACGGAATGAACCATCGAGGTCTCCAGCAGCTCCGTCGCCGACAGGGGCGGCAGGATGCCGGGCAGACGCTGGGCCAGCATCGACTTGCCGGAGCCGGGCGGGCCCGAGAACAGCAGATTGTGGCCGCCGGCCGCGGCGATCTCCAGCGCCCGCTTGGCCTGCTCCTGGCCCTTCACCTCGCGCAGGTCGGGGACCCGGCCGCCGTCGATCATCGGGCCCGGCTTCGGCTCGGAGAGCAGTTGGCTGCCGCGCAGATGATTGATCAGCCCGATCAGCGACCGCGGCGCCAGGACGCGAGTGCCGCCGGCCCAGGCCGCCTCCGGCCCCGACGGCTCGGGACAGATCAGGCCCATCCCCATCGCTCCGGCCGCCACCGCCGCCGGCAGCACCCCCGCGACCGGCGCGATCGTGCCGTCCAGCGACAGCTCTCCGACCGCCGCCCAGCCTTCCAGCGCGTCCGGCGGCGCGACGCCCATGGCGCCCATGATCGCCAGCGCGATCGGCAGGTCGTAGTGACTGCCCTCCTTGGGCAGATCGGCCGGCGCCAGATTGACCACGATCCGCTTGGCCGGAACCGACAGGCCCAGCCCGGTGAAGGCTCCCCGCACCCGCTCACGGCTTTCCGCCACCGCCTTGTCGCCGAGCCCGACGACGACGATGGCGCTCTCGCCGCCGGTCAGCTGGACCTCGACGTCGACGCGTCTGGCCTCGACGCCCTGAAACGCCACCGTCACAACGCGCGCGACCATGCCCCCTCCCGGTTTAGCGCTCCGTAGACTTATCCACAGATGCAACCATGCCGGGCAGCATGGATCAAGAACGAAAAGTGAACTAAATGGGAAATTGAAACTTATCAGTCAGCTAACTGACACAGTTCATCCTTTGGATCGGATTTCCTCGATCCGGGTCCAGAGCACCTCGGTGGCGTCGGGGCCGCCGAACCGCTTGAGCTGCTGGGCGCCGGTCGGCGAGGTGACGTTGATTTCGGTCAGATAGTCGCCGATCACGTCGATGCCGACGAACAGCAGGCCGCGCCGTTTCAGCTCCGGCCCGATGATGGCGCACAACTCCTGATCGCGGGCGGTCAGCTCCACCGCCTCGGCCCGGCCGCCGCGCGCCAGGTTCGAACGCACCTGCCCCTCGGCCGGCACGCGATTGATGGCCCCGACCGGCTCGCCGTCGACCAGCAGGATGCGCTTGTCGCCCTTGCTGACCGCCGGGATGAACTTCTGGGCGATGACCTGGTCCCGCCCGATCAGGGCGTGCAGCTCCAGCAGGGCGTCGAGGTTGGGATCGTCCGCCCGCAGACGCACCACGCCCGAGCCGCCGCCGCCGTGCAGCGGCTTCAGCACCATGTCGCCGTGCCGGGCGCGGAAATCGTAGATCGCCTCGACGTCGCTGGTGATCAGGGTCGGCGGCTGCACGCCGGGGAAGTCGGTGACGAACAGCTTCTCCGGCGCGTTGCGCACCTCGGTCGGGTTGTTCACCACCAGGACCTCGGGATGGACCTTGTCCAGGAAATGCGTGGCCGTGATGTAGGCCATGTCGAAGGGCGGATCCTGGCGCATCAGCACCACGTCGATCTGCTCGGCCAGGTCCAGGACGACGGTGTCGCCGAACTCCGCGTGGTCGCCCTTCACCGCCTTCAGCCGCACCGGCCGGGCGCGGGCCGTCACGCGGCCCTCCTCCAGCGACAGCTTGTCCGGCGTGTAGACCCACAGCTGATGTCCCCGGGCCTGGGCCTGCATCATCATCAGGAAGGTGGTGTCGGTCTCGATGTTGATCCGCTCGATCGGATCCATCTGCACGGCGACCTTCAGCGACATGGGAGCTTCCTTCTGGCGCCGGGGAGCCGGCGCCTCCGACTTAGCCACTCCCCCGCGCCTTCGCCAGGGGCTGGCGCGTCAGTTCAGCCGCAGCCGCACCCGTTCCCGCGCCGCGCGGGCGGCGATGGCCGCGCCGCCGTCGAGCTGCTGGGCGCGGCCCAGGGCCTCCAGCGCCCCGGCCAGCGCGCCCTGGCCCTCGCGGGCGGCGGCGACATCGAGCCAGGGCCGATGATCCAGCGGATCCAGCAAGGCGCGGCGCAGGGCCGACCGTTCGGCGCGGGCGTAGTCACCGGCCGCCTGGGCCCTGGCGAAGATGTTGTTCTGCAGCCGGATCAGCACGGCCCGGTCGCTGACCGACGCCATCAGCAGGTCCAACCGCCCGGCCACGTCCGGCGTCAGTCCGGTGCGCAGGGCCCGCCGCGACAGCTCCGACGGCAGCACCACCCGCCCCTCGCTGAACGGGTCCAGGGCCAGCGGCCCCTCGACCGTCTCGATGCGCAGCAGGAAGTGGCCGGGGAAGTCGACGCCGCGCACGTCCAGGTCGCAGCGCCGCGCGGCGTGCAGGTAGAAGACCCCGAGCGAGACCGGGATGCCGCGCCGCCGCTGGGCTACGGCGATCACGTCGGCGTTGTCGAGATGGTCGTAGGTGAACAGGTCGCCCTGCAGCCGCAGGTCGCCGGCCATGGCCTCGGCGATCGCTTCCTCGGGCGATTCCCGCTCCAGCCGTGCGGCCAGGCGAACCGCGCCCTCGTCGGCCACGGCCTGGGCCAGGTCGATGTCCCGCTCCGGATCGTCGTGGATCGCGCAGGCGAGCGCCGCGGCGAACAGCGGGAACGCCTCGTCGGCCAGCCGCCCCGCGTCCGCGAGGAAATGCTCCGCCTCTTCCCGGATCATGGCCGAACCCTACTCGCCTCGCCAGGCGTCGGGAACATGCCGCGGCAATCGGCCGGGCGCGAGCGCCATCAGGTCCAGCCGCACCGTGGCGTCGCGGAGCGCGGGCCTGCCCGCCGCGATCGCCGCCGCGGCCCGCCGAAGCCGTTCGCGCTGGCCGCTGTGGACCGCCTCCAGCGCCAGCGCCAACGTCGCGCGGCGCTTCACCTCGACGACGGCCAGCACCCGCCCCCGCAGGGCCAGCAGGTCGATCTCGCCCTGCGGCGAGGCCAGCCGGAACCCCAGGATGCGATAGCCCTTGGCCATCAGCCACAGCGCCGCGACGATCTCGCCCCGATGACCCGACAGCCGGGCCCGGGCGCCGCGCGCGCTGCGGGCGGAGGTCACGGCGCGTCCTTCAGAGCCAGGGCGCGGCGGTAGAGATCGCGGCGGTTCAGCCCCAGCGCCTTGGCCACTTCCGACGCGGCCTCGCCCGGCGGCAGCCGGGTCAGGGCCTCGGCCAGGGCCGTATCGGCGTCGACCTCGGTCGCGGCCTTGGCCTCGCCCGGCCCGACCAGGACGACGATCTCGCCCTTCGGGTCATCGGTGCCCGGATCGGCGATCAGGGCGTCGAGCGAGCCCCGGATCGCGGTCTCGTAGAGCTTGGTCAGTTCGCGGGTCACGGCCGCGGGCCGGTCGCCGCCGAACACCGCAGCCATGTCCGCCAGGCTGGCGCGCAGGCGCGGACCGGTCTCGAAGAAGATCAGGGTCGCGCGAACGGCGGCGAACTCCTCGAAGAAGGCCCGGCGCTGCCCGCCCTTGGTCGGCGCGAAGCCCGCGAACAGGAACCGGTCCGTCGGCAGGCCGGCGAGGGTCAGGGCCGCCAGCGGGGCCGAGGCGCCGGGGATCGGAAACACCCGGTGGCCCGCCGCAACCGCCTCGCCCACGAGGCGGAAGCCCGGGTCGGAGACCAGGGGCGTCCCGGCGTCGGAGACCTGCGCCACCCTCTGGCCGGCCTCCAGGGCCGCCAGGATCTTCGGCCGGGCCCGCTCGGCGGCGTGCTCGTCGTAGCGCAGCAGCGGCTTGCGGATGCCGTAGGCGGCCAGCAGCTTGCCGGTCACCCGGGTGTCCTCGGCCAGCAGCAGGTCGCAGCCGTTCAGGACGTCCAGCGCCCGCAGGGTGATGTCGCGCAGATTGCCGATCGGCGTGGCCACGACATAGAGGCCCGGCTCGAGCGGGACGTCCGACAGCGGCGGCGGAGGCGGGTGGCGCGACAAGGTAAACTCCGGAAACGGATCGGGAGAGCGCCTTGCCCGCGGCCGACAGTCAAGGGATAGAAGCAGGGAGCGCACGCCGCGGGCGAGGAAAATCCATGAAGAAGCTGATCGCCTGGGTCGTCGTGGTCGCCGTCCTTCTCGTCGGCGGTTGGGGCGGATGGTGGTGGCTGGACCTGCGCTGGCGGCCCAAGACGATCACCAAGCATCAGGCCGAGATCGCCAAGCTGGTCGAGCAGTCGGGCTGGGTGTCGCCGCACCTGAACGGACCCAAGCTCTATATGGTCAGCTTCCGGAAGTGTCCGGACTGCGTCCGCTTCACCCAGGAGCAGTTCCCCGATCTGCACAAGGCTCAGGTCGACACCCGGGTGATCATGATCGCGCGCGGCGAGTACAACGGCGTGCAGAAGTCGACCCCGCCGGAACGGGCGACCGTCGCCGAGCTCTGGCTCAACCGCAGCTGGCCGCTGCTGGAACGCTGGGACGCCACGCCGCCGGACGCCTGGACCGCCGCCGGCGTCCCGCCGGCCGACGGCGACATGGCCCGCACCGCCGTGGTGGCCGCCGGCCGCGACCTGGTCGAGGAGCTCACCCCGCTGCTCAAGGCCAACGGCGTCAAGTTCGCCTATCCGCTGCTGATCTGGTGGACCAAGGACGGCCAGATGAAGGCCTGCGCCTGCGAGAAGGCCGAGACCTACCGCTACGTCCGCAAGGACCTGGGGCTGTAGGGTTCCCCCGCCGTTCATCCCCGCGCAGGCGGGAATCCAAGCTGAGCTTCAAGCCCGCCGCCGCCCGAGAAGCCGCACGGTCGGCTCGGGCCCCCGCCTTCGCGGGGACATACGGAAGCGGGTCGCACGCCCCGAACCGTTGAAGTCGCCGCTCGCCCGCGCTAACCGCTTCACCGATGCCTCAGTCCGTCCGCGCCGCCTACCGTGAGCGCCTCGCCTCCGGAGAGATCCGCCCCGACGCCGCGCAGGAAGCCGCGCTGTCGGCGTTCTCGCGCCTGGAAGGCGACCTCAACGCCCTGGGCGAGCCGGCCGGCCTCTCCTCGCTGTTCCGCAAGCCGAAGGGCGCGCGCGGCATCTATCTCTGGGGGCCGGTCGGCCGCGGCAAGTCCATGTTGATGGACCTGTTCTACGAATCCGCTCCGATCGCCAGGAAACGCCGGGTCCATTTCCACGTCTTCATGGCCGAGGTCCACGCCAGCATCGACGCCTGGCGCAAGGGCGACGCCGCGGCCCGCAAGGCCCGCTTCGGCCAGGCCAAGGGCGACGACCCGATCGTCCCGACGGCCGAGCTGGTGGCCAAGGACGCCCGCCTGCTCTGTTTCGACGAGCTGCAGGTCACCGACATCGCCGACGCCATGATTCTGGGCCGGCTGTTCGAGGCGCTGTTCGGCCTCGGCGTCACCCTCGTGGCCACCTCGAACCGGCCGCCGGACGACCTCTACAAGAACGGCATCAACCGCCAGCTCTTCGTTCCCTTCATCGAGCTGCTGAAGGAGAAGCTCGAGGTGGTGGCGGTGCGCGGTCCGACCGACTTCCGCCTGGACCGCCTGCGCGGGGCGCGGACCTGGTTGTCGCCGATCACGCCGGAGACCGAGGCGGAGTTCGACCGGCTGTGGGCCGACATGCTGGACGGCGCGCCCGAGACCGGCGCCACGCTGGAGGTGCTCGGCCGCAAGCTGCACCTGCCGCGCGCCAGCGGCGGCCTGCTGCGCGCCGGCTTCACCAGTCTGTGCGACCATGCCCTGGGGCCGCAGGACTACCTGGCCATCGCCGACCGTTTCCACACGATCTTTCTCGAGGACGTCCCCCAGCTGTCAGCCGGCAAGCGGGACGCCGCCCGGCGCTTCAACACCCTGGTCGACGCCCTGTACGAGGCGCAGGCCAAGCTGATCGCCGTCGCGGCCGTCGAGCCGGAAGCCCTGTATCCGGAAGGCGACGGCGCCTTCGAGTTCGAGCGAACCGTGTCGCGCCTGCAGGAGATGCGGTCGGCGGATTGGCTGGAGCGGATCAGGGACTAAGGTGAAGCGACCCGACCCGGGCGGAGCTGTCCGAGACGGGTCCTCGGGTCACCCTTCGCCGATCGGGCTCTCCATGGAAATCCAGCGCTGGCATCCGGTGACCTCCGACATGGGGCTGATCGAGGCTCCGGCCGCCGTCGTCGCGTCCGAGTTCGCCGCCTGGCACAGCGAACTGGGCATCCACCACCGCCGCGAGGAGATCACCTCGTCGCTGGGCGCTTCGTTCGCCCGGCTGGAACCGCTGTCGGCGGTGAAGGACCGGCGCCTCTTCGTGAACACCAGGTCGGGCTGGACGGCGTTCTTCCAGAACGGCATTGCGGGTTCGGATCCGTTTCCGCCGATGTCCTTTCTTGCCCGGCGCATGGGCGTGAGGGCCATGAGGGTGTGTCGCGCGCCGGACGGCGCTCGATGGCCCGCCGTGATGTGGGAGGTCTACGCGCCGCCCGAACTGGGGGGCGACCCCGTGCTGGGCTTCCGACGATCCATCGCCGCCGCCAACGATGGCGGTCGGTGGGTTTTCGAGGAGACCGGGGAGCGTTTCGATTTCGAGGAAGCCGATCGATACGGCCTGCCGAAGAAGCGGGATCGTTTCACGCCCGAACTGCTCGAACGGTACCTCGCCCAGTTCCGCCTGGCCCCCTGGTCGGACGATTTCTACGATATCCGCCCAGACTCGCCGGCCGTTCTTCTCGACAGATCCGATCCCCTGTCGGCTCGAAGCGGCGGCGGCGTGAAGACGTATACGCTCGAACAGGTGCTGATCGGAGCGCCCTGGCGATGATGGCGGGCGGCGTCGATATTTTCCGGCCCGGCGGCGTTCGCCTGCGCCTGTCCTAGAGGAAGCCGTCGGTGAGACGCCGGGGCAAGTCGTGCGACTAGTTCGCAACAAGCCCCGTTTCGTTGACACCCCCTGATCGAGGCTTAAAAGCGGCAACGTTTCTTCGCCTGTGCAGCAACGAGTCCAAGATGACCGAAGCCTCGCCGAGGGTCCGCGAGCGGCCCCTTTCGCCTCACCTCCAGGTCTGGCGCTGGCATGTGACCATGCTGGGCTCCATCCTCCACCGCGCCTGCCTGATGGGGCTGTACGTGGGCGCCCTGATCCTGGTCGGCTGGGCCGTCGCCCTGGCCTCGGGTCCGGAGGCCTACGCGGTGTTCAAGAGCCTGCTCGGCTCGCCGCTCGGCAAGCTCGTGCTGTTCGGCCTGACGTTCGCGCTGTTCTTCCAGCTGTCGAGCGTCGTGCGCCACGCCATCTGGGACACCGGCAAGGGCTTCGACAAGAAGTTCGCCGACACCATGACCATCGCCAGCATCGTCTTCGCCGCGGTCGCCACCGTGGTGACCTGGGTCCTGGCCGGCGCGACGGGAGCCCTCTGATGACCGGTCCTTCCGCCTTCCGCACCCCGCTGTCCCGCGCCCGCGGCCTGGGCGCCGCCAAGCACGGCGTCGGCCACTTCATCGTCGAGCGCGTCACCGGCCTGGCCCTGATCCCGCTCGGCCTGTGGGGCGTGTTCGCCGCCATCCGTCTGGCCGGCAAGGACTGGGCCCTGGCCACCGCCTGGGTCAGCCAGCCGCTGAACGCCGTGCTGCTGAGCCTGCTGATCGTGGTCGGCCTCCACCATCTGCGGCTGACGATCCAGGTCGTCATCGAAGACTATGTCTACGGCTTCGTCTCCAAGTCCGCCCTGCTTCTCCTGAACCTGGCCGTCAGCGTCCTCGGCGCTGCGCTGGGCGTCTTCGCCATCCTGAAGGTGGCCCTCACCGGAGCCTTTTGATGTCGGCCTACAAGTTCATCGACCACAAGTTCGACGTCGTCGTCGTCGGCGCCGGCGGCTCGGGCCTCCGCGCCGCGCTGGGCTGCGCCCAGGCCGGCCTGCGCACCGCCTGCGTGACCAAGGTCTTCCCGACCCGCTCGCACACCGTCGCCGCCCAGGGCGGCATCTCGGCCTCGCTCGGCAACATGGGCCACGACGACTGGCGCTGGCACATGTACGACACCGTCAAGGGATCGGACTGGCTCGGCGACCAGGACGCCATCGAGTACCTGACCCGCAACGCCCCGGCCGCCGTCTATGAGCTGGAGCACTGGGGCGTGCCGTTCTCGCGGACGGAAGAGGGCAAGATCTATCAGCGCGCCTTCGGCGGCATGACCAAGAACTACGGCGAGGCCCCGATCCAGCGCACCTGCGCCGCGGCGGACCGCACCGGGCACGCCATGCTGCACACCATGTACGGCAAGTCGCTGAGCCACTCGGTCGAGTTCTTCATCGAGTACTTCGCGCTCGACCTGATCATGGAAGACGGCGAGTGCCGAGGCGTCACCGCCTGGAAGCTCGACGACGGCACCCTTCACCGCTTCCAGGCGCAGCGGGTGATCCTGGCCACCGGCGGCTACGGCCGAGCCTACTTCTCGGCCACCTCGGCCCACACCTGCACCGGCGACGGCAACGCCATGGTGCTGCGCGCCGGCCTGCCGCTGCAGGACATGGAGTTCGTGCAGTTCCACCCGACCGGCATCTACGGCTCGGGCTG
>VFQQ010001088.1_pt1 | contig 41531 bp, 76 predicted proteins | sample 3512341 | NCBI WGS metagenome assembly VFQQ01 (sample SAMN10412373, study PRJNA504923) | tailings metagenome | isolation source: Relicate 2 Philex TSF1 revegetated site | place: Philippines: Tuba, Benguet | collected 2017-08-29 | reverse complement strand
GAGGCAGCACAGCAGCACAGCACAGGAGGCAGGCAAAAGCATTCCCCCACCGGGAATTGAACCCGGGCCTTACGGGTGAGAGCCGTATATCCTAGCCACTAGACTATGAAGGACAGGTGGAGGCGAGAAGCAGGGTTGATCAGGCTTGACATATAGCCGGACGGCCATTTTTCGGCCCTTCCGAAAATCGCCCTTGCCGCGCTCTATTGTCCTCTCTTTGTGCATGAATATGCTCCATTCGCCGATACTAGTTGCTTTTAAAGCGGGCTCCGCCGCCCCCGCCGCCCCGGCGGCGCTGCCGCGCCGGCGCGCTCCCCCACCAACCCTAAGCTATACCGCCTCAGGCTACTTTGTTACAACTTTTCAGAGGTAAGACGCGAAACGGACCGCCTGTCGCAGCCCTGGGATGAGCGGCGGCTCCGCCACCGCCCGGTCCCCACTGCTCAGGCGCTGCCGCGCCTGCCCAAGTTGCACCCTGCCTGGCCCAGCCCGAGCCCATGCCTTGAGAGCCTTGAGAGGCTACATTCGATCGAGCAGCGCGCTATTACCTATCCAGCGGGGGACTCAAGGTGGGACCGGCGTCTCTGCCCCTTCCTGGCACCGCCCCAGGGCGGCGGGCCTTCCCACCCTGCCAACCCATCACTGCATGCTGCCCACCCCTTCACCGCGTCCATTTTTAAGCTTGGATGCACCTCGCAGTGCAAGGAATCAACAGGTGCGTGCGTGCATGCATACGGGAGCAGCATCAACGCATAGCGGGCGAGGTGTGTAGCAGTGCAGCAACAGGACGGGCCAGTGGTCGGCAGGCGGGGCAGGCAACGACAGAGCGTTCGCATGTGGGTGGCAGGAACGCAGGCACGTGCGACAAGTACATGGGCAACAAAGCACTACAAATCCAGGCCGCTCTTGCAAGGCAAATGAGCCCTTCCACAACCTCTGTCCAGCCTCCCCCCATCAAGCGCCGTTGGCGCTGCTGTCCTTCTGCCCCGGGTCCGTCGCCGCGCTGTCCTTGGCGCCCGGCACCGGCCCTGAGGGCTGCTCAGTGATGGTGTCCAGCGCCGTATGTGTGCCGCTGCCGCCGCCAAACACTGGTGAGGAGGGGTCTTGGCTGGGAGAGATGCCGCCGCCGTGGCGGCCCTGTAAGGCATGGGAGGACCAGGTTAGGCCAGCCTTGCGAAGGGGAGGGCGCAAGCTGCTCAGCCACGGTGCCAACAAGCTTGCTTGCTTCTGGTCAGCGGCTGTGCGTTCCTGCCTCATCGGGCCACCTCTGCCGCATTGCAGCAGCAGCGGCCGGCCCACAACAAGTAAACAGCCCCGCTCAGCTCTCACCGGCGGGCTGCCGATGCTGAAGCGGCCGGTGGAGGGGCCTGTGGAGGAGGCGTTGGATGCAGAGCGAGCGCCGCCGCCGGTATGGCCGCCCACGCCAAACTCTGCCGCCATCTGGGCAGCTGCAGAATTAAGATTGAGGAGGGGTAAAGCTGGAGCCTGTGAATGGAGAATTCGTGCAGGGGGATGGTGTCTGGGGCTTCGGCTGGGATGGCACCAGCTGGCCCCATCGGCGCTGATCCGGTGCCAGCCTTGGCCCAGCGGCGGTGCCTCAAGTGATGCCATGTCCTTTCACCACACCCTCCTCCTGATGTTTTGCCCGCCAGCGTGCACCCACCGGTGAAGTCGTCGAAGGCCTGCGCCTCGCTGGCTGTGGACAGCAGGAAGTGCGAGGTGCCGCCGCCTGCTGTTGAGAAGGAAGAGGGAGCGGCCGGGAGCAGGCAGTCTCCATTCAATTCTCAAAATGACTTCCTTTCTGGAGGGTAAGTTGCGGGCCACACGGCACCGCTGGTTTGCCCGCATCATGTGGCAGGGGCCAGACGGGCTGCCAAGCGCAACCAGCAATGCTGCCAAGCGCAACCCACTCCTGCAGCCCATCGCAAAGCACAGAATCAGTGCAATTGCCGCTCACCCGCAAGCGCCCCGCCGCCCAGCAGCATGGGTGGCGGGGAGCCAGGGGCAGCAGCCGCCACCAGGAAGGGGGAGGGGCGCCCGCTCAGCGTGCGGGCTGGGGAGGCGTGCGGCACTGCGGGGCAGGGACGGGGAGTGGGCGGGAGGTACAGCTGGGAAGGGCGGGCAGCACTAAGTGCAGCAGAAGTGTGCTCATGGTTTGCTGCTGTGTGCAGGGTGCACATTCAATGTTCTGGCTTGGCGTGGTGCAGCCTGCCATGCAGGCATGACGCATCCGATTGGCAAACGCATGCACGAATGGCGGTCTTATGTGATGCCATGGAATCTCACTGGGTGAGCCAAAGTGCGGGCCGGGCGCGGCGGGGCCGCGGGCGGTCATGGGCGAGGGAGGCACCTCATACTGGCCAAACGGGGTCCTGCTTGTGGTTGTGAGGCGAGGGTGGGCAACTCACGGTCAATGCACATGCATGCCCCCATTGTACTGGTTGATGCACACCCGCTTGAACAGGGCTGGCAATTGCATGTTTGCATGTGCAGGTGCAGGTCCATCCAAGTGGGTGCACGCTGCAATGCGGCTACTACTTCGGGCGCCCACCTGTTGCTGATGATGTCTGGCTCCTCGTTGCTGATGGCCGAGTTGAGCTGGCTCATCGTCTTCAGCCCACTGCCGCTGCGGTTCACCTGCATGTTTCAACAAGCAGCATGGGAGCAGCATGGGTGGCATGGGGCGGGCCCATGTGTGCCACACAAGCAGCGCATTGCCGACTGATCATGAGATGTTGCAGGGAGGGCCTGTCATTTCGCCGCCAGACATGGTTCAGGATGGCAGCAAGGTGCCCAGTGCATGGCAACGCACCTGCCCCCAAGTTGCGCAAGCGCAAGACCATGCCCAGCCCACCTGCACCACCTTCACCACCGTGCTGGAGCGTTGGCTCATGACGCACACCTGGGGCAGGGGCGGGGAGGAGGCTATGCGGCAGCTCAGCTCAGCATGCCATACAGACGCAACCAGCCAGGGTGCGGCTGCCCAGTGAGCGTGCCACATGGTCGATGGGTGTGCCGCAGTGCTGCATGGCACCGCTATCGTGGCGCAGCATGGCATGCGATGGCGCGGCGTGGCATGGCATGACGGGCCATGGCACAGCACCAACATGGCGTTGCATGGCAAGGCATGTCGCGGCATGGCATGTATCATGATGCTATGGCAGCCCATGGCACAGCATGGCATGGCATGGCATGATGCATAAGATCGATGGCATGGCATGGCATGGCGCCGCCATCATGGCATGCCGCAGACGTGGACATTTATAACACACATGAGCGGCTCTCACCACATAGTCGTTGGGCTGCACCAGGCGCTGCAGGTAGGCCGAGTGCACCGCCTCGCTCAGCAGGTCCTCTGGAGGGAGATGAAGAAGGGGCATGTTTGCATGCTGTTGATGAAGCAGCAAGCGGACTACTGGGCAGCGTCAACAGCCTCGCTCAGCATTTCCTGAGGCATGCAGCGCTCCCCAACGCGATGTGCATGCAGTTGGGGTTGTGGGTGCAAATCAGCTGCACGAACCTGTGCCCATGCCTCACCCGAGCCATCGGACATGGGCGCCGCCAGCATGGGCACCACGCCGCGCAGCGCCAGCGTCTGCCGCGCCAGGTACTTGCCTGAATGTAAAGCAAAAGCAGCAGCAGAGCAGGTGCTGCGTGAACACATGATGTGCAGCATGATGGTGCAGCATGCATGGGCAATGGAAAGTGCACACTGTCCTTGCAAGCTCTGCCAAACCCTTGCGCACCCTCCAGCTTCCAGCCCAGGCGGGTGGACTTGAGCGTGGGCACCACCACCGCCTGCGGGTGCTTGCAGCTGTGTCATGGATTAGAAGCGCAGCATGACATGCAAGGGAGCAGGCAGCAGGCTGTGGCGATGGCGCTTCCCAGCAGCCCAGCGCACGAGCAGCCATCGGTGCTCCATTCAACATGCTGCGGCACCAGCGCACCATGATGGGCATCGGTGGGCGGTACTTGGCCACCAGGCTCACGGTGCGCCTGCACACAGAAGCGTGGCACGTTGTGGCAGAGCGCAGCATTGGCACGAAGCGGCCAGGCATGCTGTGCATGCTGCGCATGCTGCGGCATGGAGCAGCAGCGAGTTTGAGCAGACCAGCGACCGGGTGCCTGGCTCGGCCAGCTCAAACACCAGCGCATGGCGTGTGTTCAGCTGCTACCATCGGTAAGCCATGGCAAGCCTGCCCCGCACCCGCTCTGCACCATCACAATGATCAAGCCGGCATTGATTTTCTCCGCAGTCCTGCGGCATGAGCAGGGCAGCCGGCTGGAGGTTGAGCGGCGGCAGCAGCGCTCAAACCGCCTGTGGATCAAACCAGGCACTCAGCACCTCGACGGCTGCACAAGCATCAGCCTGAGGCTGGGCAATTCCTGAAAGCTGATCAGCCCTGCATTCAGAGCACGCCAAATGCATGAAGCCGCTTGCCTGGTGGCGGAGGAGGCCAGGGACTCGAGCTTGGTCAGGTAGGGGGCATGGGTCAGCAGGATGCGGTTCAGCTGCGGGGAGGAGAGTGGAAGGGGATGGAATCTTCTCTTGAGCAGCTGGTCAGAGACTCAGCCGTACTGCGGTGCCCTGTGCAGCGCCGTTTGCAGAAGGTACAGCAGAGCGGTTGGAAGCATTGCAGCCGCATTCTCCCTGCGCAACCAACCGCCCGCAAGCAGCAGCACCCCCTGCCTCCCCTCCCCGCTCGCCTTCTCGCTGCTGCCGGCCAGCTGGGAGGGCAGGGAGCCAAAAGTGGACACATAGGGCACCGGCTCTGGAGACAGTGTGGCTGAAGCAGACAGGCCAGCGGCCGTCTGCGGGCTGCCACCGCTGACGGTGGATCGCCCAGGGCTGGGGCCGCCACCATCCGGCACGCCGTGGCCGTTTGCCTCCTGAGAGGTTAGCCGCCGCGCCACACTGCTCACATTGGCGGCGGCCATGGCGGCGCCGGCAGCAGGGCCAGCACCAATGCCTTGCATGGCCATTGGGCCAGACAGTGGGTGGCCGCGCACACCGGGAGGGCCATCTGGGCCCTCCCCCAGGCTGCTGCGCATCGACAGGGCTGCGGGCACAGGAAGACGGCAACGGAGGGAGAGGTGGACAGGGATCCGCCATTTACAGGTGAGCAAGGCATGCGCATATGCTGCAGGTTGCTGGGGCGGCTGCCGCTACCTCAGACGCATGCCTGAGAGCAGTGCACAGCGCATGCTGGACTGATTGAAAGGGAGCACAGCATAAGCAGCAAAGCAACAGCAATGTCAGACCTGCTCCAAAGGAGCGTGCGCGGCGGCGGTGCATGGTTGTGTCTGGCGCGCCGCCCTGGTACATGCGGAAGTCTGCAGGCGGCAGGATGAGAAGAGCGATTGGAAGCGTCAATGAGCGATGCGGCACTGCAATGCACCTCGTTGCCATTCACTGGGGGCAGTCAGCAAGCAATATGTGCAATCAGCGGCGATGCAACCAAACTGGCATGCTGAGCGAGCTGCGGGCGTTTCTGCTTTACCTGAGACCGAGACGTCGGCACGGGGCAGCGACACCTCCTCATTAAACGCCTCCCCCATCAGCAGCTCGTGGTGCGTCCTGGAGGACGGAAGGGGCAGAAAGCAGGATCGTGACTCAGCCCTGACCACAAGCTTTTGAACTGCTGCTGCCGTGCTGGGCAGCCTTGCACACTTGCATGTGATGAATTGGCCTGCCTACTGCCCAGCCTCACTGATGGCACCACTCAGCAGCCAGCAACGTAGCACACGCAAGCGCAGCCCTGCACCTGTAGTCGAAGTGCTGCTCCGCGGCGCCCGCCAGCTTTAGCACGGTGTCCACTGTTTCAACGGGGTAGCTGCCGCGCAGCGTCTCTGCGCCCAGCAGCAGGCCATCCACACCGTCCAGCACCGCGTTGGCCACATCGGTCGCCTCTGCACACGGGTGTGGGGGCAGGCATAACATGAGTGGGTCGGCAGCTCCGTCCCAGGATGGTGTTGGCCACATCGGTCGCCTCTGCATGGGCAAGTCAGGGAAGGCATTAGGTGGAAGTGCACTCAGCGGCAGGCCGCCATGCGGACCGGCTTCAGCCAAACGCCGCTGCATAGGAAGCGCCCCGGCACCATCAGAAGCAGGGCAGCAGGTACAGGAGCACAGAGGCAACGTCGACCCCATGCACAAAACTGAGCAGAGCTTCACAAAACAGCGTTACCGGCACGCGTGGGGCGGGGAGTCGACACCTGCACACACATGAGTGCAGAGGGCGGCTTGAGAGGAAGGCGGTTGCGCAACCGTCCGGCTCCGATTGCACCACTGACCACCAGCGCGGCACGCCTGAATGCCACGCCAGCAGCAGCTGTGTTGCTACCGCAACACCACGAACAATGCCCAGCAGCAGCCAGCAGCCACTCGCCATGGTGTCCACGATGCGCGTGATGTGCACCGGCTTGCCCAGCTGGTTGCACCGGCTGATAATGCGCTTCTGAAGCAGCGCCATGACCTGCGGCAAACGAGGTGGGAACAGAAAGGACGAGACGTTGTCAAGTGCACTGGCTGATGAGGCAGGGGCCGACCTTGCGGCAACTGTTGGTTGCGCATGAGTGAGAATCAACTTCAGCAGCAGGGCATGCGGTAGATGTGCATGTTCTGATCACCAAGTGTAACTAATGTTGCGCCAGCATCGCACCTCTGCTTCAAAGTCCAGGCCCAGGTTGCCGCGCGAGATGATGATTCCGTCCGCCACGTGCGCAATGCCCTCAAAGTTGCGGATCGCGGCCTTGCGCTCAATCTGCGGGTGTGGAAAGGTGGGAATGAGCATGTTGCAGGGTAAGTCGAGCAAGTGAGAGTGGCGCTGGAGCATGGCCTGGGCTACTTGCGCATACTGGGAGCCGTGAAAGCCGTGCTGGAAGCACAAGCCCAGTCCACGATTAAAATGGCCGCTCATGCATGGCCGCTGCCGTCTGCCGCCCAGCGGGCTCGCCCCCCACCTTTGCGATGATCTTGGTTTGGTTCATGCCCAGGCTGTCCAGCAGAGCGCGGCACGTGTAGAGGTCCTCCACACTGCGGCCGGCCCGAGGAGGAGGATGGAGCAGCGAAATGCAACAGTTCAGTAGCACGGCGCAAGGGAGCCGGCAGGTGTACAGGTCCTCCACGCTTCGATGAACCGCTCAGACGGGCAGCAGTTGGCTGAACGGAGGGAGATGCACATGCGCAGGCGAGACAGCAGACAGATGTCTGAGCACTTCTCTGCCGCACAGCAGCAGCACTTGAGCAATGAGCGATCCAGCTGGCAATGATGCCAGCTGCGCAGAGGCAGCTGCGCAGCACCGTGACCCCACCTGTTGCAGAAGCTCAGGCTGATAAAGTCGATCTCAAACTGGGACCTGCGCATGGTGCAGAGCGCAGCCACGTCTGTTGTTGATACACCCTAACTGCAGCAGCGGCGCCGTGCCTTGGAGGCGGCGGAGGGAGGATGAAGCAGCGCTGTAGGAACCATGGCATCCAATCCAGCAGGCCAGCTTGGCATGCCCGTCAGTCACAAACGTGCAGGCTCACCCCAGGCTGCGGATGCAGTCTACATCTTGCTCTCTTCTCATCAACTGCTCACTCAGCACCCGGCTGACGTCAGTACTCCAAATCAGCTTGTCAAACGAGCAGAAACTTGCTCACCCCAGGCTGCGGATGCAGTCCACGTCGTGCTCCGTCAGCATCGGCAGGCCAAAGTCGGCACGAAAGTCCTCGTCCTGGGGAGAAGACATTCACTTTCGATGGCCGATGCACACAGGCCAACCGCACAGCACATGTGGATGCACCGTGCTCGTCCATCCAAGCTACCGCTTCCCACAGGTTGGCCTGCTCACCTCGGTGGCACACCACAAAGAGGCAACCTTGCAAACTGCCCCTCCCCAGCTCGCTCACCTCGGTGTAGCACACCATCACGTTGAGCAGGCCGTCCAGTGTGGCTGAGCTGGTGGCCACACACGTCACCTCGGTCTCTGTGCGGTCCACCACCTGCAGGCAGGGTAGACAGGCTGTGAATCGGCAAGTGCTGTGGCCGACCAATCCGTCACCAGTGGCACAAGTCCAGGCACACAGGCAGGCAATTGAGGCCACCCCTGCAAGCACTCACATCCACGTACAGCGACACTCCCTCTGATCCGGTTGACAAGTAGCAGCCGATCTGGGGGGAGGCGGGCGGGGCGGCAGAGCAGGCTGTGTTCGCAGGGCAGCTGATGCCATGCAGGAGCGCCCAGAGAACAGCGGCCTCAGCACTGATGAGCAAGGCAAGCCCAATCAACAGCATGGTTCGTCAGGCGCCCGGCTTGCCTGCAGCTGCTGGCCAATCTCAACAATGTCGGGAAAGCCTGCAGGGACGGCAGGTACACTCAGTGTGTCACGCATGCAACAGCTGGCCGATTGCGGCTGCCCATCATCAACCCAATGCGCTGTGGCTCTGCCGTAGGCTTCTTGTAGTGGGCTAAACAGCATTCGCAATGCTGCATGCCAACAACAGCAGCGAACCTGGGTAGTTGACAGGGAACAGGGTGGGCGTGCAGACTGCGCTGGGGTCGGTCGTGATGGTGATGACCTGCAAGTGAAGGCGGCGCCGGTGCAGCAAGGCATTTGAGCATGCAGGCAGGGCACCAACTGCGTGCAATGCGGCATGCCTGCAGGAACAACACATGCCATAACTGCATTTCAGCACCACATCACCTGGTCCTTGTCCACCCGCATCTTGTCGCCCGTCAGGCGCGGCCAGCCGTTTTCGTCAAACTCCACGGGCCGCCGCACCACGATCTCCCGCCCTGTTGTGTCCAGCCACACGCTGTGACGCGGGGCACACAGGAGCAGGGGAGATGGTGCAGATGTGTGAAGTGTCGTATGCAGGGCTGCAGTGGCAGGATTCCAAGCGCTGGCTGGCTTCGAATTGCTGGCGGTTGCAAGAGCACAGCGGCAGCATCTGCTGCTTCACACGCAGGCTGCACGCTGTGCCCACCTGCACAGCCTGCGCGTCAGCTTCATCGCTTCAGCGAGGTTGGCCAGGCTGCACAGGTAGGATAGCAGAGGGAATGCAGGGCAGGTGGGGCCAAGGCAGGTTGCGACAGGAGAGTGCAGAGCAGGCCGACTTACACAGGCCTCGTATACGAGCACAACTCGTCGCCCGCAGCGGGGGCTTGCGCTCGCTGCCCCGCACGCTGCTGCATCAGACGGCCCACCAGTCCACCAGCCCATCTGCTAGCCCACCTGCGGGCGTGGTACTCTTTGGTGCCCCAGCTCAGGTCCACTCGGGCGCACGACACACCCGCCTGCAGCAGGCGCTGCAGCGTCCGCACCTCCTGGCACTGCAGGGGACCGGCAGCGGCAGCGGAAAAAGGCATATGAGTGGTGGCAGCAGCAGCAGCAGAAGCATGGCACTTGTGCAACAGCATGCGGCAGCAGGTGAGACGCGGCACTGTTTGCGCATGCCCTGCATGTGCAATCCAGGTGCTGAGTTGCAATGAAAAACTGCTGTGATTAATTAACTACACAGCAGGAAGACTCACGCTGGGGCCGATGGTGATGACCACCTTGGAGCCGGCGCCGGCGGGGCACACCGAGCGGCCGGCGCACACGGCTGACGGCGTCACGCACTCCTCCTGCGGCAGAATTGCAGCCGCCCAGCGGTGTAGGTCAAGCAGGCTTTGCAGCACAGCAATGCAGTGCAAGCTGAGGGCCCATGCAGTGGGGCCAACAAAGCTTCGGTTGATATCGAGTGCCAAAGCCAATCCGGCGGCTTTCGGATCCCCAGCCGCCACCAGCGCAGGCGGTGCGGCGGGTGAAGCATGCAGCACAGATGCAACCGCCGAGCGCAGCTAAGGCCATCGGTTGACCCATCAGCTCACCATTCCCACATCCAGAAAGACGTGCGCCTTGGCCTTGCCCACATAGCTGCAGGTCCAGCAGAGGGGCGGCAGCGGCGGTGCAGCAGAGAGTGGGCTGCGGAGCTGCACACAGCTGGGCGCCACAGGCTGATGCGATTGCAGCCTTTACACAGCATTTTGTGACGATAAACAATACTGCAATGCATCTCCTTTGACTAAAGGCTGTGATCAGGAGCCGCCGGCGGCTACCCCGCTCAGCGGCGGCAGGCGGCGGCGAGCAGCGGCAGCGGCGGCGCACCGCAGCGGCATCTCGTCTTGGGCAGCTGCAGGTCTGTCGAACCTTCCCTGCCTGAGCTTCTGCTCTTGTTATTAGAGGCCCAGGCAAAGGCTGCACGCCTCTGGCAGGTTCGCCGTGGGCTGTGCTGCTGTGCAGGCCGCAACCCTAAGGCCCAGGAAGCTGAGGAGTCACAGCCGAGGTGGAAAATTCTGCAAGGCACCCTGCAGGCCACTCCCGTTAATGCGCATGCCAGGTGGAAAGCACGCCGAGCAGGGGAGTGCCCTCCCGCTCGCCACTGACCCCTTGTTTTACCAACTTCCATTCTCCCAACTGCCAGTTGTGTTCCAAGGCTCTTTTGAAGCTGCCGACGTCCCACACGACACCCACTTGCACCAACCCACCCCAGCCCGCCCCTCTCCTCGCAATGAAGCTCTCCCACCTGCTGCTGGCCCTGGTCGTGGCCGGAGGCCTGCTGTCCGCGCACGGTGAGCGCCGGGGAGGGCGCTTTGTGCGCCGCCGCCGCCGACGCGCCGCTCGCCGCCTTGGATGGACCCGCCCTCCGCCCGCCCTTGCATGCCAAGGCTTCTGCCAGCAGTTGCCCTGGTAGCATGGCAGCAGGGCCACAGTGACCCACGTGCAGGGGTGGGCTGATGCATATCCGGGCCAACGGGTGCTGTCTGACTCAGAACTCTTGCCCCTCCGCCCGCCGGCCAGTCCCAGAGTGTACCAACGAGGTTCCTCTCAGCCTCCCACCCATTTGGCCCCATCCCTCCTCCAATCTCGCAGGCCGGGTGCTCCTGAATGGTGGCGGCGACGGTGGCAGCGCCACCGCCATTGCTAAGTCCTCTGCCAGTGCACAGGTGAGCGGGGCTGCCAGCGGGTGTGCACATGTGAGGCTGGGAGGCGCTCCCGCCCGCCTGCTCCGCCAGCCGTCCACGGCATGGTGTCTGCTGTCATGCGTCCTCGTCCCCTTCAATTCCCCGCAGAACGGCGGCACTGCAGTGTCTAACGCCCACGCTGGCGCCACGGTGAGCAGAGGGAGAAGTTGAGCGTGCAGCCCCCAAAGGCAATGCAGCCGCTCATGGCCCGCTGACCAGGCATTGTGCTGAGCTGCCTGTCTGTCCTCTGTGTGTGTGTTACACACTGTGGTCTACTGTGGGATGTTTCGCATGCATGACGGAAGGGCGACTCTGTGCATGAAACGAATGCAGTAAATAAATAGTCCAATCAAAGTACGGCTGCGAAAGCTGTAGTAGCTGCTGCTGACGCTACTGCTGATGCCGGTGAATGTACTGCATCTCTGCCGAGATGCTCAGCAGTGACTCCCAGCCCGCTGCCGCTGTCTCCATATCAAGTATCTCTGCGGGCACGTGTGTAGACACTGGCCGCAGAGACCCCCAGCATGACAAGAACACAATGATAAACAGCACTTGCCAATTATACTTCGGCAATGGGGAAGGTGGGTGGGAAACGCTGACGCCTGAAAGGCGTGCGAGGCAAGCTGCTGCCTGAGTCAAGACGCAACTGAAGGTGCAGAGGTGCTGGCCCACCTAAGGGTGCCAGCTCGTCCTAGTCAGCATCGTGCATCTTGGTGGGCCAGCCAGCAGCTAGCCTCAGCACAAGCCTTGCTTACACCTCATCTGCACTCGCTGTAAGCTTGCTCAACCGGCCATGTCGCATGATGCTGCACTGCTCTGCAAGAGCCTTTCAGACGCTCGCAACACCGCTGGCCCCTCTCCCCGCTGCTGACCGCAGTCCGCAGGCGACGGCAATGCCCTGTCGGTGGCCGACAGCACTGCCAACGCCAACGGCAAGGATGCGCTGGCTGTCTCCAATGTCGACTCCACATCCTTTGCTGGGGTGAGTTGCAATGCCGCTGTCGCCCGAACTGCAGCAGAACCTCCTGGACTGTAGCAGCAAGCAGAATGCACGCTGCAGGCGGTGCAGAGCTCGCACAAACCATCCCCTGTGTCACCGCCGTTGCTGCCTCAGCCAGCGCCCCTCCCCTGCCCACCCCGATCCGTCCCCAGCCCGGCAGCGATGCCACCTCCATTGGCATTGGCTCCGCTGATGCTCAGGGCAAGGACTCTGTGGCAGTGACCGACGTCAAGGTGAGCGCACCCTCTGGGCATGCACCTGCTGCTGCCACACTCGCAGCTGGCTTGCAGCGGGGCAGCACCTTGGCCAGTGCTCGGAACGTCTTGTGTGCACTGAGGGTGGCGCTGGGAGCGTTCTGGATCTCCTGTTCAAGCTGGAATGTGACGTGCAGCCAAACCCGGCCAACTTCGCCCTGCCCCTGCCGCAGGTCGACTCCACGGCAACTGGGGACAGCTCCGCCCTCGGTGTGGGCATTGGCTCGTCTGAGGCCACCCAGGGCGGCACGGCTCTGACCAGTGTTGACGTGAGCTGCCCTGCAGAGCTGCTCCTGCTTCGAGGACTGTGCTGCTGCGCGGGCTGGGGCTCACGTTGTCATGCGGGCTGGGGCGAAGGTTGCCATGCAGGCTACGGCCCGCTAGTGCAGACGGACGCGTCCCCTCTTGCTTCCAATGCCAGCTCTGCCCCCTGCCCCTGCCGCAGGTGGAGAGCGAGGCCAGGAAGGGCAGCGCCTCTGCGGCCTTTGGCTTCGGCTCCTCTGAGGCCAACAAAGGCTTTGCTGCGGTGAACGTCGAGGTGAGCTCAGCTGCGATGCAGTTCCCACAGATTGCTGCTCTACTGAAGCTACAAACTGTAGTGTGCAAGCAAGGCTGTGAGCTGCTCTACAGTAGCCTGCCCCAGCCACCTTTGTCATGCGATGCGCTGGTTGCCCTGGGGCGCGCGCCACCCTGCGCTTCCCATTGCTGTGTGGTGTCCTGCGCGCATTACATTGTCCTGCTTCGGCTGGATGACCTACCCGTCCTCTGAACCCCCTCCCCCGCTGCACTTCCCTGCAGGTGAAGGCCAAGGCCTTTGAGCACAGCCTGGCCACCTCCATCGGTGGGTATGCTTTTGAGCAGCGGGGCCTGCAGCAAGGATGGGAACGGCATGCATTGCGGGGTGGCAGGTTGCATGCTGCTGCGAGTGTGCCCAATGAGCTCGAGCACTGCCGCACACCACTCATGTGGGAAGGCAGCCTGCTTGAGGCAGCACTGCTCCTCACTTCACGGCGCCTGCGCACCACTGCCCCCTGGTGACAGGCTCCGCCCATGCCGAGGCTCTGAAGGGAGGCTGGGTCTTTGCCGAGGCCATCTCCAACGCCGTTGCCAGGAGTGAGGCATCTATCTCTCAGTGCTGGTTGAGCGACTGCACCTTTGATAACTAGCGCACAGCTGTGCATCCATCTGAGCTCCCTGGCCGGTCAATCTGCAGTCATCACAGTCATCACTGACTGACTGGTGTAAGGTGCTGCCACCTGCCGCCCCGTTCCACAGACGATGCCGTGGCATTCTCCAAGGCCGCCGCCGATGCCTTTGCATCTGGCTATGGCATCGCTGTTGCCAAGGTGAGGAGGACATGTGGCGATGACCTTGGCACCGCAGTCCTGGGGGGTTAAAGACCTGCACACCACACAGCTCCCCTATCATGACTCCAGCAGGAGCTCGTGCAATGCTCTGCTTTGCAGGCATGCACCCCACCACTTCCTGCCATCCTCTCGCCTCCCTATCCCTGCTTTCGCGGTCCCACCCATGTGCAGGCCTGCTCCGATGCCTTTGCATTCCACGGCGGCGTGGCGCTCAGCTTTGCCAATGTGAGTCCAGGGGTATGGAGTGAACGCGTTCTGCGACACATGCAAGCATTCTGCGGCATGCAGCTCTGCACTACGCACATCAAGGACGATCCCGCTAACATTGCTTCCCACCTGCAAACCCGCTGACCCCAGGCCTGCGCCGCGGCTATCGACAAGGGCCTGGCCATCTCTGACGCCCTCGCCTTTGCATTCGCGTTTGGTGACCATGTGCGCAGGGGCATGGATGCCCACAGGCTGCCTTGTGGGTGTTCGCCTGGCCCGCCGGGCTCTTGGGTTGCAGCGTCTCGCTTGACAGCACGCCTGCACCCGTGCCAACGTCCAATGAGTCACTGGACGGTCTGAGCCCCGCCCCTGTGCCCCTTCCCGCGATGATCCCCGCAGAGCTTCGCCCTCGCCTGCTCTGACGCCCTTGCCGTTGTGTTTGGCAAGAAGACGGGCCCCTTCTGCACAGCCCTGGCGGGGGCTGGCAGCTCTGCGTCCTCTTGGAACGCAGGGCCTGCCTTTGACAGTGCGTCCGCCGCCGCATTCAAGTGGTGCCACTGAGGCGCTTGAAAATGATGTGCGCAGGGCCAGGGCAAGGAGGCCTTGGCACGCCCACAGTTGAGCGTGTGCTCGTGCATCCTGCCCGCCCCTTGGCAGCACCAGGCCACCTGTCCACGACCCCCTCAAAACCCCCATCTCCCGCCGAACCACTGCTGATCATCTGCACAGTCCGCCTGCCCTTCGATAACTCGGATTGGCCCACCGATCGGCCCCCCATCAAGTTTTGATTGGTCCCTTGGGATTCGTGCCTGCATGCCTGTCGCTTGTCCTTGATTCGCGCCCTGGGATTAGGGCGCCGCCCCAATAACAAGCCAAGCTTTCTCGACCCCCCTACAAGTAACTCAGATGTCTTGATGCCCTGTCCATCTCGTCCCGCTGTCAAGCAATAAGTGCCTTGCAACCGTTGCATGTAATATGTGCCTTTTCGGCAAGAGAAGAAGCTGGAAATTGAGGGAGGCTTCTGAAGAATGGAATGGATGGCAACGAATGGGCTTAGAAGGGGTACTGAAAAAGGGTGAGGGTTGGTCAAAGAGGGTACTGGGTAGCAGTGCGGTCAGGTCACAAACTAAGGAGGGGACAGGTCAGGGTGGTATGGGTTGGGGTGCTGCAAAACTGAGGCAAGAGCATTCACAGCTCAGATACAGGCTGCCTGCTGCAAAACGCAAGTCTGCCCGCCAGGCTGTGCTTGCCCGGCCAGGGCAGGGGCGCCTGCCACATAACGATCAGTAGATGGTTTTGAACTGCGCAGGGTCCAGGCCCAGAGCCGCCAGCTGCCGCTCCCGCAGCTTGCGATAAAAGGCAACCACCTTGGCATCTGCGTGGCAGGCGGGAGGCGATGAAAGCAGCTGCATGTTGTGGTTTAATGCAGATGAGCGGTTTGCACAGAGCATGTGCAGCTCTCATCATGGTTGGCGGAGCCCTGCTGCGTTACCTTGCCCCGCGGCAGGACTGCCTGAACCCACCTGCTCGCAGCGCCTGAGGCGCAATGCTGCCGAGGATGCGCAGGCCGCCCAGCGACTTGACACGGCTGCGGCAAACACAAAGCGGCGGCGGGCGAGGAGCGGCCAAAGTCAGAGTCAGCGCAGACATGTGAGAAGCAGGCGAACCGCCGCTGCCGCCATGGCATGCCGCCGCTGCTGCGTGCCCCCGGCACAATGGCGGCCCACCTGAGCGCGACGTACGCCATGCCCGGCTCAAACGCCTTCTCAAGCGACACTTCCGCTCGGTCCAGCGTCATGCCCTGCGAATTGTTCGAACAGCGCAATGTTGATGGGGTGCCAAGACCGGCTGCACAGGCAAGGCGGTGGGCTTGCCTGGCACATGCAGGGGCAGCAGCCCCACAGCTGCTCGCACCGCCTCATCCAGCGAACCGCAAGCAGAAGCCCCAAGACTTGCAGCGCATTGTGCAGAGTGCAGCTGCAAGCCTGTGCCCAGCAAGCCTCCGCCGTTCCCACCTGCGACTTGTGCACGGTGGTGGCCCAGGCCAGGTCCAGCGGCAGCTGCACCCGCTGCGCCGCCAGCCGCCCTCCTGCAAGGCCGAGCATGCATGGGCGCATTGCAGAAGAAGCCAGCCAAATGGGCGGCAGCCAGCTGGCTGGGAAGTAGAGCATGCACTGTGGCATCTGGAGCCAGCTGCCACCAGTTTTGCACTTGAGTTATGTACTGCCCTGCACACCAACCGCCCAGCCGCCCTGCCCACCCACCCGAAGCAACAGTCCAGCGCTCGCGCCCGATGGTCAGCACCTTGCCGCTGGCAAAGCGAACCACCGGCAGGTTCTGGCTCTCGCTGCGGGGAGGAGAGGGCGCAGGGCAGGGGAGCAGGCAGTGACGGTGCGATGTTGTGCCGATGATTGGCTGCCACTGCTTCAGCCCGGCATCGAGCATGCATGAGCCGCAAAGCTGACTATCCAGCAGCAGGGGCAGCCGCAGCCGGCACGCGCAGGATGCAGCAGCCAACCACCTCGGCGAGATCCTATCTGCCATGCTACATGCAGGCCATGGAGTCCCCTCTGCCCGCCCTGACTCACCTGAACCGCTCCACCACGCCGCGCGCGCCATTGACCAGGCCCTGCCGGTGGCTGATATTGCGGATCAGCATCACCTGGGCGCCCACCTGCACAGGGGAGTTTCGGGGAGGCGGTGGCAGGCTGGCTGCTGGGTGGTGCTTACCAATCGCAAACCACAAACATCCGACTTGCGACAGCAACTTGCGGGCGGTCATGCCAACCTGTCTACAAACTTTTTTTGCCCACAATCTAGTCTCCAGCCAACACACCTTGAGGTCAAGGGTGCGCCGCGCGGGGCAGGCAGCGGCCAGCACCTCGGGTGAACCGGCGTCCTGTGCAGCAAAGCGCCGCACCTCGCCCGGCAGCGCGCGCAGCTGCTGCGCGTTGAGCGCGTCCACATCCTCCCTGCAGGGACGCAAGCAGTGTGAATTGCGATCAAAACATGAAAGCAGCTGGAAAAAGCCATAGAGAACAGACGGTCAGTCGTCAGCAGCAGTGTGCGGTTGTTGCACATTGAGCGCGTCCACGTCCTCGCTGCAGGGGCGAAAAGGTGCACAGGATTGCCCGTGAGCAACTGTAGAAGTGGCTGAGCGCGAGCTAACAAATAGCCGTCTTCAGCGGTTGACCTTCCACCCCAAGCTCATGTGCCCCACCGTTCAGAGGCAACACGCTTCGGAGCGCCGGGCATGCACCAGGAGCTGTAGAGCAGTGCAGCCCCACAGCAGCGGACACCAGATGCTGTGGGGTAATGCAACCCCACAGCACCAGAAAGCATGCTCAGGAGCTAAGATGCATGCACCAGGTTGACCCACTGCACCTGTGTGTGTAGAGCTTGGTGGGCAGGATGCCGTCCTCAACTGGCAGCGGCCGCTGGCAGGTCTGCGGCACAGAAGCAGGGGGAAGGATGTGGCCACCGTGAGGGCTGAGAGCTGGGCAGATCGAGACCGAGAGCTTTAGCCAACACCACTGCTGGGCAGGCGTGCAAGGCTGTGGGCATTTGTCCCTCCAAGGCACACCAGCCCACCCCTGCTTCCCACTGCTGCTGCTCTGCCCCCGTCACAATGTGCCTGCCCTGCCTCCGCCACTATACTGCTGCCCGGCTGCCCTCACCCGCAGCAGGTGGGCCAGCCGGTCACGAGGGAGGTCGCCCGAGCGGATGCGGGCCAGCAGCTCCACAAACTCGTGGTCTGCCTGCGGGGCAGTTGAACATGGGAGGAGGACGGTAATGTCGGTGCATGAGAACGACAGAACTGCTGAGATGAGAACCCCAAAACCCTTCCTTCTGGGTGTGCCTGCGCAGCTGCTCCAGGCAGCACAGTGCGGCGCTGGCCAACAAGCCAGCTGGGCACCATGGGCCGGTGTGCAGGGAAGCTTGGCATGTGTGATGCAAGTGGAAGCAAGTGCTTGCCTGGCGGAAGACCTTGGACAGGAAGCAGCACTCGTGCACGCAGCGCGCCCAGCTCTCCGCCTCGAAGCAAAACTTGCGCTGCACGGGAGCAAACAAAAGGCACTGGTATGATGGTAAGGGCATGGTTAGCAGCTGGGTGTAGCGGGGCCGCCCAAACCTGCACTTTGTTCTAGGGCACTGGACATTCACGTAACATGGCCACAGAATGTAGCACGACCACTCGCGCCATGCAGGCTTGTGGGCAGCTGTGGGCTGGTTCACCAGGTGACCCACCAGATCGGCCCCTCACCTGCGCCGCCGCCTCCTTGCCCTTGGCCACCGGCGGCAGCTGGTGGAAGTCGCCGGACAGAATGAGCTGCCCAGAAAGGAGGGCGGGAAGGAATGGTAGCATGCAAGTTGAAACCTCCGGGCAGACCCCAGGCAGAGTTGTTGTTGCGCGTCCAAACGCTTTGAGGGGACAGCCTGAGCTGCATGGCTGCACATCACAAGGGGGCATGCGCTGGCGAACCTCCTGCCCTCGTCCCTGCTCCTGCCCACCTGTATGCCACCAAAAGGCGCGTTGCTGCCCCGCACTTTGCGCGCCACGTGCTCGAGCGCGTCAAACAGCCGGCCGTCCATCATGGACACCTGCAGGTGGTGGGTGGAGTGAGCCTCAGGAGCACATAGGGCAGCAACAGCAGCAGCAGCAGCGGCTTGCAGCCGACTGTCCAATCATGGACACCTCCGGGCAGGCTAGCGCATGGCACTTCACATCTGCAAGACAGCATGCCAAGTGCTAGACGGCTTCACACATGGAGGTTCCCTGCTTTGTGGCTAGCAACTCCCGCACTAGCATGCTGCCCAGCAACAGCGCAGCCTTGCCTCGTCGATGATCAGGTGTGTGTTGGCTCCCGACCGGCTCTCCGCACTTAACATACAGCATGCTGTGTCCCCTACACAATTTACGGCAAGACACTTGCCTCGTCAATAATGAGGTGCGTGGTGGCGCGCCAGCGCTGCAGCGACTCGCCGCGTGCCGCCGACCGCACCAGCGCCTCTGCGGGACAGCGGCAAAGGGCCACAAGCAACTGCTGTTGCCAACAGCTTGCATGCCCGCCTGGTTTGTGAGCCGCAACACGCTTTTGGCTGACATCCAGGCAAGCGAGTGCCTCAGTCAGAGCCCAAGCGTCGGCACCATCCCACCCACGCCCACAGCTCACCCAGGCTCCCCTCCGCCCGCCCAATGCCTGCGTAGCTGTTGATGGTGGTGCCACCCAGGTGGCAGGCAGCCAGGCCCGTGGTGCCTGCATGGTGAAGAGTGGGTGGGCAGAGTGAGCCGGGCAGCGTGCATGTGACGGTGAGCGCAGCTTGGGTCGTCAACAGCAGGGCAAAGGGCCTGAAACATGCCGCACTCATGCGCAGCCCAGCCCTGCCCGGACCATGGCAGGCAGCACGCAAAGCTTCTTGAAAGCGCACCTGTGACAAAGGTGGTGTCCCGAGGCAGCACCCGCAGGATGTGCCGCAGCAGCAGCGACTTGCCCGTGCCGGCGCAGCCTGTGGCACAGATCGTTGGGCGGGTTGAGGAGTATGGGACATGGCCGCAGCAGCAGGCTCAGCGGCGCAAGGTGTCAGCGCCGGCAGGACGCATGGCACCCAGCAGACTGCACCCTCTGCAGCGCAGTATCATTCACACGCTCAGCAAGCCAACGATTTCCCAAGCAACAGCCCCGCACCCGTGAAGAAGATGCTGCGGCCAGACTGCACCAGCTGCAACGCGCGCTGCTGCTCATCAGACAGCGCTGCCAGATCCTCTCCGCCCCCAACCGCCGCACTGCTCTCTGCGCTGCTGGCCAGCGCTGCGCGGCTGCCGGCGGCGGCCCCTAGGGAGAAGCCGCTGGCTGTCGGGCCCACGCCGCCGCCGGGACCGCTGCGCAGCGAAATGACGCTGCCGCCGCCCCAGCCGCTGCTGCTGGGCGCCGGACCGCCGGCCGCCCCCATGGTGTTGAGCGAGCGCGGCGCCAGCGGCCGCCGGTTCTGCTTCAGGCCGGGCTTGCTGCAGGGGGCAGCGCCTGGCGCACTGATCCCGCCGCCGCCGCTGCTGCCGCTGCCCACCCCAGCGTGCTTCAGCAGCACTCGGTTGATGCGGTCGCGCAGCAGCGTGAGTGCCTCTGGGTCTGCACCGCTAATGCTGAGCTGGATGCACTTGGAGGCTGCAGGAAATGGAGACGAGCAAGCAATGCCTTGCGGTGAGGATGGCTGGTCTGCCGCCCGAGGAGCGGCGGCACAGGACCAGATCGAGTTGCACCCCTTTGCCTTACACCCAACTACACGTTGACAAAGCTGTCTGCAGCCCTTCCGCAACGCGAGACACTGCTGCCGACCAGCCAAGGTACACACCTGTGTCCCAGGGGTTGGCCTTGACGCGCATGAACTTCAGGCCCAGCTGCCCCTCCTGCACGCGGCTGCCGTACAGCGCCACTGGCGGCGCCACAGGCAGCACCAGCTGCGGGGATTGTGGGGCAGGGTGCAGCGCAGCGGCGGCGTCAGCAAAAGAAGATTGCATAAGTGGAGGGTGACACTGCCATCGACTGCATCCCTGAGTAGTTCTGCCTGTCTCCCAACCACGCAGAGAGCTTGCAGCGAGTTGTGCTGTGAGAGCTTGTGCTCACCGGGCGCGGCTTGAGCCCCACTGAGAGCACCACGCCGCCGCCGCGCTCGCAGTGCTCCAGAGCCACCTCCACATCCTTGGCGCTCTGCGGCTTCACAAACGACCCGCCCAGGTCGGTGTGCTCGATCTTGACCTGCAGGAGCGGCGTGGGCCGGAGGAGGGCGAGGGTGGAGTGGAGGGGAGAGCAGCGGGAAGAGCGGCGGCGCACGGGGGCGGCGGCCGAGCAGGGCGGCGCCCGCCTTGCAGCGCAGCACTCGGCAATTGCAGTCAGTAAGTTTGCAAACCAGCGATCGGGAAGGCCGGAGGCGCACAAAGCCCGCCCAACGGCTCCCACCTTGGCCACAAGCCGCATGTCGATCCAAGGCGCTTAGAAAGATTCTGGCAGTTGTTGCAAGCAAGATCTAAGCTCCGTATCAGGCCGCGGGTGCACCAGTGCGCCGCTCGCGACCGCGCCGGCAGCTGGTGGGCTTCGCAGGGCGGCCGGCCGCCCACCAAAAAGCCAAGAAGACGTTTGGAGCGCATCCAGCATGTGCATCGTGCGATCCAGCCACCACGGCTGTCGAGCTGTGCCCATGCAGGGCTTCCATGCAGCGCGAGGGTTGTGCAAGCCGGAGCCCGGCCTCTTGAGAGCCCGAAGGCAATACGCCATCGTTGAGCAGCAGACTAGGCGCCTGTGTGCGCGGCAGGATGGCAAAAGCCACCCACGCTTCCTGCACAGCGGCTGGTGAGCCCAATGGGTGCGCCTGTGCTCGATCAATTGACCTTACAAGCACGATGGACCGGCGCAAACGATTCCTCCTGCCCTCTTGCAGGCGTCCGCCCTGCGCCCTGCCGCCAGCAGCGGCAGCGCCGCCTGCGGCCTTGCGCTGCGGCCGGCGCTGGACCTGACAGCGGCACCCCCGCCACTCGCAGCGTGGTCGTGCTGCCAGGGCTTGGCAACAACTCCAAGGTGGGCTCCGCTTTGCTGGCTGCTGTATTCACCTGTCTTACCAGCTTGTTCCACCCGGCTGCACTCAACTCTTCTCAGTCAGCCTGCCCTGGTCGTACCACTGCCCCCTGTTCAGGACTATGCCGGCTTGGTGGAGCAACTGCAGCAGCGCGGCCTGCACGTCGAAGTGGCGCCCGTCAACCGGCTGGACTGGTCAGTGAGGGTTGGGCAGGCAGCCGAGGCAGCACTTGCTCGCACACACGGCCCCCCCTGTGTCGTTGCCTTCCAGCAGCTTTGAACCCTGCCCATCAAGGGGTGCGCCCTGCTGTGCTATTGTCTGTTTGCAGGGGGCGCAACGCCAGCGGGCTGCGGTACCGAGAGTACTGGGCGGGCACGCTGCAGCCGCGGCCCACGGGTAAGTTAAAGATGCAGCTCGAGGCGTGGCTGGAGCCTGGACTGCCACGCGGTGCCGGGCCGCGTCCTTGCAGAACACCGATGGAACAGCCAGGCAACGCGCATGCAAGTTTGTGAGGAGGTGAACCACCATGACATTGAGTTTGTGCTGCACCCTTTGGTGTTCTGCTGCAGTGGACTGGTATCTGCATCGGGTTCAGCAGGCGGTGGAGGAAGCCAAGCGAGCCACTGATGGCGCGCCCATGACGCTGCTGGCGCACTCTGCGGGCGGATGGCTGGGCAGGTGGGCAGGGGAAGGCAGCTGCGGCATCACACCTTCTTCTGGCGTGTGACTGCTGGCACTTCGAAGCAACCCAGGGAGTGGCGGCTGCAGTACCTAACCGTTCGCAAGCGTGTGGCCGCTGCACAACAACAGCCCGCCACCCATGTGCCTAGCCGCTCTTGCCAGCCGACTGCCTTCCTCCTGACTGCTGCGCTCCCTGCCCCCTTGGCAGGCTGTTCCTGCTGGATTTCGACCGAACGGGCATTGACCGGTTTGTGTCGCTGGGCTCGCCGATGCTGCCGCCACCTGAGGGCGTCATCGACCAGGCAAGCAGCGCTTTCTTGTCTGTCTGGAAGCAGTGTCCTCTCATTCGGCCAGTTGACGACCGGCCTGTGCTTGTGCGGCTTGCAAGCGTGCATCGTCAGTAATTTTGTTGCCCCCTGAGTCTTGCCTGCCTGCACGTGCCGTGATGCAGACCCGCGGCATCCTGACGTGGATCATGGATGCGACGCCCGGCTGCTACCACAGCGATGTGCAGTACACCACAGTTGCAGGTGCTTGCCTTGGGCCTGTGTCACAGGGCGCTGTGTCAGCCAGGCCAGCCGCCCAAGCATCCCAGGATGGATGTCCTTCTCCTTGCATCACCCTGCCCGCCCATCCCAACCCACTGCTGCCGCTCCGCAGGTCGCTTCATCCAGGGAGCCCCGCTTCTGGGCCCAGGCTCCTGGCAGCAGCGCGTGGTCGGCGCCGGCTACAAGCAGGTCTGCGGCGAGGCCACTGCCTGGGGAGACGGCGTGGTGCCGGTGCCCTCGGGTGCGAGACAAGGGCAGCAGTGTGTGTTCAGGGAGGAGCGCAGGGGCGGGAGGATGGGCTGTTTCCGGCTGGTGCCTCCGCCCCCGCAGTCCTGCTGTCTCTGATACATGACCATCTGCGACCCCCTCACCCTGTTTCAGCACACATGGAGGGCGCACAGCAAATCACTGTGGAGGGCTGCTACCACTCGCCGCTGGGTGCCGAGGATGGGCGGGCGCTGGAGAGCGTGCAGCTGAGCAGCGACGACGGAGAGGCAGCGGCAGTGGCGGCGGTGGAAGTGGGGGCAGGGCGCAAGCCGCGGCTCTGGTACGGCAGCCACAGCCTGCTGGATGAGTGGGTGGATGCGCTGGGGCAGCCCGCGGCAGCAAGCGAGGCGGCGGCAAGTGTGCGGCGGTAGGCACGGTCGTGTGTCTTTCATTCATTTGATTCGATCTGATTCGTTGCTTGACCGATGTTGTACATTTCGTTGATGGTTGATGTAAAGCAGTGTCCAGGTTTGCACGCAGCGGATGGTTGGATGCAGGCATCGCAACGCGGCGCATGTGCTACATGATGTGGACGGGCGGCAGCGGGGGTTGTGAGGAGCAGGTGCGGCATCACGCGCCCTAATTTGCGCGGGTTCTCACGCCGCCTGTCCCCCGAAGCGACTCGACTCGTCGGCAGGCCTCGGCCTGCAACGGCGCCGAGTATGTGGGGCTTCGGCGACAGCGCGTCCAGGCGCCTCATCGTCGCAGCTGCCGCCGACCAGCATGACGCCGTGCTGGCGGAGGAGGCCGGCGCGGGGCCCACGGCTGTTGCCGCTGCCGCCCGCGCCGCCGCTGCAACGGGCGCCACGAACGCACTGTCTGCCCTGCTCTCCCGCCGCACCGTCACCGAGCTGTCCATGGTGATGCCCAACCAGCACTTCCTGGACTCGGAAGTCGTCAATGCTGTGGCGCAGGGCCAGCACGGCCACCGCCTGCTGCTCAGGTGCGGGACGGGGCGGTTGACGCGGGCCGTGCCTCGCCTGCCCTCGCACTTGCTGGTGCCCTTCCTCATTCCCCCATCCCATTGCCCTGTGGTCCCTCGCGCAGTCAACCGCCAGTCGCCATTGCGGCCTGCCGGCTGCACCCCGAGGCACTGGAGCTGCTGCTGCGGGCCGGCGCGTCGCTGCCGCCCACTATTGGCGACGGCATTGGTGAGCACCTAGGGTGTTGCGTGCTTGCTGGGCTTGCTTCATGGAGCTGCACAGATGCCTGTGTGTCTGGACGGCACGGTTGATAGTAGCATGCTCAGCACGGCGCCAACTGCCACCCACCCTGCCATCTTCCCATCCTCGCTCGCTTGATGGCCCTCTCCCTCTGTCTCTCCCCTCCCTCCCTGAAGGCAACGTGCCGCTGCTGGCCTACTGGGCCAGCCGGCTGCCCGACGGCGGCAACCACCCCGCTGCGCTGCCGGTCCTGCTGCAGCTGCTGGCTGCAGGCGCCGACCCGCTGCGCTGCGACCCCTCGCCGCCCTTGCACCAGCCCGAGGTCACCACCCGCGGTGTGTTGGAACTTTGCCCAAAGGCTGGGTGTGGCAGGGGCGGGTTGTTTGGTGCACGATGTGCCTGCTCACCAAATGCCCACCTCCTGCAACTCCAACTGCTACCTGTCTGTTTGCCAGCGCACTGCATGCCAGCGCACTGTATGCGCCCCAACTGGACACCAGCCCACCAACCTCTACCACCAACCTCTCCCTCCCGCAGGCCGCTCCGGCACCTGCTGCTCCTTCCTGCTCACCTGCGCCTGCCCCATGCTGCTGGGCGAGGGCGTGCGGCACGTGCTGCGCCAGTGCGCCGCTGAAGACGGCGGACGGGAGCTGAGCCGCCAGGAGGTGGCAGTCATGCTGGTGGCTGCCCGCCTGGCTGGCCAACAGGAGGAAGCAGAGCAGCTGCTGGCAGACGCCACCTTGCGGCCCTGCTTCCCCGCCGGCGTGTCCGCCATGCCGCGCGCCACCAACTGCTGCCGCCGCCCCGGCGCCCGCCTGCCGCTGTCGCCGGCGATGCGCGACAAGCGGCGGCGGCTGATGTCGCGCCGCGCCTTTGGCCTCTTCATGGACGATGAGCTGGAGGATGGGTGGGACACAGATGAGGAGCGCCAGTGGCTGGTTTTGAGCCGGGAGCATGCAGCGGCGGCGGTTGCGGCGGGAGCCAGCGACAGCGAGACGGACAGCGAGGAGGAGGGGCAGATTGAGCAGCTGGAGGAGGAAGCCGAGCAGGCCTCAGCCGCCCAGCGGTCCCGGCACCTGCTGCGCTCCATGGCTCACCAGCTGGCCGCCCTGCGGAGGCAGGGCGCCCAGCCACCGCCAAACCTGCCACCCGCAGACCCTGACGCGCCCTCCACATCTGCGGCGGCAGCAGCAGGCGCTGCGGCCGTGCCCACGGCCGGAGCCGCAGGCGCCTCCACGTCTGCAGCGGCCGCGGCGGCAGGTGCCTCAACCTCGGCGGCACCGGCAGGCCAGCAGCTCGCTTGTTCCACCTCCGCTGCTGCGGCTTCCCCCAGCCAGTCGTCTCCTGCTGGGCGGCGGTTCCGCGCGCTGCACCTGCGGCACATGAGCAGCCCGGCTGGCTCGCCGCGGCGTCTCAGCTCGGAGGGCGGCGGCAGCGGTGGTGGCGAGCGCCTGCTGCAGGCGCAGCTGGTGGCGGACTGCGCGTCCTACAACCTGCTGGATGTGCTGCACCTGCTGCTCAGGTGAGGGGGGCGGTTCACCGTGCTTGGCTTGTTTGACATTGGTTGTGGAGCTGCTTGGCAGTGCACTTCATGCGAGCATCACCTGCCAGCTGGAGCCATTCAACAAACGTGCCCCCTGCTCTCCGCTGCCCTGCCCTGCAGTCAAGGCGCCTCTCCCAGCCAGCCGGTGCCCTGGGTGCACCCCGCCGACTCGTCTCCCGCCGCACGGGCGGCCCGTGAGGCGCACGAGCACATGCACGTGCCAGGTGGCGAGCGGACTCCGCTGGCGCTGGCCGCTGCGGCGGGGCATGCAGAGGCTGTGGCAGCGCTGCGGCGCCGCGGCGCCTTCCTGGACCTGGCCTCGCTGCGTCATGCGGGTGAGATGGGGGGCTGATGTTGGGAGAGCTTTGAGGGAAGGTGCCTGCTGGTGTGGTTGGCCGATTTAGGGTTGGTGGCTGGTGGCGCGCATGCTGGGCTGACATGTTTCTTCACATGGGGGGCTAGCGGGGCGTTTTCTCACCTCCAGGATCTGCCCGGCCCACCCATTCTTTTGCCGCCGCCCCGCTCTCCTGCAGTGTGGGCGTTAAGCCCCGAGGGAGTGGAGGCGCTGCTCCGGGACGTGCCGCGCTGCATGCTGCCGCCCAGCCCCGCCAGCAGCTTTGCCGAGTCGAGCCTCAACTGTGAGCCTGGTTTGGTGCAGGAGCTGAGCCGGGGGCTGAAGAAGGGGCTGAAGAGGATGCTGGAGGGAGACAGACACGGGACGGGGGCTGTGCTCGCTTGCTGGGCAGCCAGTTGGACATACCTGCACTGAGCCCTGTGCACCACTCCACCGCTGCTCATCCAGCCTGCCCCCTCTGCCCCACTTTCGTCCCTCCCGCAGGCCCCGTGCTGCTGCTGCTGCAGCGCCACCAGGAGCTGGCAGCTCGAGCTATGGCCGAAGCGGCCGCCGCAGAGCTGCCGCGCAACGCGCCGCACAACCGCACCACCCTGATGCTGATGGTGAGGCGGGGGCAAGGGGGCTTTTTCCAGAAGGCTCCGGTGGTATGATATGAGTGCAGCTGTTCTAGTGCAGAGTGCAGCTTGGCCCAAATCCCGTGAAGCTTTGCCTTGTCCTGCCCTCCACCTGCCGGCGCAGGTGCGCGCCCAGCTGGGCACCGCGCCCCCAAACTGGCCGCCTGGAGAGCACAGCAGGGAGGCGGCTGCCGTGGCGGGAGCGCAGGCGCGTGCAGCGCCTCAGCTGGCCAGGCTGGAGGCGCGGGCACTGCGCATCATGGACTGCTTGCATGAGGCGGGCTACCGCGTGCGCGTGTTCAAGGGTGAGTGAGGGTGCCGCTGTCTTGCTGGGGCAAGGCAAGTTCTGTTAGCAGATAAGAGGCGCCGCGGCCGGCCAGCATGGGTTGCCAGCCTGTGGCAGATGGCTGGCTGGCTGCCAACGCGTTCGCTTCGGCTGCAGCCACTTCACTGCTCGCTGCGTCTGCAAGTGCGGGTCGCAGCTGTGAGGGGTCGCCACGCACCGCTTCGCTCCCGTCGACCCCTCACAGCTGCCTCGCTTGTTGCCACCGCAGACCACTGCGGCATGTGCGCCGACGGCATCTGGCGAATGGGGCGCGTGGAGGGCCTGCAGCCCCGTGAGCTGGCGCAGCTCGATGTGCAGGGCCGCAACCGGTGAGAGTCAACTGGGGGCAGGGAGAGCTGGAGCGCCGGGCGCATGGGAGTGTTGGATAGCTGGGGCTGGTTGAAGTGCTTGCATAGGGAGCGGGAAAGTGTTGCCGTGTGACTGCCTGGCTCCCCACAGTTGCCCTTCCCCCTCCCCCTTTTCCTGTGCAGGCTGCTGTGGCAGGCCTATTGCCGCGCCGACTGGAGCTCCACCTCGCACGCCACCTTCCCGCCCGCCTTTCGCGCCGCCGCCAAGGTAGGAAGGACGGGGGCCTGACTTTATTCGGCCTGCTGCTCTTTCAAATATAATGCATGCTGCCGCTCTGGCTTGTAAGCCGCACCAACGCCGCAACCATCCCCTCTCCACTGCTCCCTGGCAGACCCTGCTGCTGGCGGCGCGCTACGGCGGCGAGCGCCAGCTGCTCTCCAGCAGCCTGTGCGGCGAGCTGAGCGAGGAGGAGAGCGGGGCGGACTGCGGGCTGCCCTGCCAGGACAGCAGCCCGGACAGCAGCGCCAGCGGCAGCACCGTGGTCGCTGCGGCGGTGGGAGGGGAGAGCCCTGGTATGCAGCCGCTTGATGCAGACGCCTGTGCGGGCGCGGTGGCGGCGGCAGGCCTGGCCATGCTGCCCCAGGAGCTGGTGTTCAAAATCATCAGCGAGGCCGCGTACCCGCTGTCCACCTGGGTGCGTGAATGAGCAGGGCTGTAGCTGCCGCAGGTTGCCTGCGCTTGAGGCTCCTGCCACATGTTTGCTTTGGGTTGTCAATCTTTTGTACCACCCTCACCTTGGGCTGCAATTTTGTACCCTGGTAACTTGAGCCCTCCCTAAACTTATGTCCTCTAGCTTTGATGTATTCCGTTGCTGGCACCGTTGGTTCACCTGCTGCTCTGCTGTTGCTATTGGCCGTGCCTGCTTCCGCAAAGGAGCACTGCGTTGCTTGCTTTCTGTGTACCCTCCCTGAGTTGTAACAATTTTGATAGTGGCGCTACAAGGTTGGGGTCAAGAATTGATACAAGCAAGGGCATTCAGGGTGTTCAGTCGGTTCCCTCGGTGCGTGCGCGTCAAGATGAGCAGCAGCCGAGCTGCTCAGTCGGGTCGATTGGTCAGTCGAGAAAGAGGCCATCCTTCACTTGATCTCTGCCGCTTGCCGGCTGTCGCAGCCGGGCGCCCTACTGTCTCATGTTCAGTCCAGTAGAGCAGCAGGTCGCCTACTCAGTCCTCACCCCCCTTGCTGCTGATGCGCAGGTTCGGGTCGCTGCTGCGCAGCAGCTGCAGCAGCTGCTTGGCGGCGGCGGGGCCCACCCGCATGCCGCTCTTGCCGCCGTTTTTGCGCGTGCGGGTCATCTCTGCCAGCTCCGACTCCTTGCTCGCATCGTCCCTGTGTTTGTTGGAGCGGGAACGGCGCTATGGAGTCAGTGGTAATGCAACCTGGCGAGAGAACTGGACTGGGCTGGGCTGGCAGGTACCAACCGGTGCTATGACGCAACCACCTTTAAGGGAAGGAAGCACCCCCTCGCCGGTGCGGGTCCAGCAGCATGTCCATCAGGTCGTTCAGCCACACCCCAATGAAAAACGATGCTACAGATGTGGTCATTCCAAACAACGCCAGAAACAAATCCATCAAAAGATCCTTTGCTCACCGGTGCGGGTCCAGCAGCATGTCCATCAGCCCTCCCAGCGAGCCGTAGTAGCCAGCCAGCGCGTGCGCGATGCCTGGCTGGACTGCGGGGCGCGCGGCGGGAGGCAGGCAGGGTGTGGCAACAAGGGTGAGAGCGGTGGCATTCACTCAAGTCAGAAGGCAACGCGAACTCCTGGCGTCACGGTCCCATCTGCTTTCTTAGACAATGCCGGCCATCTGTGCGCGGGGCATCTACCCCGTTTGCAGCAAACTGACCAACAGCGCCCAGCAGTGCCCGCCGCCCACCCACCTAGCGGCACCCCGAAAATGCACTTTGCAAAGGGTTCCAGAGAGGCGTCCAGCGGGTTCTCAATCAGCATGTTCTGCATGGCCTGCAGCAGGGACAAGCAGTTGCGAGGCAGCAGGGAACTGGTAAGTCGCACCATGCCTTGAACGCCGCACCAGCACATGCATGCATCCAGTCCAATCACTCACTAGGGCATAGGAGGCTGCTGGTGCCCGCTGCCTCACAAGCCAGCCAGCTGCTGCAGAACAAGCCACACGCTCATCCGGCCCAACTAGCTGGCGCCTCACCGACGACTCGCTCTTGTTGTGGGCACGCAGAAAGGTGGAGGCGTCGCTGTCCCGATGGGGAGCACTTGCAATGGCGGCGGTGATGAGCTGCACGTGCTGTGCCGCCTGCATGGGGAGGGGCGGGGGTAAAGGTGCAGCTGATCAAGCAGCTGACCATTGAAGTGATAACAGCGGTGCCCGTCCAGCAAAGCTGTGACCTCCTAGGGCCGGCAGGAAAGGAGAGTCGCCACCACTCATTCCGGGCCAAAAGCAGCAGATGACAATCCTACATTAGCACCCAGTGGCTGCCCCTCTCCCACAATCAAGCCCCCAGCCCCACAAACTGGCATGCGTCCCCACCTGCGCCTCGTCCACCACGTCCCTGAAGCCCAGCCGAGGGCACTCCACATGCAGCCCCGCCAGGAACTCGTCAATCAGCGGCTTTGCCGACTGCCCCACCGCCGCCTGTTGAAGGGAGCATCGTGGATGATAAGGGCGATAAGGGTATATGGGCTGCTGATATGCCCTGCAGTCAGATCGACACTGAGCTCGGAACAGTTCTGGCTGCCTGCCAACCAGCCACTCCCGCCTCCAAAACGTCCATGCACCGCATCACACAGCTGCTTTTCTGCAACCAAACTTCCCCTGCAAATCAAGCCAATTGCGTGTCCCTCCCCTTTCCAACCCGCCCCACCCACCGTGGGCCCAGCCCGCATGTCGCTGCGGTGCTGCCTCTGGTCCTGCCGGTCGATGTGCCGCGCCAGGCCGCACACCAGGAGGTACGGCTTGTGCCCCGCCGCCCGGCGCTCCAGCAGCGAGAAGAGCGAGGCCAGGCGGTCGCGCCGCACGCCATCAATAAACTCCTGGGGCTGCGGCGGCATGGCAGGGTGGGTGGCAAAGCAAACGCGCCAAATGAGCCAGCAATAACACCAGCGGCTATGCAGTCATGCTGCACGGCGGCAACCCACCCCTGGAGCTGCAGCGGCAAGGGCGGAGCACCTCGCAGCAGCAACCGGCAGTCCATATTTTGACAGCAAGACAGCGGCAGCAGCGTAATTATTTGCAAGTGCCCACCTGGAAGCAGACCATGACGTGCGGCTCCTGCTCCCACTGCTCCTCCAGCTGGCTGCTGCCCACCGCTGCTGCTGCTGCTGCTGCGCCGCCTGCCACCAGGCTTGCTTGGCTGGCCTGCTTGGGTGGAAGTGGGGTAGGCGGGAGGTGGGGGAGGGTCAGACGGATGTGGGTGGGCAAGCACAGCTGCACGCAGCACACAGAAACAGTGTGCATGTGCAAGCTGGGCAGGCTGGCCTTGCAGGCCTGTAACACAGCGGCGTTCATTGAAAAGCAACCAGGCCCTCTCACCGGCTGCTGCGAGGCGGGGCCGCCCTGGCTGGCGGCCAGCAGCCGCCGCCGCTGCCAGCGCAGCGCCTTGAAAGGGGCCAGGTCCAGGGAGGCAACTGCGTAGTTGATGCGCTTCTCCTCGCTAGCAGAGGCGGACAGCTTGCGGTTGTGCTCGTCCAGGTGGTCTGCGGGGGAAGAGTTGTTACGAGGGTTTGGATTCCCATAGAGAAGATAAAGAGGGTAGTTGAGCAGGCGGGGGCTGGGTGCAGAGACAGGGGCGATCACGGCTGCAGCAAGGCGTGGCAGAGCGGGATTGCGGGGACGGGAGAGCAAGCAAGCACGTCACGGCCAGCCGGCAGCAAGTTTTCAGGAGCGACAACACTCAAAAGCAGCTCCTATAGGAGTGGCTGATAACTGGCTCACTCAGCATGCCGATGCCTAGAGATCCACCGGTGCCGCCGCCGCTGCTGACCAGCGAGGCATCCACCAGCAGCCGGACCTGCGGGGCAGGAGAGTGGGAAAGCACCGCGAGGGGTTTAGGGAAGAGGACAGGCATGCGTGCCTTGCACAGGCTCTGCACTGCACATGCTTCAGCTGTGTTCAACAGCCGCCTTGCTGTCAAGTGCAGCTCGTGCAGCACAGTGCCAGCACACCCTCATATCATGGCAAACGCAACACAGCCTGCATGGGTGCTCCCAACCAACGGGGCGGTGGCGGCCGCACCTGCTGCAGCGCCCACTTCTTTGTGTCGGCTTGCTTCAGCTGCTTGCGCGCCTCCCGCTCACGTGCCTGAGATGGAGGGGCCGACGAGGTATGAACTGGATCAATAAAGTGCCACCCAGCTGGGCAACCCAAGTCGGCTTGCCTCAATCCTCATCAGAACCGGCTGCGCTGTGGAGCGGGCTCCGTGCCAGCTGCATTATTGCCTGCAGCATCTGGAAACTCGCAAACCAACAAGCCTCACCTGAATCTCCTTGTCTCGCGCAATCTCTTCTGCCGTGCGCTTGGGCCGCCGCCCGCCCTTCTTGGCGGGTGGCTGCCCGGCTCCCCCGCCGGCTGCCGCTGCTGCCGCCGCGCCGCCCTGCCGCCTGGCCCCCTGGCTGCTCGCAGGCGGCTGCCACTCCTCGTCCATAGCGTCATGCATCCCGCGCTGCTGCGAGTAAGGTGCCTGCAGAGGCGAGGCACCTTCGCTGCCCAAGGCAGGCTCCCAAGCGGCTGCATACTGCTTGTGCAGGGCGCCCCCGCTGCCGGCGCCACGCATCGGCCCCCGCCGTGCAGGCTGCTGGTTGCCGCCCAGTGCGGGCTCCTGCTGCTCCTCCTCCTGCCTCTGCTCCTGCTGGTGGTACTGGGGGCGCGGCTCGGGGTCGACCGCTGCTAGGGCGCCAAACGGAGACAGCGGGCCAAGCAGGCCGTCGCCACCCCCGCCAGCCGCCGCTGCTGCGGCCCGGGCCGCCTTGCGTGCCGCCCGCTCCGCCTGCCGCTGACTCAGCACATCAGCAGCGCCCAGGGAGGCGTTGGCCGCCAAAGCCACCCGCGAGACGGGGCTGTTGGGCCGGCCGGCGGCAAGCGTGGCGCCGTCGGCGGCGGCACCGCCGCTGTCTTGCTGGTTGTGCAGGGAGGCCAGCGGTGCGCGCTCCTGGCTCGCCTGCGGGCGAGCTGGGGCCTCCCGCTTGGCCGCTGCCGCAAGCCGGGCTGCGAGAGGCAGTGCAAGCTCCTCATCGGAGTCCAGCAGGTCCACCACCTCCGCCATGGCGCGAGAGAAGGTGGGCAGGGCTGCAGATCGCTTGCGGCAGCGACAAGTGGCCTGAAAATGCAAATGCAGCTTGCATTTCTTGAGCGGTGCGCCTGTGCCCTGCCCAGCTCACAAACGTGCGGCGATCAATCAGGCGACCATGCTGGCACGAGCCGCCTCCCGGCTGCCTCAAGTGGCGGCCTCCGCGACCTGGCCCTCGCTGCTGGGCACCCTGCGGCTGTTCAGCGGCACGGCAGACGGACCAAAGTCACCATCTGCTCGCGATGACAGCGCTACCAGCAGCAATGCACAACCCTTGCCGCCGCCGCCGCCGCTCTCAGCTCACGAAAGCGGGCACTGGCTCGATCGTTACTTCCCTGGCCTGCGCATCTGGCTGGAGGTGAGTGAGGGGATTGCATCGCATGTGATTGCAAAACTGTGCAACCCGCAGCTGCTTGAACTGGGAGTGCTGTGCATGCGTTGGCTGGGCCAGGCAAGCTCGGCCCAGGCTCCGGGCAACCATGTCCCACAACTTGTCTTGCCCTCCAGGATAAGAACCGGCACTGGTGGATCAAGGGGCTTGTGCAAGCCCGCTGCAAGTGGGTGCAGCAGACTCATTTGTGCAAAGTTTGCTGGCAGCTGCTGTTTCTGAACAACCAACATGACTGCTGAGGCCGCACTCACTGCCAGGCATTCCTGCTTTCACGCCCTATGAACGGCAACCAGCCGCCCACCATTCATCATTCTTCCCTGTCCTGCCTGCCACAGGGAGTACCACCAGCTGGAGGGGCGGGAGGCGCAGCTGCGGCAGCTGATTGAGGAGCAGTATGCAGCCAACATGCAGCGGTTCGCGGGCAGGGCAGTGGATGAACGGGCGGAAACGCACGTGCAGGTGGGGGGCATGCGCCGCCTGGAACAGCGCTGCCTGAAATTTGCCAGTGACCTGCAAGCTGGAGGCTTGTTGGGAGCAGATGGTCTGCCTGGTAGCCGGCCTGCATGGCTTTGCAGCAGCTGCTGGCCTCAGCTGCTTCATCCAACGCTCTCCGGCAGGTGGCTGCGCTGGTGCTGGCGTCGCACACCGCCCTGTTGCCCTGGCTGCGGGACGAGCAGGAAGTGCTCAAGGTAGGGGCATGCGTGCATCATCTCCCGCGCATCTCTGCCAGGCTGTGCAGCAGCAGCGGGATGCAGGAACTCACATGGCTCCATGCTCCGTCTGCTGCGCGTGCGCCTGGCACTTCTGGACCAATACCTTGTGTCCCTCGGGGCCTGCTTTGTCCCCTCTCACATGAGTCTTTCTACCTCGCCGCTCGCCACGCCTGCAGATCATTGGGGAGCACATGGGCGGCCGCACACACTCGCTCCTGCGCTTCCTGCTGCGGGCCACCAAGCTGCTGCACAGGCAAGCCTCGCCAAGCTGTGGCCTGGCCTGGTGGAACGGAGACGCCGTGCAGCAGTCAGCAGCTGCGCCGGCAGCATGCACGTGCGCATGTGCACGGCCTGCCCACTGCCGCCTGCACCATCATCTCAACCCTGCCGTGCTGTGCTGTGCTGTGCTACCTCTGCAAGCAGGGACGGCTATGCGGCGCTGTCGGGGCGGCTGCGGGGGCTGCAGTGGGACCTTGGCCGCGGGTTTGACACGCAGCTGCAGCTGGGGCCGCAGGAGGTGGGTGGGAGGGCTGCCTTCTTCTTCTTCTGAAGCAACAGATACAGAATCTGATGTGCAGGCTGCGCCTTGCAGGCAGCAGGGTGTCGGTTTGCTGCGGCGAGAATGCTTTGCATGCCGGCTGCATCAGAGCCTGGCCACCCTGCCACGCATTGCCGCTGTGCCCAACAGCCCCCTGCATCACTCCACTCTCCCTGTCTACTGCAGTCCACCCTGACCATCAGCCGCTGCCTCTACCACGACTTGTTTAGCGAGGCGGGGCAGCCACAGCTGGCGGCCTGCTGTTGCTGCAGCCAGGACCAGGTGAGAGCTGGGCAGGGCTGCGCATGGCCCCTGGCCGTGTGCGCTCCCTGCTAGCATGCTGCTCCCAGCTGCATGGCAAGGGCTGGGTTGTGACTTCTTCAAATGTTGCTCCCGCACGCGGACTTGCTCGATACATGCGGTGCACCCACCTTGCTGCCCTCTGCCTGCCCTGCCCACCCACTGTTGCGGTGCAGGTGTGGTTTGAAAGCGCGCACTACAAGGGTGTCGAGGCGGGACGCACAGCAGCCATCAGCGCGGGCGACCCGCAGTGCTGCTTCCGAGTGCGGCGGCTGGATGCAGCAGCGACAGCAGCGAGCAAGGAGGGCTCATGACGGCGGCAGCTGGGTGATATGCAAGTCGACTGCCCTGTACACCAACCGTGGTGGTCCGCCTGATGCACTTTTCGGTCTGCATTTGCGGCTGCTGCCACGCGGCAATCTTTACACTGTGATAGCAGGTGCTTGTATGCAGGGGGTAGCAAAGCACAGCGCGCTCGCAATTAGTGGTCTATTCGTGCAAAGGAGAGGTTCAAATGAATATTCAGTGGTTGGTTTGGTCATGAAATTCTCGCAGTTTGGACGCTTTCTAGCTTTGCAACAGCCTTTTGGGAGGTGGCATGCGTTGGGGGCCCAGCAAGTCGGCTGGGCCAGTGATACTCTTTCAAAAACAGGATTTGATCCAGCGGGCAGGGCAGTAGGCATTTTAACCAGTGTGCACGCTTGCATCCCTGGCATCAGTCTGAATCCAGCGATCCGCTCTCCTGAACGAAAATCTCTGAGGTTGCTCTCCAGTTCGCCACACCGCGGGGCACCCAAGTAGTGCTGCACAGCAGGGCGGCGCATGGCGGGCACACGTGTGGGGTGGGCAGCTGTGAAAGAGCAGCAGCAGCAGCAGCAGCAGCAGCGGCAGCAGCTGTTTCGGGAGGGCAACCACATGTGCAGGCTGACGCAGAGATGGTGCATCGGAAAACCTTGCTGTGCAAGCCTAACCATCCCTACTGCCTGCACCACAACCAAGCCACCGGCGACTACGCTGCCACTCCAGCGTTGCCTCCGCACCTGCACATGTCATCCGTCATGCCGGTCAGGTGCTGGCGCGAGTCGGGGCGCAGCCGGTACAGCGCCTGTGAACGCGTACGCAAGGCAGCGGGTTGGACACAGATGGTGCGTTCGGCAACCTGAGTGCTGAACATGACCGCCACATGGCACCCCAGACCATGCCAGCCAGTCGAACACACCCTGGTTCAGGGCCTCAGTCCAACCCCGCCCATCCAACCTGCAACCACCCTATCCTGACCTTGGTGTGCACCCAGCCCAGGCCCGTGCCGCCGCCGCCGCGACGCTGCAGCGGGTCTGGGCAGGAGGCGCCGTCTGCCAGCAGGTCGATCCTCTCCAGCACAATGGGTTCGGCATTGGGGGGATTCCACACAGCCAAAAACTGGTCCACGGTCCTGCGCATACGAACGAGAGTAGGAGAGTTGGGTTATGAGCAAATGGAATCTGCACACTGCCACAAGACCCGCTTATGAACAGAAGTGGCAGGCAAGGGTGACATCCACAAACTGAGTGCTACGGCTGGCAGCATCGAAGCAAAGGCACGGGCCGGCCGGAGTGCAATCCACACATCAATGCACCACAAGCACACACACGCACACATGCGCAAGCACAGCATCCCTCACCAGTGGAACCAGCGCTGCAGGAAGATGCGAGCTGCCAGGCCGTGGGTGACCAGCACCACGGTGCAGCCCTCGCCGTACCGCCCCGCGTTCATGTCCCGCACCAGGTGGTCCTGTGGGGGCACAGGACAGGCGCTTGTATGTAAAATGTATGCAGCGCAAGCTAGGCAGCACGGGCCAAGCGCAGAACTGCGTTCAGCAGAGGTGCAGGGAAGTCATGCAAGCACAGCAGGCATCATGCACCAGGGTGAGCCAGTGCAATGCCCACTGCATGCCAACATCAGGTAGAAGCACACGAAAAATTAGATTAAAGCACATGAGTGTGAAGTAACAAAGTACACAAACCGGGCACCTGGAACACGGTCATGCGGTCGTACACGTCTGCTCCACTCTCGCCATGCGGAAATCGATAAAAGAATCTTTTGGGGGGCAGGGAGGGCAAGAGGGCACGCCGCGTTGCAGTGTGCAGCAACGGCAGCGGCAGCATGGGCAGGAGAAGCAGCAGCAGCCGCCATGTTGAGGGTGGGCAGCACACAGCAGCGAGGCGGGCAGACGGGGGCCACAGTGCACCCTCAATTTCCATTTCATCCAGGCCTTCGTACTGATTTCGATTTGCCAGCTACCTGCCATACCGCAGGCGCTCCAGCTTCTCGCGCTTCTTGCCCTCCGCATCTGCAGGCGGCAGGATGGCAGGTGCCGCCACGTCAGCACAGCTTTCACTGGGTTTCGCACATGCCGCCACCCACCCACGCCTCAGTGCTCCGGCTACGCTCTCTGCAATCACGGACCTTGAAAGTTGCCAAAGTCCTGCTCCCGCAGCTGCACCTCCTCCTGCACACCCAGCAGCTGGTCGGGGGAGAAGGCCTGCACAATGCCCTCGGTCGTCTGCGGTGAGTGAGACACGAACGATTGGTCAGGATGGGTGGTTGTGGGTAAATCAACATGCTCGATTGGCTGCGACTGATTAAGTGCGGCCACACACGTCCACTTGAATGCACCGCCACCCAGAAAGTACGCACAACCACTACCGCCCAAACTCCACCGACCTGCTTGCAGCGCAGGTAGGGGGAGGTGTACATGAACAGCCCACCAAGAAGTGGAATTTCCACCGCAGGTAGAGAGAGGTACTACTTGCCTGCTTGCAGCGCAGGTAGGGCGAGGTGTACATGAACAGGCGGTAGTTGCGCCCCTTGGACTCGGCCTGCAGCAGCGCCTTCAGCTTCTCCCCCGCATCCACCGCCTGCTCCCACCCCTTGGCCGTCTGTGTGGCATGGCAAGCATCATATTGCTTCTTATTAGTCATTCTAGAAACGCAGCCGCCTCTGGGTGTCCACCGCCTGCTCCCAGCCCTTGGCCGTCTGTGCGAGAGAGTGAGAATCATTTGCTTTTGTTAGTCGATAGAGAGAGACGCAGCCGCCTTGGTGCCCGCAGCGCCTGGTGTAAGACCGGCAGTGCAGCGCTAGACGGCAGCTGGTGGAATGCACGGCATGCCGTGCCGCCCGCGCCAGCCCATGGCGCACGCCTGGCTGCTGAGGCCATGGCCACTTGCTGGCAGCAGCACACAACAAACATTTCTTAAGGCAGGCTCACCAGAGGCACCGAGGGGTCGGGCACATATGTATCTGAACAGAGAGGGGAAGCCACGTAACAGCACGAGTTGGGTAAGAGCAGCGCACAACAATCAAGGATGCATGCCAGCTGTGCATCTCCAGACTGGTCCAGCCCGACCAGCCGGCCAGGCCAGCCACTCACATTGGAAGGGGTCCACCTGCAGCAAGCATGGGAGGGACGCAGGGCCGTGGTTCAGCACAGCACACCAACACGACCAGCGGGGCTGCTGACTTGGCAGTGCAGCTGCCCCTATGCACAGGTATTATTCCCCACAAGCACAACAGTCGAGCAGCCATTCAGGTAGGTCAACGGCAGAGTGTGCCCCGGGCTTACGTTGCCCTTGGACTGCGCATGCCGCACGAGCACAATGCGGCGTGGCAGCAGCGCGTGATCCCGTGGGCCCCTGCCGATGAATCAGGCATGGGATGATGTTGATGCAAATGGCACTGCATTGCAACTCTTACATGCCCTCGGTTGGCATGCCGCCAGTGGCAGACAGAACGGTGCACAAGCATCACGCAGTGCAGTTCGCATCACAGCACAGCTGCGGGTCGCACCAGCTGGTCCAGTTGGGGTTGGGCATGCCCTGCCCGTATGCGCCTGCAAGTGCGAGAGATATTGGGCCAGAGTCCAGTCGCTAGCTGCCCACATACCCAAGTGAACTGCAAGCGCTGCAGGCTCTCAGCAGGACAAATGCAGACAGAGTGCACCCCATCCGATCTGCCACTTGGCAGTTCAGATGGGCAACCATGCACAACTGGGCCGGAATGCGGCGGCACTCGCCTTGCACGGGGCGCTCCAAGACGCTCGGCTGCATGACAAATGCGGGCCCATCCAGCGGTGCCGCATCGCTGGGGCTGGCTGGTGCAGCAGTGCTACTGGCTGCCGCTAAGGGGCCGCCGCCGGTATCGCCGCCCAGGAGCCGCCGCTCGAGCGTGGCAATCGTCTGCTGCTGCTGCTGGATGAGGCGGACAGCCTCTGCCTGCTGCGCTGCCTGCTGCTGCAGCAGCAGCCGCAGCTCTGTCACCTCCTGCTCCAGTGATGGGTTGCGTGCCGCTCCAAGCTCGCGGCCAGGCGCCGCTGTCGCCGGCGCCTCGTCGCCCGCAGCTGGCACTTCCACTGCGCTGGCCTGGTGCTCGTTATCTGCTTGAGGGACCTCTGTTGCGGTGCCTGCGCCGTTGCCGCCGGCCTGGGCGGCCACCGAGCGGCGGGGTGAAGCGGTAGCTTGCAGCAGCTGGAGAGTGGCGGCCTCATCTGTGCCCGGTCTGCAACCGTAAGAGCTGCGACAACTTTTCCGCGCGCCGCTGGCGCCCAGGACCCTCGGTTGTGGGCACCCCGACACCACCGGCCTCTGCAGCGAGACGCAGCGGGCCACTGGCGCCGCCATGACTGTGTGAAGGCTGTGTGTAGATCACGACGCTGTGCAGACAGCGCCTTGCGGCATTGGGTGGAGCACGGGCGGCGCTGTGCCGCATGGCAGCGTCGTCAACGGGCCCATGGCGAGAAGCAACCGCGGCTCGCCTGTTTGCTCAGCAGAACAACTGCAGGCTTTACAGTGCCGGAGCGGGCAGACAGCCTCAGGCTGCGAGCGCGCTGCAGGGGTAGGGGTGTATCATTGGGGCAGTGGGCGACCGCTGCCGCATGGGAAAAGGGGCGCAAGGGCAGTGGCAGAGCGCCGCGCAATCCGCGTGCGCAGCGCAACACATGTGCGCCTGCCGTTGCGCCATTCGCTGCAGAGGCAAGTGCGGGGAGAGCAGAGCAGGGGAGCAGGGAGGTATGGAGCCTGCGGTGTACACAAATGGTGTGCAGGACGACACACGGGGACCGAACAGAAGGAGGTGGAGCACAGCAACAGGGAGTTGGCAGTAGCGGGTAGGTGGGACGGACGGGTGGGTTGTGTTTGCGGCAGGGAAGACCAGGGCCGGCGAAGCATACTGGAGGCCAGCCAAGGGTGGCCGGAGCTCCGCCCGGCCATCTGCCAGTGGGGCCTCAGCCTGTCACCAGCCTGGAAAGGCCTCAGCCTGTCACCAGCGGGGCAGGCCCTCCAGCCCTGCAGGCGCCCTACAGGCGGCCTGCAATCGCGGCGCCTCAGTCGTCCAGGCGGCCGATGATGGCGCGGGTGAAATCAGAGGTGCCGCTCTTGCCGCCCAGGTCGCGGGTGAGGTAGCGGCCCTCCGCAATCGTGCCCAGGCACGCCTTCTCAATCCTGCGGGGTGGGTGGGCATGCAGGGCAGTTGCCTGGTGGGTTGCTGGACGTGGGATGGGGCAGCAGGCACTGTGCAGAATGCTGCATTAGGCAGGCCAGCGCACAATACCAAGCCTCCAGTCACATCGGCCGCTCACACTCGCATGCCAGGGCAGCAGCCCTAGCCCGACCGCAGCAAGAATAACGAAACCAAGTTCCCCTTCCCTGCACTCACATGTTTGCGTGGCTGGTCATGCCCAGGTGGCGCAGCATCATCACGCCCGACAGCAGCAGCGCCGTGGGGTTGGCCATGTCCTTGCCTGGAAGGAGGCGGTTAGGGAGATTGGGAGGGGTGGAGGAACAAATGGAGGGTGGGGCGATGCTGAGCAGGATGCGATACATGCTTCAGCCGACCAAGCTGCAACGCATGTGCAGACTGCTAACAGCATGTGTGTCAGCGCTGCCGGAAGAGCAAGCAGGCAGGGTTGGGAACCTGCACTGGCCAGCGCTCCCAGCGCTGCTGCCTTCAGCCGCTGACTCTGCTCTGCACTGACACCGATCTGCGCACCTGCGATGTCGGGGGCAGTGCCGTGCACCGCCTCCATCAGCGCCAGGCCGTTGGCGCCTGCAAGGCAGGGGGTGGCAGGCAAATTGGCAGGTAAGGGAAGCAGATGAACCAAGAACGGCTTGAGCGTAAGAGCACGACTGCTGGCTGTCGTGCCGTCGGCAGCTTGCCTTGTGCAGGGCTCACTCCAACAAATATCTGCAGGCACGCCTCAGCAGCGTGCACAGTGCCAGGCCTGCTTGTCCAGCTGCCCCAGCACTCCTGGCCCCACCCCACCAAGTTGCAAACCTGCTCCTCCTGCCTCACCGATGTTGCCACTGGGGGTGAGGCCCAGGCCGCCGATCAGGCCGGCGCACAGGTCCGAAATGATGTCGCCGTACAGGTTGGGCATGCACATGACATCAAACTGAGTGGGCCGCGTCACCAGCTGCAGGCAAGGGGGCAGGGATGGCAGGGGCGGGGGCGGAGGACGTCCTCAGCCAGCAGCACGGGCATTCAAGACAGCGTCGCCTACAATTCACCAGCAGCACTGTTGCCCCCAGGCATGCAGCTAATATGGTCGACCACGCGCATGCCTTTTAACCTGCACAACCGCTAGCGCGCACCTGCATGCACGTGTTGTCCACAATCATCTCCTCGTACTCAATCTCGGGATACCGCTCGCTGACCTCGCGGCAGCACCTGCGGCGGGGCGGCAGCGGCAGGGGCAATAATCAGGCAAGCAGTCGGCCAGCAAGGAGGCTTGATAGCTTGAGCTTTGATGCACTAACTGCCCCAACTCCCCCAAACAACCAGGTGCTTTGAGACACACCAGCCGCTTCAGCAAAGCGCCCAGCCGCTCTTTTGGCCCCAGCCAGCCCCCCTGCCTCACTTGATGAACAGGCCGTCCGCCAGCTTCATAATGTTGGCCTTGTGCACCGCCGTCACCTTCTTGCGCCCGTGCCTGCGCGCGTAGTCAAACGCAAACTCGGCTACCCGCGTGGAGGCGACGCGCGTGATGACCTGCCGGGGGGATTGAGGGGGCCAGGCATGCAGGTGGCGCGGTAAGCAGGCGTGCACAG